>JAEEGL011928624.1_pt1 | contig 18995 bp, 13 predicted proteins | sample 9134231 | NCBI WGS metagenome assembly JAEEGL01 (sample SAMN16246548, study PRJNA631951) | gut metagenome | biome: gut microbiome; feature: rumen; material: fiber-attached | host: Bos | place: Iran: Karaj | collected 2018-10 | reverse complement strand
GGCCGTCCTGCGGGATACGCTTCTCTGCAATGTTCATACCACCAAGGATCTTAATTCTTGTTGTAATGGCGTCTTTTGCGGAAATCGGGTTACTCATAACTTCCTGCATGACACCGTCGATACGGATACGGACTCTGACACGGTCTTCGAGAGGCTCGATATGAATATCGGATGAGCCGGAACGGATAGCGAAATCGATCATCGAGTTAACAAGCTTAACTACCGGGGCACTGTTAACTGCTTCGGAAAGTTCGTTATTCTCATCAAGACTTTCGCTGTCAAAGTTTGAACCGAGCTCTTCGGCAGCCTTGGCAGCACTCTCTCTTCCGTAATTAACTTTTATAGCATCAACGATAGAGGAATGTGTTGCAAGCATCAGGGATATCTGGTATCCGGTCTGGAACTGCAACTCGTCTTCTATCGTAATATTCATCGGGTCATCGATGGCAACAACAAGGTTGTCATTATCAAAACCTATCGGCAATACCACATTTTCTTCGCAGAATTTCTGTGTAAGAAGAGCTGTGGCTTTAGGGTCCGGCTCCATTCCCGACAGATCAATAATCGGATAGTTATACTGGCTTGAAACTGCTCTTAAGATGTCAAATTCAGACATCAAACCGCTCTCAACGATAACTTCTCCGAGGCGTTTTCCGGTTTCCTTCTGAACGCTTAATACTTCTGCAAGTTCGGTAGCATTTAGGAAGCCGCTTTCGACCAGAATATCACCTAATCTCTTCATCGAACCCTCCCGATAATCGTCACAAATTATATATGCTCAGCAATGCACACAAACAGATAGGCATACTTTGCCCAAGCATAGATGTTAGAACTATACAACAGCGCGGGACAAATTACAAGTTTCAAAGACAATCTGCACAAAAAATATATTTGACAATCTTGTGTCTGTGATATTACACGAGGATATATCAAGAGCAAATTAATAATTTTGATGTTAAATGTATTATAATAGTTTAGTTATATAAAAGGTATATTCGGAGGAAATTTCATGTCAGGTCATTCTAAATGGAGCAACATAAGGAGAAAAAAAGAGGCTTCGGACGCAGCCAAGGGCGCCGTATTTACAAAATTCGCCAAGGAGATCGCTGTTGCGGTCAAGGCAGGCGGTCCTGACCCTAACAGTAATTCAAGACTTAAAGTTGTTGTCGCAAAAGCAAAAGCTGCAAACATGCCTAACGATAATATCAACCGCGCCATCAAAAAGGCTGCTGAAGCCGGTGAAGGTGACGATTACGAAGAGATCACATATGAGGGTTATGGTCCTGCCGGAGTCGCTATCATGGTAAAGACTCTGACAAATAACCGTAACAGGACTGCTGCTGATCTCAGACATATCTTTGATAAGAACGGCGGTAATCTCGGCGTGGACGGTTCTGTATCTTTCCTTTTCAACGAAAAGGGCACGATCCTGATCTCCAAGGAAGATTACGAGGACGAAGATCAGGTCATGGGCGATGCTTTGGACTGCGGTGCTTCTGATTTTGATTCAGACGACGAATTCTATATCATCTCAACTTCCACAAGTGAATATTATGAGGTGCGTGAAGCTCTTGAAGCCAAGAATTATGTAATCGCAGATTCAACACTCGGACCTGTTGCAATGACCACGGCAGAGGTCACTGATCCGGATGCTGTGGCTCAGCTTGAGAAAATGCTCGATATGATGGATGAAAATGAGGACATCCAGGAAGTTTTCCATAACTGGAACGGTTAATATACTGAGGGACTAGATAAATTGGACCACCCTGACGAATCAAAACAGGAGCAGATCACCAATGAGAGCGTTCCGGTAGCGCGTAAGACTTTATTGTCCGAATTCCGCGGTACACTCAAGAGATTTGACCGTTCAGGAACCCAGTCGCAGAATACTTTTTCCGATTATTCATCTCAAAACTACGAACGCAATGCTGAGATAATTCTTTCAAATGAACAGTTAACGCGTGAGGTCCTGTCCAATATTGCTGTTATTGCCTTTGTCGGTCCGTCAGGCACCGGCAAAAGTACCCGTGCCATAAAGGTGGCCCGGGATAATAACATCTATTACATCATCGATGACGGTCTTCTTATCAACGGCAGCAGAATAGTCGCAGGAACATCAGCAAAGAAAGCTCCGACAAAGATGGAATCCGTCAGACAGGCCATCTTTGTTGATCCGACCAGATCGGCTGTTATGCGCAGGGCGCTTATCGAATCGATGCCGAGAGCTCTTATGATACTCGGAACATCCGATTCCATGCTGAGCAAGATATGCGAGAATCTCTGGCTTAACCAGCCTTCAATGCTCATCAGGATAGAAGATGTCTCCACTGAGGAAGAAAGAAGACTTGCACGCACCACCAGAGTTACTGAAGGTATGCATACGATTCCTGTGCCGAGCATGGAGATCAAGCATGAGTTTTCCGGTTATTTTTCCGATCCTTTCAGCAAGCTCAGGCAAAGATTTGACCGTGAGAGGGGAGTTACGCCCATGGCTCCGGATTCGGACAGGACTGTCGTAAGACCGACATTCTCCTCACTTGGTTCATATTCCATATCTGATGATGCAATACTTGACCTGATCAAGATAGTTCTCAAAGATGTCCCCGGATTTGCCGAGGTAACATCCTTTAAGACTGAGAAACAGACATTCGGTGTAATGATCAGCCTTGATCTCGCTCTATACTACGGTTACGACGCGCAGAAAGTATTAGAGACTGCTCAACAGAAAGTCGGAAATGCAGTCGAAGAATTCACTTCTATCACAATGAACGGCGTTAATGTAAGAGCAAACCGTCTTATACATTTACCTAAGCCGGCAACTCAGGAGGAAGCTTGATGGAAAAAATATATATGATCCCCGTAAACGATGCCTACATTGAAACGTGCGGCTGCCCTGTATGCAGACTTCACGATAAGGCCGAGAATAATTATCTTGAGTATTATCTCGGGCCCTCGCTGATGGAACCGGATACACGCATAATAACCAATAAGACCGGCTTTTGTCCCGTGCATATGGGAAAGCTGAATAAAGCTGTTACAAACAGACTTGGGCTTGGTCTTGTTATGCATACCCATCTTATAGATTTTAATGCTGAACTTAATCCCAAGCTAAAAGCCGCGATCCCCGCAAAAGCAGGTCTTTTAAAAGGCAGAAATCCGGATTACAAACAGAAACTCAACAGTGTTGCAGACCTGATCGACAAAAGGGTCAGCACATGTCCTATCTGTGATAATCTCAATGATGCCATGAGACATTATGTTGAGGTCATCTGCTGGATGTTCTCTCATGATAAAGATTTTAAAGAGAAATTTGTGAAGGCTGAATTTCACTGCCTTCCTCATACATCTCTCCTTTTAAGACAGGCAGCGAAACTTTCACAAAATGAGGCTTCGGATTTTGTTGAGGCTCTTTACAAAAATAATTCAGACACATTTGATTCCCTTATTTCCGATGTTGAGTATTTTACTCTGAAATTCGATTACAGAAATACAGACAAGCCGTGGGGAACAAGCAAGAACTCTATTCAGCGTTCAATGCGTTTCTTGTCTTCAGACGGGAGGGACTTCGATGAACAGCAATCAAAGAAATCTTGATTTTTCCGGAACTGAGCTTGAACAGTATTCCGATAATACGATCCTTGAGGTCATGCATGAGAAAACCGACGATGAGATCGGCTCAAGATATGTCTTAATAAAGCATGATTACTATTCGTCTGATTCAGATCACGGAAGAGAGCTTCTCTCCGCATTTCTCTCCGCGCTTTGCAATTCTTCATATACATCTATTGTAGTTTATCTGATCGATACAGGTACACTTCTGCTTGACGATTCAAATCCTCTTTATGAAGAATTCCTGCGTTTATCCGGAAAAGCGGAAATGGTGATCGCACCAAAAGAAAGCCTCGATCAATATGGAATTATCCTCAGCAGCGATATCAAAGTCGAGACTCTGCCGGCAGGATCGATCTCAGAAGACCTGATCTGTATTCCCAACCTTTTGATCCTCGAATGATGAAATAACGTCCAAAAATTAAAGTGTAACTGCCTGAGTTAATTGCTCTTTTGTAAAGTTACACTTTTAAATTATTAGGGCTGTCTCATTTTTGTTGAGACAGCCCTTAATTAAATCTTTTAAACTAAGCTTTTACCGTATCCGGCAATTAGGCCATTGGCTTAACTACCTGTATTGACGAAAGTTGTTCCGCTTGAACCGCTGGGTGTTGATGATCCACTATCATAGTAGTATACGATCTGAACGATCTCAAACTTGGTCTCAGCAGGTCTGTTGTTAGGATCCTTGTTTGCCTGTCCGGGTGCCGGGCAGTAAGGCATACAGAATCCGCCTGTAGTATTACCCATATCGAACTTGTTAGCCTCAACTCTACCGTAGATATATACAGGCTTGTTGTTGTCTATATCGTTCCTTGCGCCGAATGTGGAACCTTCATAAAGTCCGATATAAGCTTCGAATGTGCAGCAGTCACCTACGATAAACTTGTTGCTTCCGGTACCGAAGATGTAGATCGAAGGCTTTGCCTTACTGTCATAGTACTCGGAGTAAGAAATAGCATTATTACCCTCATCCTTATAAGCATCACTCCATACCTTGGCTTCACTTGCAACAGATTTGGTCTGGACATAGGATCCGATAGCATTTGCTGATGTCTTGCTGCGGTTCATTGAGAGGAAACCGGTAGCACAGATACACTTATCATCATTACGATAGTTCGGACCGGACATGTTGATTTCCGCACCGGGCTCCATGACGAAGACAACAGGAGCAGGATCACTCTGAACATTATACAGTGCAAATACACAGAGGTTCAGATTAAAAGTGCTGCCGGCTTCAAAGTAGAAGCGGTAATCTGCAGCCTTAGCGCCATTAATACAAAGGACATAAGGCTTGAGGTTAGTGTTGCTGTTTGTTGTTGTTCCGCCCTTGATAAGATAATAACCTTCTGAAAGGCTGATGATTCTGTCGCCATCGGGATCCAATGCGCCGAGATTGCCCATGTTGATGATCCTGTTGTCAGGAACAGCGCCATTTACTTTCTTTGATTCCGGATAATACTTGGTTATAGGGTTAGCAATAACCGTAATGGCATTATCTATCTTTTCATTCTTTTTATAAAGAGTCTTGCCGTCAGATGAATACTCATCCTGTGTAAGAGTTGTGCCTGCAGCGATCGTCTTAGTCTTTCCGTCAGGGTTAAGATCCATAAATACATCCTTAACGACGTTAGACGGGAAAGGCTCTGATGATGACGTATAGTTATAACTCTTATATGTATTCAGATTCTTGGCAAGATCTGCCGGAAGAGAGTTGGTTGCAGACAGATTGTTAATACTGTATGTATACTGTGTTCCGTTGTAATACTGGTTCTGGTTTCCGTTTGTGGCAAGTACGACACTGTTGGAGTTGCCTACAAAATAAACCTGTCTGCCGGAACTGGTAAGAACATCCTTTATCTTACCGTTCTGGTCATTGGCCTTATCTTTGGATTTATCCTGAGCTGTTCTTCCGGAGAAGACAAAACGGCTCTTGTTTGCAATTGAAGTCCAGCCTGCATCCTGCTTGAAGATCATGCCGGCATCATTATTACTCTTACCAATGAAATAGAAGTCACCATCCATAGCTTTAACGCTGGAATATGTACTCATGTAAGCGCTGTCAAGGAAGATCATGTTGCCGTGGTAGGTGTTGCCGCCGCCGAATTCAGATACGGCACCTTCAGCGAAGATCATATCTGAATAGAAGATAGCGCTTGATGCGTGCTCAGTAGCAGATCCTCTTAAAAGGATGGTGTTATCAGAAACATCTGTAAGTTCAGGATTGACCATGCCGACACCCTTTGTGAAACGAAGCTCTGCAACAGCAGTGGTTCCGCCGATATCGATCTGGTTCTTAAAACGTCCGCCGTAGCTGGGATCTCTGTGCTTAACATGAAGAACGATTCTGATATTCTCTGCCTGATCTCCGATAACAGTCGTGAAATCAGCATTGACAATATCCTTATTACCCGTATCAGGATAATAAAGGTCAAGGTAAGTACAGTTATCGCTCTTGTTGGACATTCCGGGAACGCCGGTGATAAGCATCTTGATCTTATCATTGTTATTTGTATGACGTGCGGGTGTGTTAACCAGCAGCTTGTCGATCTGATCGTCGGTAATCTCCTGAGTCTGAAGAGCCTCAAGGAAAACCTCGGATGCAGCAGTAACCGTAAGTCTGGCCTGGCTGGACATCGAATTATCATACAAACGAGCTCTTGTAGCCTGGGTAAGCATCATGGCAGAAGAAATGAAGATCATTGCCAGCGCCAAGATAAGAACAACAATAACAAGTATTGCGCCCTGCTTGCTCTGCTTTGTTTTACCTATTCTCTTAATCATAAGAAGCACCTTCCTTCTTTATGGTCTTAAGTAACGATTCTATCGGTTGCAGCGGGAATGCCCCGCATAATTCACCCTATAAGTTAAGCATATTTTATGCCATCTCAACTCAAATTTCAACAGAAAATTCGAATTTTGCTAACTTTTTTTACATAGATTGTTAACATTTTGTTCACAGTTTATGACTCATTGTTCTCTTCTTCAGTTTTTTCAACGGGTTTACCCTTCTCGCCATACTTATCAAACTCCTCTTTTTTGGAGGCAACCAGCCAATAATCGTTCTGTGTTGCAAAACGCATAACAGAAGCGGGATAAAAATTTCCGCTCTTGCTTTTCTTTACTCTGGTCCTGGAGAAAAGCTCTCCGTGCTGCCGGCATTCCAATAAGGCATATTGTGATTTTCTTATCCTGAATGGAGGGATCTTGGCATTAAGATCCTTCTCACATAACGGACACTTCTTCATAAAACGCGATGCTGAAGCAAATGCGGTTGTACTGTCCAGACATTCGGGACCTACGAAACTGAAGTCAGACGGGACATCGGGATCGATCGATGAACTCGATATGGCGGAAATGACCTCAGACGGCTTGTTGTGTTTAAAGATCTCTTCAAACACGGCTCCCGTATAATGAGCATCAGCTGTTGCGCTGTGAAATATCTCATTCTTATCTATTTTATAAAAATCAACTGCCGCCTCAACGCTTCTTTGAGACCCGCGAAGACCTGCAAAAAGCGAAAATATAGGCTGAAGATCAAGAAAGAACATATCAAGGTTCGGATCCAGACCAAAGAAAGACAGATTCATCTTAAGCATTCCGGGATCCGAACTTCCCCATCCTACAAGGATCGCATCACCGCAAAAATCCCTGAAACCGGCATATGCCTCTTTAAAAGGAACACCTTTAAGAAGGTCTGTATTTTTCTTATGGGTAACTTTCTTAACATGATAGTGGAGCTTGGTATACTGAACCGGCACTATGCTTGTCGAGAAAGAATCTTTATAAATGATCTCGCCGTTGTCATAAACATACTTCAGGGCGCCGATCTCGATTATCTCGCCGGTAAGCTTGCTGACATCAAAAGGATATTCCTTGCCCGGCATCGGCTGATTCCACTCCATGTCGAAAACAACAAATTCGGTGCCGTCTGTGATCTTCTTGCTAAGCATTTACAACGTTTCCTTCAGCAGATACATTTTTCTTCTTTTTATTATACATATGGATAACAGGAATTACGATAAGACAACTCACAGAGACCGCACTTAAGACCGCACCCGGGACAATGCCTGTGGATCTGCGCTTTATTGAGATCTCCATTACATTACTTCCGTCGGAAATAAAGGTTACGGCAGTCTTCCCGCAGAAACTGAAAGAACCGGTATCAACTCCGTTAATATGTATCCCTGTATCAGAATCATAGGCATACGGCAAAACAAGCGTGTATACACCTGCAGGATTCTTCAAATCGATCAGGAAAGATGAACCGTCAATTTCTCCCGACATGGAATCAAGCACATTCAATGCTTTTTCATTCAGTTTATAAAGAGATATATGACAGCTTTCAGTGACATCAGCTTCGATATTAAACTCAAGTGTAACAGGTTCTACTTCAGCATTTAACTCGGTAAGGAAAGGACCGGTATACACTCTCTCCGCTTCCGAACTGCCGGTTCTGATCTTAAGTGAAGCTCCGTCTGAATAACTGCAGTACACAAACATTCTTTCATCACCGGTAATCTGCACAGGTTCAAAGCTAAGGCTGTTGGATCCCTCCCTGATCATGAACTCGTCGAGCCCGTCCTGCTCAAAGTCCCCTATATCCGAGACGGTCAGGTATACCTTTTCGAAAAGAACTTCATCAGAAGCATTGTCAGACAGATAATTGATGCCGCCGATAAAACGTTCCCCGGTCTCATAGCGGCTGAGATCAGCGGGGATCAGGAGATAGGAATCACTTTCATTTATTGCCGGAATATCAAAAGAATTATCCATGATAAGGATGTCTGAAGCATCATCTTCCTTATCATCCGTAAAGTATTCACTTGCCGCCTGGTTCTGGACCGTATTATTAAAGAATACAAATGCCGTGTTCACCCCGACCATGATAAAAACAAAAACAAGCACAGAGGCTTTCGCTTTAGCATTAAGTCTGTCTTTTGCAATTGCATACACAATAAGCGGTTCAACTATCATTGCCAAAAATGTCGTGATAATTATCGGACTTGCCAATGTCGTTCCGAGAGATGAATTGTTGGATATAACGAGAAATGCCAGCGGTATAAGGCCGGCAGCAATAAACTCACCGCGTTTAAGCGTTTTCAGGTTCTTAACTCCTAACCCCGCGGTGAAAAACAAAACGATCTCAAGGCAGATCAGCCTTGATGTGTTGATCAGGGGCGCGGTGCCGAAAACACTTAACATCTCATTGATAAAAGAGGAAGCGCAGGATATATGGAAAACAGCTGCAATGACAGCGGAAGCGATCTTTATCCTTACCGGGACCGTCTCGTTTAATGCGAAGAGAATAACCGATACGAATGTAAGGATTCCGATATAGAACAACGGGATGTTGCTGACATACATGCTCCCTGAACGGAGCATAAAGCTGCCCCTTAAAAGATCAAACACTGTGTAGTTTACTTTTGCATTTTCAAAACTCTGCAATGCATTCAGGTCAAAGTTCATTGAGATGAATCCCGGGATAACAAACAGCATGGAACACAAAAGGCCGGTAACGATTCCGCCCAAAAGCTTAAGCCATGATGTAAATGCCATCCTGAATGTGGAATAAAGACTTATCGACATCAATAAACTGATGAGGATAACTGCGGGAATACCGGTAATAACACCGAAACCTCCGGTAACACTTAAGCCGAATGATGCTATACATACAAAAGTGAAGGATTTCCATGTCCTTTTCTGCATATATGAATCAAATGCCGACATTACCAAAGGCAGCATGATCGCCATATTCATTACGGAAGCAAATTGTGCCGAAAAGATGATCTGCGAGGAAAAAGTGTACATCACGCTCAAAAGAGCTGATCCCAGTCTCCTGAGCTTCAGATGCCCTGACAGGAAATAAAACATCGAAGAGCAGCAAAGACCGAATCTGACATAATATCCGGCAAGAAGTATTGTCTTCGAGACGGCCTTCGGCAGGATAAGAGCAAGATAAAAGAACAGATCCATATGGACAAATGTCAACAGCCTCCAAAGATCTGTTGCATTTCCGGATCTGATACGGTTTATGTCATCAAGAGCTATTTCAATTCCGCGGATAATCTTCGTATCTGTCTCGCCCGAACGCATGGACAGACCTGTCGGCAGGATCTTTCCCGGCTCTGTAACAAGGCCTATATTCAAAGCAAAAACCGCGATTATGACAGATGCAAGGAAACAGAATAAAACTCCGTCAACTGTGTTTATCTTTCCTTTATTCCTGATCATCTGTCACCTCCGGAGCATCATCTTCAGAAGGGATATCCTGTTCCTCATTTGATTCATTTACAGGTGCGGATTCTGTAACTTTATCCTCTTGCCCGATAAGATCGCTGACCGGGATCTCCTCAACCACGGGTTCTTCAGGAATGCTGCTGTCTTTTTCAGCGGCTTTTTCTGCAGTAACTGTTTCTTTTTTCTTCCTTATCTTCCCTGCGATAGAAGAAACAGCGATGATGACAGCAATAAAGAATACTGAAATACAGCTTATAACAAGACCTTCTTTAAATCCCGCCGGAGTGTATCTGATAGTAATATCGTGGCTGCCCTTGCAGAGTTTGATGCCCATAAGAGCATCCTGAACAGGAATGATCTCAACCGTCTCGCCATCAGCTTCTGCTGTCCAGCCCTCGGCATAAGGGATCGTCAGGAACAGCAGCCCGTCTTCTTTAACATCGATATGGCCGGACAATGAAGTGGTGTCATAGGTTGTAACTTCAAGCTGCTCGTCATTAAGAGTTTCCAGCATATTATCGTATCCGGACCTGTCTAACTGATATCCGTATACATGAAGAGATGATTCCGGTTCTTCATAGTAATTGACAGTAAGTTCAATAGGCGTTCCGTCAAAAACTCCCAGCGTTATGATCTGATAACTTCTTATCTCAAACGTTCTCTTGATCTCACCTGCTTTTACGGTGACATTTGCGCCCTTGCGTGCATTCGCATAGACATATATATCAGAACCGATGTCGGCATCTTTCACGGTAACACTGAATGAAAAAGTATCGCTGTTCACATTACTGGAGGTGCCGTATACCAGAGTATTCGTTTTCCGGTCTGTATTAACGAGTCCGGAGGAATCTCCCGGAATGATCTCAACAGGTTTATAAACGTTTCCTGCCCCCATGCTCTTAAACAGGTCGTTTGTCTTCTTAAATACGTCTAATTCACTATTGTAGTCAGGAGCATAATCCGTGACATTCATATCCGTCATAAATCCGACGCTCAGGGCATCGGGATTACCCCATGATGTTATCTTGCCGTCCGAATATTCCTTCTCAAACAATGCCGGGACCGCCTGTGTCTTGTCGATCTCAATGAGGTTCCTTACACCTAAGAGAGTAGCGGTCACGCGGGTAAGTCCTGCATTGCGCAGTCCGTTGATGTTGTTATTGTGGAAACCGAAGTTCCTCATATATTTGACAAAACTCTCTCTTGCCGTCGAAGAGAAGATCGATAAACCTTTAACATTATAAAGGGACTGAAGATCGCACACATTATTCGGGAACAGTTCCGAACGTTCGAAGTTCATATGTCCTTCTGTACCTTCAACCTCTGCGGCATAGGTACAGACTTCATTCCTGTTTTTCCCGTACGGAGCATAACTCGTAAAGCCTTCGTGATAGCAGACAAGTCCGATGGTGATAAGAGAAGCGGCAAACATCTCGACCATCATCGTGACAGTGATAAGCGTCTCACAGAAAAACTCACTCTTGCCTGAATTGAAATTGCTTACGGTATGAAGCGCGGCACCCTGGATGATAAGGAACAGAAGTGTCGTTCCGATCTGAATGTAACCTTCATTTCCGGCTCCGAACTTCTCGTAGAGAATAAGGAACGCAACTGAACTTAATATGCTTCCCGTAACATATTTGACTCCGAGGCCTCTTATACGCCTTATGGTGAGAAAGCCCGTAAATACGAGAAGGAAACTCATCAGGAAGGATTCCCTGTAAGGTATCTGATTCGGGAAATGCATTCCGTGCCAGATAAAGTTGAGCGTGCGGTTCGAAAAACTCAGATACATCACTCCCAGAAGGATACCGAATACGATCTTGTGCTTGAGCTTGATCCCTGTCCTTGACGGAAGAAGGAAGAAAAGCGGCAAAAGGAGAACAATGATAAGGCCGCTGTATACATTTGCCATTCCGTCCCTGATATTGGGGTTAGCGGCGACCATAAGTCTTCCCAGGAAATTAAAGAGATTATTGGTCAAAGCATATTCAGGCTTCAGACTGTCTCCCGTAGCCGAGCAGTTCTTTAATATAAAATAAGTCGGCAGGGTAAGCATGGCGGTGGTTCCCGCCGCAAGAAGACTCGATACTGCAAATCTCAATGCTGCGCCGATAAAAGTTTTAAAGCAAAGCCTCATAGGATCGCCCTTGGGTTTTTCGCGGGAAAAGAGACATACATAATATGACGGTGCAAAAAGCACAAGGAACAGGCAAAGGAAATAGCCTGCATAATAATTGCTCGCTATGGCAATAGCCAGACTGATAATAAACAGGCCGCACTTTCTTTCGATCAGCAGTTTTCGAAGACCCAAAGCTATGAGCGGCAGCAAAACTACGGCATCACACCACATTATGTTCCAGAAAAAAGATATGAACCATCCGCATAACGCATATGAAGCGCTGAATACAACCGTAATGTTGTCTATCCTTCTGTTATCGTTGGCAGAAAGGAAGAACACCATAAAGATCGAAGCAAGTCCTGCGCGTATGCATGTTATAAACCCTATAAATACCGGCATTGTCTTGGCCGTAAAAAATATAGCGAAGATATTTAACGGACTTGCCGCATAATTTGCATAAGCAGCATAATACTCCTGTCCCAAGCCGTCATTCCAGCTGTAGAACAACGATTCACCGGACAGGACCTTATCTCTGAAAGCAACAAGGAAAGGACAGTACTGGTGGTAGAGGTCTACCGTAAGCATCGTTCTGTCGCCGAAAGGATAACATCCGGTAACGGCAAAAGCAGCAAGAACGGTAAGCGTAGGAAAAAGAAATGCAAGGAGAAATTGCGGCCAATACTCTTTTATTACCCCTAAAGTGCCTCTTTTTTCTTTCAGTATCGGACTATCATTTACCCGCATATTACCTCTAAAATTTTTATTAGATTACAAACGTGTTAATAATAGCACACTTTGACCATGTTGTTTGTTCTTTTATGGTAAAGTGTCTTTAACCTGTATCTTAATTATTGTGGGGTTCTATTGATGAAGGGAAAGAATAACAAAAAGAATGACGAAAATAAAAAAGCCCGTAAGCCTTCGGTGAACGAGCAGCTTATAAACACGGAGGCGCTGGAATCCTCCGAAAGCAATCCTACGGATGATTTTATGGACTCGCCTGCACCGGCTCCTAAAAAGTCGGTTACCTTAAACGATCTGGCCGATATCGATCCGGAACTTCTGACAGGCAGGCCCGGTGATACCGCCGTCACGCCTGATCTCCCCTCTTTGCCTGAAAGCAAGGGAGCAAAAGTTGAGGAGCCTGCGGCAGCTGCACATGATATTCCCACGGAACTCAATCTTGATAAGAATGATGAGGCCGTAGACAAAGGCAAGCAAAGGCGGAATGCAGGGATACTCTTTGTTATAGCGGGAATCCTTTTTGTTGCGGTTATCGCGGTCATAACCCTGGCTCTTGATACCGGAATGGACGAATCATTCATCAGCCCTCTTACCATCAACGGAAAAGATATCTCAAGCGGCGAGTTCAGTTTTATGTATCACTATGAACTCTTAAGCGAAGGCGTGGATCTTTTCGCTGCCGACACTGAAAAGATGCTCTCATCGCCTTATCTGGATGACAGCAATTTCGCGACATACAGAGATTACTTCAGATACGTTACGGCTCAGGACCTGCAAAAGATGGAAATACTCTACGATGATGCAACATCTCAGGGGTACGAGATCGAGAAGGCTCATTACGACAGAGCCAACTCATATATAAACTGGCTCAAGAGCAAAGCCGATGAACTGAATGTTCCTCTTGATACATACATCAAAGGTGTTTTCGGCAGTCAGGTCGATGAGCAGTGCATCATCAACACTCTTGCCCGTAAATACTTTACCGAGGATTATGCAGGCGGAGAAAAGCTCATTCAGCTTTCAGCAACAGATCAGCAGGCTGAAAATGCCTATAACCAGTCACGCAGCATTTATGATCTTGTAAGTTATAAGCTCTTCAGAATGACTTACGAACAGAGAGACCAGGCTTTTGTCGACACGGCAAACCTGAATGCTCAGAAGATCATCGATGCGATGGGCGGAGACCCTTCCAAGTTCGAAGCATGTGCTGCAAAGTACTTCACAGGCGTAGCAGCAAACTCTCTTTCCGAGCCTGACTCCAGGCTTATAGCAAACTGCCGTTATGAGGATATCGCTCACAGCGAATTCAGAAACTGGCTCTTTGACGAATCAAGAAATGTAGGTGATGCCACCATTTTCCCTGACGAGGACGGTTTCCCCATCATTCTTGTATTTGTATCAAGAGAGCGCATGTCAGAACATCTGCGCAACTGCTATATAATCACAGCTAACCAGTACAACGAGGAAATGGTACCCGATGTCGCGGCAACACAGGCATTGGCACAGGAGATCTTCGATTATATCGATGATGCCGACAGCTGTAACGAAGTCGAGAATCTTTATAACGACTATATCCTTGCAGGTGATCTGTCAGTTATCCACGACAACCAGGTCTACAGGGCAAAATGCTCGGATTCTATCGGTGAATGGTTATTCTCTGCAGAACGCAAACTTGGCGATAAGACTCTGATAGAAGATAACGGGACATTCTATGTGCTCTACTTTATCTCCGAATCACCTAATCCCGAATGGTATGACAGAGTCAACAGCTTCCTGAGGATGAACAATTATCAGCAGTTCATCACATCAAAAGCTGAAGAATACACCTGGTCGTTTAACGATGACGGATTAAATCAGATAAAGGATGTTCCTTAACCTGCAGCGTTCATTCCAAACTGCTGCACGATTACGATAACGATCGCGAAAACAAAAGACAGCAACATAGCTCCTATCAATATCCAAGCCAGGATCTTGGTTCCTATCTTTTTTGTATTTCCGCTGCTCATATCAATACATCCTTAATAATTTCTGCGATCAGTAGTCGGCAGAATCGCCGATAGTGAGTGTCAATGTTATCTTCTCACCATCACGCTCGATAACAAAATCGACTGTATCTCCGACCTCATGTGAATCGCGCACCTTAATAATATCACCGGAATCTGTTATTTCAACACCATCCAGCATTAATATCCTGTCACCGAGTTTGAACCCGGCCTTGTCAGCAGGGCCGTTCTTTACTATCTCACCGACATATATTCCGCCTGTCGCGCCAAAGTAAGAATCATCGGCAACATATTTTACGGAGACTCCGAGATAAGGTCTGTTTATTACTTTCCCGTAGTTTATGATGCTTTCGATAACTGTCTTGACCGAATTGATGGGAATGGCAAAACCCAGATTCTCCGATGTGGAAGACAGCATCTTCGCATTTGTGATCCCTATAACTTCACCGAATGAATTGATGAGAGGACCTCCGCTGTTTCCGGGGTTGATGGCGGCATCCGTCTGAATGGTCTCCACATAATAACCGTTGCGGACTAATTCTCTGCCGGTGGCTGATATAACGCCGACTGTTACGGTATTATCCAGAGAACCCATTGCATTTCCTATTGCAAGTGCCAGTTCTCCCGATTGTATCTTGTCGGAATCCCCCAAAGTCACGCAGGGAAGCTCACTGTCTGTATCGGCTTTCAGAACCGCAATATCAGTCTGCACATCAGAACCTACGATCTTCACTTTTACCGGTTTATCCTTATCCGGAAGCATAACAGTCACATAATAAGTGCTTACCGCCTCATCAGCAATATCCACCACATGACGGTTGGTAATGATATACCCGTCAGCTGTAATAATAAAGCCGGTTCCCGAACTCAGTTTTGACTCTTTGCCGTCATCAACACTTATGACACTGATCGAAACGGTGGCCGGACTTACGGCTTTTACGATCTCCACAGTCGACATTTTCTTCTTGTCAGAACCTGCGATCACTGCAGCTTCCTCAAGCGAAAACCACGGTTCGGGGAGTTCGCCGGGCTCATACGCTCCGGTCTGTTCAGAAGTATCACCTGTATCAGAACCGGAATAACGTTCAGCTATCCTGGTATATGATAGTATTCCTTCAAGACCGCTGTTGAGCTTAAAGATATATAAGGACTGAAATCCCGAGAACAGTACGCTCGCAATAAGAGCAACGGATAACACATAGATGATCAGGCGGTATTTTTTTTCTTTACCGTTACTTATACGGGATTCCTTCTTCCCGTCTGATTGCCCCATATTCTCATTTTCCATGAACCGATACCTCTTTCCGGAATCATTCCATCCCGATCATCTTACATATTTTGGGTGATTTTCGATCAAATCGCAAGTCAGGATATTGCAACCGTTCCGCCTTTCATAAAAAGGTTCTCCGGATCGGACGGAACCACAGTTCCGCCTGAAAGATCCTGACAGACCCTGATAAATTCCGCTTCGGATTCCACAGGTACGGAAACATCAAACTTAACATCCTGCCCGTATTCGATATTATCAGCCGTCCACCCTGACTGTGCTGCCCTTCTTGATATCATCTCGAAAAGAGGATAAGAACAAGTCAGTGTCCATTTCAATGCGGGAATGAGCCTTACCGGTTCACCGCTTATAAGCGCCAGTCTTCCGCTTTCCGAATAAGCCCGTCTAAGGCCCCCCGTACCCAAAAGAGTGCCGCCGAAATATCTTGTTACGCAAACCAATGAATCCGTAAAACCATTGGATGTCAGAAGTTCTAACAACGGCTGTCCTGCCGTTCCCTGAGGTTCGCCGTCATCACTGGATTTCTGTCTGGAATTATCGCCGCCGGTGACCCATGCATAACAGATATGTCTTGCATCCGGGTATTTTTTCCGTTCTGAAGCAAGGATCTCGTAAGCTTCCTCCGGAGACGATATATGGATGCTTTTTCCTATAAAGACCGATCTTTTTATTTCGATCCTGGAATCGCCTTCTTTGCTGAGTGTGATATTCGGGTTCAAGCCTTGGTGCTCTCCCTGTATTTCTGGTATGCCATCATGAGAAGAGATTTATCCTGACTGTAGGTAATCTCATCCAATGCATTTGCGATTCCGGTGAATTTGCAGCTTATCGTGCCCGTATCAGGAGAAGCCTCGCATTTTTCTTCCTGTGCCATCATGACAAACCAGGCGATATTGTTATGAACCGGTTTCCTTCTGGAAATGGAATAAAACTCATAATTGGTCTTGCCGCACGGTGCCAGCACTTTGGCTTCAACACCGGTCTCCAGCTTTACCCTGTCTCTTGCAAAATCTGACAGGCTCAAACTGCTGTCAGTCTTAACAACACCCTTGGGAAATCCCCATTCCTGTTTGTCATTGCAGACGATCAAAACCTTGTCCCCTGCAAAAACGATTCCGCCTGAACAATTGCGAACGATCATATCAAATCTGCTTTCATAGATTAAATATTTATATAAGCATTCTATCATAGGTTATTATTCTTTGCTCGTACCGTGAAGCTTCATTTGTCCTTTTGGGGTCAGGTCTGTATAATTGTCCTATGCCTGAAGAAAATATAATTAAAAAGAACAACTATAATAACGATAATTATGAGACCGCAAAACTCAGACAGACACTGACGGTCCTGTTATCCATATCCGCTGTGCTGGCTGTTGTCCTTATCTCTTTAGGGATCAACAAGATAATCAAATACACAGGTAATACCGAAGAAACAGGAAATGCTCCCTTACTCGCCACACTGGTATCCACTACCGTTACTTACACTGAACCGGTAGTTTACCATACCGAGCTGATGGAAGCATCCGCTCTTGCCGACAGTTACTGGCGCCCGCTGCCGGAACTTCCCGAAGATGAAGTGATCGTTCCAGAGCATGTTGAGGTAAGAGCATTATATATAGGTTCCTGTTCTGCTATCGATAAAGCAGTGGAACTCTGCAACAACAGTGAACTCAATGCAGTAGTTATAGATCTTAAGAACGAATACGGTCTTCCCTACATGTCTCATGTAGAGACAGCCAAAGAGATAGGCTACGTATGGGATGCTTACGATCTGGATAAGATCATCGAAAAATGTCATAACAACAACATAAGAGTAATCGGAAGGATCGTTTCCTTTAACGATCAGCTGGCTGCAAAGCATTTCCCTGACAGAGCCATTCAGGATGCCGACGGAAACGTGGTAGGATTCAGCAACGAAGGAAACAACCCCTTCTTAAATCCTTATAATTCCCAGAACTGGGATTATCTTATCGAGATCGGTATCGAAGCCACGGAACGCGGCATAGATGAAATTCAGTTCGACTATGTAAGATTTCCGGCCGGAGCCACAAAAAATAAAGTTAAACCTTATTTCGGTGAAGAAGGACAATATCCGACCAAAGCTGAAGCGGTCAACAGATTCCTTCAGGAAGCCAGGATCAGGATACAGGACACATACGGAGTTCCTGTTTCAGCCGATATTTTCGGAATCGTACTGACATCTGAAAGCGACGCAAAGATAATCGGTCAGGATTTTGCTACTTTGGGTATGACAGGGATCGATTCATGCTGCCCGATGTTATATCCGTCACACTATGCTTTGGGCACAATGCTCGGCGGACACGTGTTCAAGTATCCCGACAAAGAGCCTTACCTTATGGTCTACAGCGTTCTTCACGAATGCCAGAACACATATAAACAGCAGGACTTTACGGCAATGAGACCTTATCTGCAGGCATTTACTGCTTCCTACATCGGCAAGGGCAATTATATCGAATACGGCTACAGGGAGATCAATTCACAGATCAAAGCCGCCCGTGATCTCGGCATAAACGAGTTCATACTTTGGGATCCTAAATGCAAATATCCTTCAGGCTCCTACGACGGAAATATGTCTGTCGAGACAGATTGAAACTGAAGCTTTCTAAGCATAAAATATGTAAGTTATAAATTTAAGAGGTGACATTATGCTCGATATTAAATTTCTACGTACCAATCCGGACATCGTAAAGCAGAACATCAAAAACAAGTACCAGGACGAAAAGCTCCCCCTTGTTGATCAGGTAATCGAACTTGACAAGGAATTCCGCGAGAGCAAGACGCGTGCTGAAGCATTAAGAGCTAACCGCAACAAGGTCAGCAAGCAGATCGGCGCTCTAATGGGACAGGGCAAGAAAGAGGAAGCTGAAGAGATAAAGAAGCAGGTCACCGATATGGCTGAAGAACTTGAGGCTCTCTCTGCCAAGGAGACTGAACTCGAGGAAGAGATCAGAAAGATCATGCTCGTTATC
>JAEEGL011585752.1_pt1 | contig 18995 bp, 22 predicted proteins | sample 9134231 | NCBI WGS metagenome assembly JAEEGL01 (sample SAMN16246548, study PRJNA631951) | gut metagenome | biome: gut microbiome; feature: rumen; material: fiber-attached | host: Bos | place: Iran: Karaj | collected 2018-10 | reverse complement strand
TTGACTGTTATATCGCATCGCATCCGCATTCCGATCATATCGGTGCGGCGGCTGCCGTTTTCAGCGCCGCCGAGGTCAAATGCGCGATGATGACCGAATTCAGCGAGATCAATATCCCGACCACGAAAAGTTACGAGCGGCTTCTCACGTCCATTCAGAACGAAGAATGCGAAGTTATTTACGCCAAAGCGGGGGATACGTATACTTTCGGCCCGCTTTCGCTTGATATTTTCGCGCCGGTGGAAGAACTCGGGGATTATAACAATATGTCCATCGTTTTCAAAATGACGTATAAGAAAAATACGTTTCTGTTCACCGGTGATATGCAAACCGAATCCGAAGAGTTGATTCTGGATTCCGGCTGCGATCTGCACGCAGACGTTCTGAAAATGGGGCACCACGGCAGTTCCGATTCCTGCACGCTGCCGTTCTTCAGCGCTGTTTCACCCGTGCTTGCCGTGATCTCCTGCGGAAAAGACAACGATTACGGACATCCGCACCGCGAAACGATCGAAATGCTTGAAGACGCGGGTGTACGGTATTACAGAACGGATCTGAACGGTACCGTTACCGTTTACGGCGACGGGAAAGATATTTTTGTGAAATAGGGGAGCGGCGGTCCATGAAATACGCGGTTGACCGTATCGGCGGCAATATTGCCGTGCTGATCGGAGAAGACGAATCAAAATTGTGCGTAGCCGTTTCCTGCCTGCCGGAAGGCAGCCGGGAGGGAAGCCTGCTTTATCGCCTGCCGAACGGCGCGTTTACCGCCGCGCCGGAAGAGGAACACACCCGCAGAAAACGCCTTTTCGTTTTGCAGCAGCGTCTTCGTAAAGCACGGAAACGGGGAAATAAAAATCGGTAAAATTTTTGATTTTTTGGTATTGACAATCCTGTACCCTTGTGTTATAATTGCCACTGTTCCAATCAAATGCGAGAGTGGCGGAATAGGCAGACGCGCACGTTTGAGGGGCGTGTGTTTACACGTACGGGTTCAAGTCCCGTCTCTCGCACCATATCGAGTATTCATAACGGACTTGAGTTATGGATACTCGATTTTTATTTTCAGCGTATATCACTACCTGCGGTGGTGAGTAAGTGCGCTCTTATAACAAATAACCATTCGTGATATAGTAAAGAAGTACCGAAGGAGATCGTATATGTTTTTTCATCATTCTTTGAAAAAAACGATTCAAAAAGCTCTAAAAAACACGGTTGATGAGTTTTCAGATTGTATACCTCACTTTGTTGATCATTTTTTCTATGGTGCTTATGATATAGGTCCGCAAAACCTTGTAATTTGGTTTTTATTTGAAACCGATAACGATCTGAAAAATGCCCGCAATTCAGGACTTTGTGATAAAATTACTTCTACGGTAATTACCAATCTAATTGCCGAAGGATATCCGAAAGAGGCCTTTACTCCCGTAAAAACGGATGTAAACGCAGAAAAAATGCAGTTTATCAATGCAACTCAAGAACAAATTCATAGTTTAATTGACGCACTTTCCAACAGATGCGTTCACGTCTCTTTTACTACAAAAGAAGATATTGACAGAAAAGCGAATGGCGACTATCGTCTTTATTTTCAGTGATCAGGATTATGGCTTAGATTCAAGTCCGTTATTGATATTCGCACCAAAAATCAGCAGACGCAAACGCGCCTGCTGATTTATTCTTTTTCATTATTCATTGACCTTTACGTCTTTGATTTTATAAAAAAGATACCGCAGAAATAAACTGCGGTATCCGTGGCGCGCTGAAAGGGACTCGAACCCCCGACCTACTGGTTCGTAGCCAGTCACTCTATCCAGCTGAGCTATCAGCGCAAAGTGTTCTCGCCGAACACTTTGATATATTAGCACTTAAAAATTAAATTGTCAACTGTTTTTTGTAAAAATAAAAATTTAAAAAATAAAAAATAATGCTTGCAATCCGCAAAGATTAGTGATAGAATATACGAGCGATGGGCCTGTAGCTCAGTTGGGAGAGCGTTCGGTTCGCATCCGAGAGGTCGTGGGTTCGAATCCCTTCAGGTCCACCAAAGAAAATAAGGACTTTCTTAAAAGAAGGTTCTTATTTTTTTATTTTTTTTGACCATTTTTTGACCAAATCTTTCATAATATAAATGAGTTCAAACATGGTATCATCTTCATAAACAACACTCCTATTTAAAAAATGCCTCGCAAAAGCGGGGTATTTTTTTTTAAATCTTTCATAATTAACATGTAAATATAAAGCGGAAACGCAGAAAGAGGTATTAATATGACTTATAAAATTGTAGGAATTGAAAAAACAGAGTTTACATCAAAGACAAACCCGGAACAAATAATTAAAGGGATAAATGTTTATCTTCTTTATGAAAACAGAAACACAATCGGAGCAAGAACAGCAAAAGAGTTTTTGTCTGAAAATTTGCTCAGAAAATCAGGATGCAGAGAATTAAAAATTAATGATGAAATAGAAATCAGTTATAACCGTTACGGGTCTAAAGACTACGTAAATATTATTGAGGAGTGATAAATATGCAATGGTATCAAATTCTTTCTATTGTAATGTTAGCATTTTATATAGGCATAACAATAGCCGAAAAAATAGTAAACAAAAAAAGAAATGCTAAAAAAGCAAATGAACAAAGCACAGCAAAAGAAGAAATAAAGGTTGGTGAAAGTAATGGAACCAACGACAACAATTGAAGAAACTACAGAAGCTATAACAGAGGCAGTAACAGAATTAACACAAAACATAGATTTACAACCTGTTATTACTGAACTGCAACAATTAAATCAGTTAGCAGTTTACATAATGGTATTTCTATTAATTATAATAGCATATGGAATAGGAAAATTTGCCTATAAATGGCTTAGTCAGTTTTTTGTATCGTTTTAAATTTGCAAATTTAATATACCATTTTTTTTAGAAAGGAGAAATGAACATGAATGCTGCAACAACTACAACAGGCGTACTCGCTTCCACAATCACCGGAGAACTGCTCGGCGGAGTGCTTAACGAAGTCGTTTCGTTAATCCCTGTAGTCTTCCCGGTAGCGATTTCCTTCTTGGCAATCAGAAAAGGAATCAGCTTTGTGCTTTCAAGCCTTTCCGCTGCCTAATAGAAAAAATACAGTACCGAAAGCGGGGCGGGGCGGAATGCCCTGTGCCCGTTTTCTATTATCAAAGAAAGGAGGATAAAAATGCACAACATAAAAAGGATATTTCCAATTTTGATAATAACACTATTTTTTATGTTTCCAATAAAAGTATTTGCAAGCGTTGAAAGTCCCGTAAAAATTAGAGACGAAGCAGAAAGTTACGAATTTTATACGCCACAAAGTAACTATAAGTATTACTCTATATTTACAAACAATGGAAAATCATACGCAGTTTACAGCCCAAAAGAAGACCTAACAAGCGGCACTTTAATAATGTTTACAAATGAAACATCAGCCATTTATTACCTTGAAAAAGGGATAAGAAAAAATAGTAACGGAACAAGAACAAACTACCAAATAGATACAATGTTTCAAACATATACACATCAAGCCGGGAATACTGAAGGACACATAAAACTACCACCGTATGTATCAAAAAACATTTTACCAAGATTTATAAACAGCCAAATAATAAGCGACGTACTAAATGAAATAATAAGTATTTTAGGACCACTATTATTTGTATTAGTAGGATATTTAAGCATTAGAAAGGGTATATCCTTCGTTAAAGGGGTGATGGAAAATGCGTAAAATTTTAGCAACATTAATAATTGTTTTAATGTTTTTTGCATCAACTTCATATGCATTTGCCGCATCATGGGCGGAACCGGAACTACAAGCAAACTCTAATTTTTATGTACCGGACCTAAAATATACATATTATGCACACTTCGTAACAGAAACAAAATCATACATAATATACGCAGAAACTTCAAATATGCAAAATGGGATTTTTGCAACATTTACAAGTGCAACAGCAGCCGGAACATATCTTTTTAACGGAGTAAGACAGAATTTTGCAGGAACAAAAACAACATACGACCTCGATTACTGCTTAGATAACTACACATTACAAAATACAAATGGAAACCCAACAAGAAGCCAACAGCAAGAAACAACTACAGAACCACAAACACAAAGCCAACAAGAAGAAACAAACGGAATTTTATCCAACATATGGGGAAAAATACAAGACATCTGGAACCAATTAACAACAGGTTTTGCAAATGTTGTATCAAACATAGTTACAAAAACAACAGAAATATGGAATAAACTAAACGAAGGATTTACCAACCTTTGGAATAAACTAAATGACGGATTCGGAAACGTCGTTACAAATATAGTAACAAAAGCAACAGAAATTTGGAACAAACTAAACGACGGATTCGCAAGCGTCGTAACAAATATTACAACAAAAGCAACAGAACTATGGAACAAAATACATGCCTTTTATACATTAGTAAGTGAATGGTTTACAAACACAACAAACAGAGTAAGAGACCTTATTATTCCAGAAAATGAATATTGGAGTAATATATTAACACAATATCAAAACAAATTTAATTTCATAGTACAAATAAAAGAATTAACAGTATCAATAATAACATGGATAAGAACAACAGATTTTTCAGAACCACCAACAATTACAATAAACCTAAACAACACAACAAGCCGTTTTTTTAGAAGTAACCAACAAGTAGTAACTTTTTCACTCGAATGGTTCGAACCATACAGACCAACGGTACAAGCTTTAATAAGCGGAGTATTATGGTTAATGTTTATTGTAAGAACATACGCAAGATTACCCGACATAATAGCCGGAACAGGAACAGTATTTACAGAAAAACAAGCAAAACCAAAACAATTTGAACCAAAAACAAGAACAAAAAATGAGAAAAAAGGGGGATGATTAAGAATGATAATTAAAGCAATAATAAACGGCCTAACATCCCTCTTATTTGGTATTGTGCCAACAATCGAATTTAACATACCGGCGTTCAATGCGGGAAACCAAATATATTATCATTTAATGCAGGGCTTAAGAGTAATACTATACATATTACCGCAAAACACAGTCGTAACTATATTGACAATTATCATATCAATATTGGGATTAAGAATAGCCATTAGTTTAATTAAAACAATATGGGATTTAATACCACTACTATAAGGAGAGTAAAAAAATGATACAAAGCTTTAAAACAATGCTAACCGGAGCATTCGGAATACTAAAAGTACCACTAATCATTTTAGGCATCATAATAGCCGTTTTTACAATAATAACTGCAGGATGGTATGTAAAATATAGATTTATAGACAAAATAAAACCAAAAACAGGAGAACACTACAGAATACCAAAAAGAAATTTGTTATTAAAAATTTTTTGGGACACACCAAAACAATACGCCAAAGACCTAATAGAAAGAGACCCGGAAGACTTTCAAAAATGGGGGGTTATTTGTTTTGTAGGACGTCAAGGCTCAGGAAAAAGTAGCAGTATGTGTAAAATGACATTAGACCTTTTAAAAGAATACCCAAAAGCAAAAGTAATATCGAATATGAATTTCAAAGGAGCAGAACAAATAACAGATTGGACAGACCTTATAGACAAAGAAAACGGAACAAAAGGTATGATAATACAATTGGATGAAATACAAAACTGGTTTAGTAGTAAACAAAGCCTAAATTTCCCGCCTGAAATGTTACAGATGATAACAACACAAAGAAAGCAAAAAAGGCTGCTATTATGCACAGCACAGCAATTTTATATGTTGAGCAAAGACATAAGAACGCAAATTACAGAAATACACAAATGCATGACACTTTTCAAGAGTTTATGCATAGTACATGTTGTTGAACCGATAATAACATCAGAGGGCGAAGTAGAAAAAATGAAACATAAAAGATTTTATTGCTATACACATAACGAAGAACTGCGAAATTCATATGATACTTACCAAGTAATAGAAAGCTTAAGAAAAAGCGGATTTGTAGACAGACAAGTGAAAGACGAAACAAAAATCTATATAAATACAGAACCGCCTAAAAAGGGAAAACTAAAACGATAACCACTTTTCAAAATCCGGGGTACCCCACAGGGGCTTCCCCGGATTTTTGTAAAAGATGGATATGCAAATAGTTACAAAATTGTAACCAAAAAAAGTGCAAAAAGTGCACTTTTTTTTTACAAATCTTTCATATTACTATTGGAAGCGAAAAAAGCTTACTATTAAAAAATGAAAGGTGATTTTTATGTATCAAGATTTAAATGAAGCAAACGAACTATTAGAAGACAAGGAAAAAGAATGTGTAAAAGTAGGAATATACATGAGCAAAAAATTATATGACGCAATAAAAGAAGACTATAAATATACAACCATTAAAAGTTTTAGCAGAATGGTAACACTACTGCTTGAAGACTATTATTGGGGAGATATGTTAAGAAGATAACAAGAGCTTTAAGGCCCCGCAGGGCGAACGGTTTGCGCAGCAAACCATAGTGAGTATGGTTCATATTGAACACAAAAAAAGAAAGCACCGTACCATTAGAAAATTCGCCGTAAAGAATTTAATAATGGTACGGTGATTTTAGAAGAATAAAAAAAGAATGAAATGATTTTTTTATTCGTTTTTTTTGGGTGAAATTGGACCATAAAAAGGAGGCGATAAAAATGGAAGAATTAGTACATCATGCATTTATCAGAATGGAAAAAAAGAAAAGCTGGAGCGCAATCAGATACGCCCAAAATCATTGTATGAGAAAATCAGAATATATAGAGCCAACACATCCGGAAAATACAGAAAAAAATACATTCTATATAAGAGACAACGAAACGTCAAACAGATTTATACGAGCAACAAAAGAAAACGGCATGCAATTAGACAAAGAAGTACAAAAACTTTATGAAAAAAGAATAAAACGAAAAATAAGAAAAGACGCCGTTTTAATGGGCGAAGTCGTAACAATGCCAACAAATTTTAATTTAGAAGAATTCGACGAGTCATACAGAAGAAGATACTTCAGAACGGCATTAAACTTTCTTGAGTCATATTTTGGAAAAGGCTCAGTACAGGCGGTATCGGAGCATTATGATGAATTACATTATCATATCCACTTTTTCGTAACACCATTAGTAAAAAAATCAGAAGACGAATACGGCCTATCATGGGACAAATATTGCGGCGGAAAACAAAAACTATCAAAATTTCAAGATTTATTTTACGAAGCAATGAGCAAAGAATTTCCGACACTATTCGAAAGAGGAAGCAGATTTTTAGACCATCCAGAAATACCAACAAGAAAACACGTAGACCACAAAAAGTGGAAAAGAGAAACACTTATAAAGGCAGCGGAACAAGAACAAAGACAAAACGAAGAATGGAGAATAGACTTAGCAAATGAAATACTAAAATAAAAGAGGGGAAGAAAAATGGGATATTACTCAGACCTAACATTAGAATATGAAGACAAACTAAGAGATATACCAGAAACGGAATGGGCAAAACGAATAGAAGAATTAGAAACTAAAAAAGAGTTTTTCCAACAAAAAAAGGAATTCAAAGAAGAAGTATTAACACAAATAAAATATCAAAAAACACAATCCGAAACATTAAAACAATTTCTTGAGGATGTAATACCATTCAAACAAAACATAGACGATGAAAAAGAATGCTATTTTTTATTCTTTTCAGATAAATTCGGAAACTATTGTAACATAAAATATAAAACAAGAACAGAATACATATATGCAATATTAGCCGGAGCGAAAACAGACTATAACCTTTTCTATTACCCAACAAGTTTTAAAAACGGCAAAGCAAAAGCAGAAAACGCAGGAAAATTTGAAATATTATTTTTTGATATTGATGATATCGAAACAATGCCAACAGATGAAGAATTAAGGCAAAAATACGGCATATTTGACTACATAATAAAATCAGGGCATGGTATCCATTTATACAAAATAATAGCCCCACAAACACAACAAGAAAGAGAAGAAACATTAATAGAGTGGACAACATACCTAAAAGCAGATATAATGAATTTATCAGCATGCCATTATATACGCGTCCCAGAAAGCAACAACGCAAAACCAAACAAAGAAGAAACCAGAGGTTATTTTGTTAAAGCAAAACGCGAAAAACCATTACCAGACATAACAATAAGCAAAGAGGAAATAGAAAAATACCGCAACGATTTTTTCGCAAAAAGAACAGAAAAAAGCAACCAAACAAGAATTAAAAACGGCACAACAAAAAAAGAGAAGAATAATGCAACAAAGAAAAATAATGCAACAAAGAAAAAAGGAAAAAGCACAAAGGATGAAGAAAGATATGTTCCGATAACATGGGAATATCACAAAAAGGAAGAGTTTATAAGAGGAATACCAAACATAAACAAAAATATTATAATGGAATTAGAAAACTACGCATACAGAAACCAAGGATATATTGAACATAGAAGAATATACACACATTTATTTACAAACTACGCAAAAAAAATAATGACAATAGAAGACTGCAAAAAAAGAATAAAAAGAATTATTCCACTAACATTTTTTAATGAGGCAGAACAAATAATAAACCAAGAATACAACAACCCAAATACATACAAATACAAATTTACAACAATAGCAGCTTTATTAGAATACACAGAAAACGACTACAAAGAAGCATTTTCACCATACTTCAAAACAGAATACGACAAAACAAAAAAACAAAAAAAATACCGAACAAAGATTTCAAAAGCAAAAAAAGAACAAAAACAAACAATAAAAAAAATAATAAAAGACAACCCAAAAATGACATATAACGAATTCAAAAAAATGGGATTTAACATATGCAAACAAACATTTTACAATTACAAAAACGAAAACGGGCAATAAAAACCCGTTTTTTTTATACAAAAAAGGCGAAAAGTGTTCAAATGTACGCCAAAAAATCAACGAGTATCCCCCCCAAAAAACAAAACAAATAATACATGATGGGTATACACGTTTTTGGACTATTGACAAAGCAAAAATAACGCGTTAATATGGTCAAAAAGAGCAAAAGAGGGTCCTATTATGTACGGTACGATTTATAAACAAAAAGGAGCAAAAAAACTTAAATGGGTTTATAAAAGCCCGCCTTTTGGACCAGAAAAGAAAAGAATACGAAAAGCATTTGAAACAGAAGAAGAGGCAATAGCATTTCGCAACCAGTTAAAACAAAGCATGGGAAGAAGAACAGCCGGAGAAACAATACCAGATTTAACAATACAGCAGGCATACGAAAAATGGAAAAATGCCACGTTCGGAACAGAAGAGTTTTACAGTCATAACACACAAAGCGGATTTAAATCATATTTCAAAAAACACATATTGCCGATTATAGGAAATAGAAAAATAGAAAACACAAATTTCAAAGAATTTAACCTTTATCTCATAAATATTTACTCAAACGGTCTTAAATACAAAACAATACAGAACATAGTCGCAGCCATAAAAGAATTATATGAATATGCAGAAAGACAGGGATGGATAATGCAAAATACAACAAATGAAATAGCATTACCATTAAAAAACAAAGCCAAAGAACGAAACAGAGAAAAAATCGTAAATACAATAACACTCGAAGACTTCCAAAAAGTCAGAGGTTATCTCATAGATAAGAAAAGCGTATATTATTATATCATAAGTTTTTTGGCATATTCAGGACTACGAATAGAAGAAGCAATAGCACTATCAGAAGAAGACGCAGACATAAACAAAGCAACAATATTAGTAAGAAGAGCGGCAAAAATGAAAAACACAAAGGACGGAGAAAGAGAATTAGACATATCACCGATATTAAAATCAGACGCCGCATATAGACAGGTTCCCATAAGCGGAAATCTACAAGTAATAATAACGGAAGCAAGGGCATATAAAGCCGAAAATGGCATTATTTCAGAATTTTTATTTGTTAATGGGGCAGGAAAACCACACGAAAAAAGAAACGTTTTAAGGGCATTTCAGGCGGCATTAAAGGCATGCAATATAGAAAAAGTAGGATTGCACAGTTTAAGAAAACTATTTTGCAAAATCCTAAAAGACAGCGGCGCAGATTGGGAAGAAGTAAGAAGAATAATGGGACATTCAAGTATTGACATGAGCCAAAAAGTATATTATAATATGGACCAAGAGCAGTACAGGAAAATAGCCGATAATTTGCCCTTAATTTAATTTGACCACTTTTTGACCACATTATACACAGAAAATCAAACAGAGAGAATTATAAGGCAAAATAAGGCAAATAAAGAGTTATTTTTTGCAGTTTGGGAAGCTTTTTTAGTAGAACAAAGGGTTCGCATCCGAGAGGTCGTGGGTTCGAATCCCTTCAGGTCCACCAAACGCGAAAGGCTGCACATAATGCAGCCTTTTTTAAGCCGGAATGATGGAATTGGCAGACGTGCTGGACTCAAAATCCAGTGGTAGCGATACCGTGCGGGTTCGACCCCCGCTTCCGGCACCATAACCCTACTGAAGTTTTGATAGAATTTCAGTGGGGTTCATTTTTTATCCCGATTTATTGCAATATAAGGGCTTTCGGGCCCCGTAATCGTGAAAACCTGCTCCGATATTCAGCGTCGGAGCAGTTTTTCTATCATTATTTGAGTCCTTTTGGTGGCGGTAATCGTGAAAACGTGTCGGTAATCGTGAAAACGTGGGGGTAATCGTGTGATAGTGGCACTAAACGTGTTTTTGTAACCCGGTAATCGTGCAATCGTGCCCTGTAATCGTGTTTTTGTGCCCGTAATCGTGTTAAAATGCCCCTGCAATCGTGAAATTGTGCCTTGTAATCGTGTAAGAGTGCCCTCGTAATCGTGTAAACGTGCCCGAAAACAACGAATTGTCGCTTGGGAAGAGAGAAACGAATCCAGAAATGCGTTAAAATTATTGTAAAACCTATTTTTGAGTGATAATAATTATCTTTAGCAATATCAAAACAGCCGCCCGGGAATCCCGAGCGGCTGCTGCATCCTATCACTTGAAGTATTCGGAGACATCGGTCTTGTCATTATACTGTTTTCTGACTCGAACCATAAGAGAACCATCTTCCTTCTCGATTGTTTCATCGATCTGATACCTTGTCCTTGCGCGTTCGAGAGTGGCTTCATAATGTTCGAATTCCTCATGATTCAGCTTCAACGCGCGTTCTTTGCTGTAACCCATCTCAGGCTTTTGCGAAAAAACGAGCGTCTGAAGGATGCACCCGGCTTTTACACGCTTCACGTTTACCCCTCCTTCCGGCGGCATGCGTTACGGCAGAAGCATGCTTCCCATAATACAGAGACGTGATCAGTCGTTGTTAAAACAGGATATCCGGCTGCCGTCGGCATATCGGCTGGATCCATTCCCGTGGCAGTTTCATTGCAATCGTATTGTAGCAGTTTTTAACAAAAAAGTCATGCAAAAAAACAGCATTGATTTCAATTTCAGCGTTTTTCTGATTTCGTGCCCCGGTTTTTCGGTTGCGTTTCGTTTAAAATTGCCTTTGATTCTTTCATAAAAAAGCGATATAATATTTGAAGTTGTGTAGCATTCAATGCGTAAGTCCGAACTGGATTTGCGCATTATTTATTTTGTCGCAGGAGGTACCTGATGGAACAAACACAGTTTTCTCTTGCCGAGGAAAAGCTCGGCAAACTGATGCGCAAATACGCAGTCCCCTGTATCATCTCGCTGCTTGTCGGCGCGTTGTACAATATCGTCGATCAGATATTCATTGCAAACGCAGATTATCTCGGCTCTTACGGCAACGCGGCCAATACTGTCGTCTTCCCTTTGACGGTGATCGCGCTGGCCGTTTCCGTGTGTATCGGCGACGGTTGCTGCGCCATGGTAAGCGCGCTGTTGGGGGAAGGACGTTCGGATAAAGCGCGCCGCGCTTTCGGCAACGCGATCCTGATCACCGTGATCGTCAGCGCAGTGCTGACCGCCGTATATCTGATCTTCTCCGACAGCATTGTCACGATGTTCGGTGCGCGCGTCAATCAGGAAACCTATCAACTGTCCAAAGAGTATTTCTTCTGGATCACGCTCGGTCTTCCGTTCTATATGTTCGGACAGGCGATGAATCCGGTGATCCGCGCGGACGGCAGCCCTCGGTTCGCTATGGCGACGACGCTGCTCGGCGCGGTGCTGAATATGATCCTTGATCCCGTATTCATTTTCGTTTTCAAATGGGGTATGACCGGCGCCGCCGTTGCGACTGTGATCGGGCAGATCGTTACCGCCGCGCTTGCCGTATGGTATCTGTTCCGGCTGAAGAGCGTAACGCTTGATAAGGGTTCCTTCGTATTGAAACGCAAGGTGATCGGCAGGATCGTTTCGCTCGGGCTTTGCAGCTTTCTTTCTCAGATCTCGCTCGTCGCGGCGATGGCGGCCATCAACAACATGATCCGCAAATACGGCGCGCTGGATCCCGTTTTCGGTATGGAGCAATACGCGCAGATCCCGATGGCGGTCGTCGGGATCGTGATGAAATTCTTTCAGATCGTGATCTCGATCGTCGTCGGCATGGCGGCGGGCTGTATCCCCGTCGTAGGGTTCAATATGGGCGCAAAGCGGCCCGACCGGGTGCGCAGGCTTTTTACGCTGTTGCTGATTTGTGAAGCCGCCGTCGGCGCCGTCGCGCTGCTGATCGTGGAATGCTTCCCGCATACGCTGATCGGGATTTTCGGCGCCGCGAACGAAAGCGCCTATTATACCGATTTCGCGGTCAAAGCGTTCCGTACGTATCTGTGCATGATGGTTTTTGCCTGTGTGAACAAGGCGACGTTTATCTTTTTGCAGGCGATGGGAAAAGCGGCGGCGTCGACCATGCTGTCCATGGTGCGTGAGTTCGTTTTCGGCGTGGGCTTCGCGCTTTTGCTTCCGGTTTTTTTCGGACTGGACGGCGTGCTGTATTCCATGCCCGTCTCCGATCTGCTGACAGCCGTGATCGGCGCGGTTATTATCATTGACACTTACAAAAAACTGCGCAAGGATCATGATGATCAAGTCGTCTGCGCATCATCGGAATTACAGGAGGCGTCTGACAATGCTTGAAAAAGGAAGTTACGTGATTTACGGCGGGAACGGCGTATGCCGTGTGACGGATATCCGCAGTGAAACAATGTATAAAAAAGCAAGAACCTATTACGTTTTGGAATCTGTGAACGATCCGGGAGCGACGATCTACGTGCCTGTCGATAATGAAGCTCTGCTCGCGCGGATGCGGAAGATCCCGGACCGGGATGAGATCCTGAAGATGCTGGATGCGTTGAAGGATGAAATCATTTCCTGAGAACCGGACAACCGCCTGCGGGCGGAACAGTTCGGCGCGATCCTCGACCGCTGCGATCAACGGGAATTGCTGGTACTGATCTGCACGATCCGGGAAAAACGCGGAAGACTGGCTGCGGAGAACAAAAAACTGAGTTCATCGGATGACAACGTCTTAAAAAGAGCGGAAAAGATCATTAACGACGAGTTCGGTTTTTCGCTTTCTATTCCGCCGGAGGAGGTTTCGGCTTTCATTGCAGAAAGACTTTCCAGAAAATAAGCATGGCAACAAAGTTAAGGAGGTTGCATACGAACCAGGTGTGCATTTCTCCGAATGCGGGGTGCAAAAAGTCCCGCCAGAGGTGCATTTCTCGCAAGTTGGGGTGCATTTCTCAGAAGGTGGGGTGCAATTCTATCAAAATATGCGTCCTTAGGCAAAAAAGCGGACGCCCCGAAAGAAGATGCAAATTAAAGGAACCGTTAATTTATAGGTTTTTTATGGCCACGAACCTGATCTTCCGCGTGAAAATCAGGTTCGTTCCTTCGTATTTTCGTTTTGTATCTCATTCTGCGGCGGATGCGGCCTTCAGCATATATTTTTCGATCTGCACAACCATTTTCTTGTTTGTGAATTCGGCGCGCACCTCATCCATGTCCACGGTCCTGCCGGAAAGAATCCCCTGAATGAGCGCTTCCGCCCACAGCACCTCGCGCGTATCGCGGCGGCTGAGATACCCGAGCAGGTCAATATTCATCCTTTGGTTGATCCCATCCACCATACCGATGAAAAAATCGCTGTTTTCTCCGAAATATTTTCCTATATTATCCATGCATTCAAATCCGGCGATCACGTCTTCCACGTGCATCAGACGGCGGCTGCTCAGCAGCATGCAGCCGCCGTTCAGCAGTTTATCCGCCGTTGTGTTCAGAATACCGCACAGATCGAGCAGCAATCCGGTATCCGGCAGAGCGTCGCCGTTTTCCCATTTTGAAACGGCCTGAAAAGAAACACCCAGTTGGTCCGCGAGTTGCTTTTGCGTGAGGCCGGCGGCTTTGCGCTGGCGCTGAATATACCCGCCGATCTTCATAAGGTCCATAAAAAACTCCTTCTTTCGCGTTTGTTTTATTATCAGGACTTCTTTTATTATACCGGTACGGCAGGCGTATGTAAATAAATGAATTGTTGATAAAATTCTAATTGAAGTAGAATAACAGTGCTGTGCTGCTTATCTCCATTGGTAAGGACATTCTATAAAATTGACTTCATCTTTCGGCGGGATCAGCCCGAAAGCGGAAACCCGGTTGATCCCGTGTGCTTTGAACGCGTTGTAGAGCGCTTCGTTTTCTTTCATGCGCAGGGGATTGAGAAACGAATATTTGCCGATAAACAGATTCGCCTTGTAGAATTCCCAACTCAACTGCGCGGTTTCCACGCGATAGCGCTCCTCTTCGGTGATATCCGCGCCGAGCGCCTGCGCCCAGAGGCGGTCCAGTTTGCTTACGGTGAGCGGGGGATAGTAGCCCGATTGATAATGCCAGTCAAAATCAAAAGCGTGGGCTGTGGCGCGGATCTGGGCGGTTTGGATATCAATGATCTGCCGGATATAGGGCGCGGCGTTTTCGCCGTAGTATGCGGCAAGAAAATCGTTCTTGTGGTAATCCACGTCGCAGTTTACGTCCCACTGCAGTTTGCGCAGCAGGTAATTGCGGAGTTCGTTGAAAGCGGCCTCGTGGCCGTCGCCGCAGTTGTAAATATAGCCGGTAATGCCGATATCGTGCATGTATTTCATGGTGGACTGCATCGTTTCAAGGTTTGAGAAAAACTGTGCGGAATAAAGAAAATTGATCGTATAGTCATAGATATACGTCCGGTCGGCCAGCGTGACCCAAACGGCAAAATCTTCCGCGATCTGCGGTTCGTTCTCGCCGAAAAGGTTCAGAAAACTCTCGTCGCCGTCAACGGCGCCGCATTCCGTGAGCGGATGGCTGCGGCAGGCCTTATGGAGTCCGCAGAGCACGGGCGCCACGTTATGGCGGCAGCGTAGATCACCGGTTACGGGCGGCCGGTCGGTTTCGTTATACGCGTAGAACGTGAACGTGAAATCGGGGAATTCCGGCTCGAGCATACGCGCGAGTTCGTTTGTGAATATGATCGTGGGTGCGCTCACCGCGCCGTATTGCGCATAAAGCGCTTCGCAGGCCGGGCAGCGGCAGTAGTTTGTGTTGTCTTTTTGCCCGATGTGCAAAAATCTGGAATCCCGCGGGCATTCCCGGATGGCGCTGCGCGCGTTCTCGGCGGCAATCTGCAGCACCTCGGGATTGGAAAGACACACGTGGTCCGTGGTGCGAGCGCCGTTTTCATCCATAGCGAAATATTCCGGGTGAGAGGCAAAGAGCGCGTCCGGCACGAGGCGGTCCAGCGTTACGTCCCATAAAACGTAAGTCAGCGCGCCGCCGTACTCCGGCATATCCCACCAGAAGGAAACGTTCATTTTCGTACGGGCGCGATACGCCGCGTTTGTTCCGGCACAGTCGTTCCGCCGGACGGAGAAAGACGGCCGTACCGTGCGGTCGATGGATGCGTCTACGATCACGGTTGTTGTTGCGGGCACTTTTTCGAGCGTGGGCGTGAACCAGCGTACGCCGAGGTATTCTTCCAAAAAGGTGTATACGCCGTAAAGCGTGCCTCTGCTGCCCCCGCCTGCGATCGCGAGCCGCTCGCCGTTTGAAACGATGCGGAAATCCTCCGCGCCGAGCGGTTCATTGCCTGCCATCTCTTTTGCTGCTTCGCATCCGCCGAGAAGAAAGGCGTGCTGCGCAGAAGAGAGCGCATTTTCCGTTACGATCGGGAGCGCGGCGCCGGAGATCTTTTCAAAGTAATCGCGCAGTTCTTCTGCGGCGGTAAGAACGCAGGCGTCCGCGTCTGCGGGCAGAGCGATCACGAAATCGCTGCGTCCGTTTTCGGCAAGGCGCATTTCCTTGGTAACCGCAGGTGGCGTATAGGGATCGCCGCCGTAGTTCACGGTCATATCTATTGGGATGAGCCCAAGGGCGAAAAGAACGACCTGCAAAAGGGAGATCAGTGCGCGGAACCATTTCGTAGTCATGTGTGTTGCTCCTTCTTAAGTTCTTTGAAAAGCGCGTCCGCATACGCGGTTATCGTATCACCGAGCGTTCCGGCGTAAGTTCTGAACGCATCATTTTCCGTGAAAAGCGCAGGGTTCCGCCGGACTTGCAGCGCGGTTTCAAGGGCGTGTTTATCCGGGCAAAGGCCGTTTTTCATCGCCCAGAACCCTGCAACAGTTTTAGATGCGATCTCTCCCGTGCGCAGCGTATAGAAGCAGCGGGAAATATCCAGAAGCCAACCGTAGGTATATAGGCTTTCTCCCGTTTTTCCGCCGAATTCCCTTACGGTTTCACAGTGGTGTGAGATATCCGAGAGAACGGCATCGCGGGCAGGCGGGGAAATGCGGTGGCGCACGTCTTTTCCGCAAAGTAAAACGCCATACCGGAGAAGATTGAGCGTGCAGAAACTGTCGAACGCGTATCGGTCCGTGATCCGCTCACCGGAGGTGCCCCAGTAGATGACCGTATCCGGCGCGCCGGAGAGAAACGCATCGAGCGAAAGCATTCCGCCTTCAAAGAGCCGGTAAGTATTGTCTGTATAACGTTCGCACAGTTTTTGCCGTAAACGCAGAAGTTCCTCCGTCTGATTTTTGCCGATCGGTTTTTCGGTAAGCACGAGAATATCGATATCACTCCAACCGGGGCGGTAATCGTCCAGTACGGCCGAACCGTAAAGATAAACGGAGAGGGAATCTTTGCGAAGAATCTCCGTAATCGCCGCGGTCATACGCCGCAGCGGAACTTCGGGTAAATTGCCGCAGGGAGGTAAACGGTCCATATCTTTTTTTACTCCGTAAATAAGGATTCGATTTCCGTATCGTACCACTGCTCCTGAAAGGCAACGGCAGCCTGCATTTCTTCCAACGTAAAATGCATGCCCGCAGGCGCTGCGATCAGTTTGTCTTCAAGGTCGTTTTTTCTGTAAACCACACCGATCACTCGGCAATCCGCTTCGCGAACGGGCGTGGGAACACCGAGAAGATAGACGTCCAGATCCTCGCCGTCGCCGCCTTTTACGCCGGGAATAAACCCGTAGTTCAGCGGGTAAACCAGCGTATAAGCGTCTTTTTCGTGCACATATCCTTTCGGACGGTCGATCACGATACTAATATTCTTTCCGAGGTAAGACCATGCGAGCGCGCTTGCGAGCGTACGCGAGATAAAAGGCTGTTTCCCCGCGAGATAAAATGCGCGTCCTTCGTCTGTGGGCATGGCGGCAGCGAGACGGAATTTAACCTCTTCATACGCTTTCGCGGCAGCGGGATGTGCGTTCAGATAATCGCGGAAGTTGATATAATCGTGCCAGTCTTTGCTGCCGGTTTTTACAACGTGAATAAAGTGCGTCTGCAGGTCGCCGGTACCGGTATAATAATTGCCGCAAGCGAACAGCAACTGCTCGCGGAGATCTGCGTGATGACGGTAATAAAAGCCTGCTTTTTCAAGTTCGTCTTTTTTTGAAAGCACAAAATCAAAATCGTTTGTCGCCACGGCGATATCGATGATCGGTTTCGCCATGATTGATTTTACGGACGTGCTTCCCACGTGCTGGATGTCTGCGGCGGCGTCCCCGAGCAGAGCGTAAAGTGTTTTTATTGTTTCTGCGGCGAGCGTTTCCCATGCGGGATCATGCGCGCATAGGCGCACCGTGCCGCGTTTCAGTCCAAGCGTCATTTTTTCGATCCCTTCAAAGCGTGATCCAATAGCGTTGCAGAAACCTCTGCCTTTCCGGCTCAAGAACGGTGTTTTCGTAAACGCCGCCGTTCGCGAGGATCGTTCTGCGGCTGGCTTCGTTATCTTCCCAGCACGAGATCAGCACGCGCTCCAGCCCGATCTCACGGCAGAAACAAAGCCCCTGCCGCAGCATATATTTCGCGTACCCTTTGCGGCGTTCGGAGGGGCGTACCGAATATCCGATATGGCCGCCGTATTTTTCAAGATAATCGTTAAAGCGGTGCCGGACCTGCAGCATTCCCAGAACCTTGCCGTCGGATTTTCTTACAAGGATAAACTGCGTGGCCGGCACGCGCCCTTCGGGCACAGTTTCCGGATTTGTATATTTCCCGACTTCCGCAAGCCATTCATACGGATCCGGAAATCTGCGGAGCGGCCCGGCGCCGTCCATGGAATCGCCGGTGTCGATGAACTCCTGCCGGTAGGCGGGATATTCGTTTGCGTATTCCGCCGTAGGAGTGATAAAAATCAGACCGTTTTCTTCCATATCCCGCACCTCACAGTTCTTTGCGCATACAGCGCGGCGCATATTCACGGTAGCCGTGTTTGAGATAAAAAGCGTATGATTCAAACCACATTTCTTTCGGTTCGCCCAAATGCACGCGCGCGGCGGTGATTCCCCTTGACAGCAAAAAAAGTTCTGCTGTTTGCAGCAGTGCGCTGCCGATGCCGCGGCGTTTTATTTCGGGCCGTACATACAGGCGGTGCAATACCGCTTCGCCGGAGCCTTCTTCCGCGCTGCATCCGATGCAGCCCGCAACGCGCCCGTTTTTGCCGAGCGCGAGCCAGAAGCCGTCGTCTTTATCAAGATAATTTTTTTTGACGTCCAAAAGATCTTCGTTCAGCCGCGGGATGCG
>JAEEGL015438839.1_pt1 | contig 18996 bp, 9 predicted proteins | sample 9134231 | NCBI WGS metagenome assembly JAEEGL01 (sample SAMN16246548, study PRJNA631951) | gut metagenome | biome: gut microbiome; feature: rumen; material: fiber-attached | host: Bos | place: Iran: Karaj | collected 2018-10 | reverse complement strand
GGGCGTCGAGTTCTAAAAATGCTTGACCGTATCGTACTTTCAAAAAAGCAGATGGATGCTTGAGATGACAGCCCTGAAAGGGCGACAGTGTACAGCCGGGGGTGCAGCGTTAGCGGAACCCCCGGATCATAGATTTCCAAGAATTTTAGCCCTGAAAGGGCGACAGAAAAGAACATGCCAAAATAGAACTCGACGGCCCTGCCGCATTTAAAAAGGCTCTGTTTAACGAGCGTGGATATGAAAATGTAAATTTGCCTGCTTTACAGCCACGAGCGATGAGCAATGAGCCACGAGTGATCATTGGCCAACTCGACGCTCAAGGCTCGGCGCTCTTTGCCAGTATCTCACACGTATCGTGGTAATGCGATATCCACACTGGTTAAACATAGCCAATAGTAAATGCGGTAACCCTGATTAATTATGTGGATAAAGTTGATCTACCCAATTTCTTTATTTATAATATATCGGGTGCGAAAAAAATCGTTGTTTGCTTATATCTTGTGGCACCCTGCAGATTTCAATCAATCCCGACATATCGCTACATGCCATAAGCCAGGCATAATCTAAGGAGAAATATATGACAAAAAAATGTTTGATCATCGCCGCAATGAGTTGTCTCGTTCTGTGGGGATGTGAAGATGATTCCTCATCCGGAGTTGCTGGTGGCCATAATCCCCCCATTAGCGGAAACGCTGTCTGTGGCAATGGCCAGGTAGAATCAGGAGAAGCCTGCGACGACGGTAATACGGAAAGCGACGACGGGTGTACCGCAGACTGCAGCAGTATAGAAGACGGCTATACATGTCCTCCAGGTGGCGGTGCATGCACGAAAACGAGCGAACCCGTAGATAACCCCGTTTGCGGCAATGGCAAAATAGAAGCGGACGAAACATGCGACGATGACAATCGGGCCGGTGGCGATGGGTGTTCTTCAAACTGCCGCCTGGAAAAAGGCTTTGTCTGCAATACACCGGGTGAACCATGCACCGAATCGATCACCTGCGGTGATGGAAAAATCAGCGAAGGTGAAGAATGTGACGACGGCAACAATGCAAGCAAGGATGGCTGTTCTTCCGACTGCAAAAAAGAAGAAGGGTTTTCTTGCGAGAAACCGGGATACGGCTGCATTCCTGCGACCTGCGGTAACAATGTTACTGAAGAAGAAAATGGCGAAGAATGCGATAGTGGTGAATTTCCCAAAGATTACACATCATTCGATTTAGGCGCATGTGGCAGTGATTGCCGATTGGCACATTTCTGTGGCGACAAAAAACTCGATCAGGTCGACATTGACAATAAAGAAGAATGCGATAATGGCGGCATTGATACGAGTGCAGATTACAATGGTTGCACAGACCGATGTAAACTGTCCTATTTCTGCGGTGATGGTCAGGTCACACACCAGGAACGATGCGATGACGGCAACGCAAACAGCGGCGATGGTTGTTCAAACGAATGCGTCATTGAATACGGCTATGCATGCAAAGTAGCGGGAGAACCATGTGAGCCCGTCAAATGTGGTAACGGCAAACTGGATGACGGCGAGCTGTGCGACGATAATAATCGCGATAATGGCGACGGATGTTCGATGGCATGCGTCCCTGAACCAGGATACGCCTGCGACGACGGGGTGAATTGCCGTAGAATCACGTGCAACGACGGCAAAATCGAAGGCAGCGAATCCTGTGAAGACGGTAATACAGAAGATGGCGATGGATGTTCCGCTCTATGCCAAATCGAGCCAGGATGGATATGTCCTAAAGATGAAAATTGTCGTGTCGCCGGATGCGGTGATGGCGTTAAAGCCGGCGATGAAGAATGTGATGACGGTAACGCTGACAATGGCGATGGATGCACCAGATTCTGTGAGCGCGAAAGCGGCTTTGCATGCCCGCCGCGTGGCGGCAAATGCTATAAACCAGAATGTGGCGATGGTATCGTCGAGGGCGACGAAACATGCGACGAAGGCGAACACCCAACCGAAGGCTGCAGCCGCGATAAATGCCAGATTAAAATGGGCTGGGAGTGCCTGACGCCAGGATCTGCATGTACCGAAACCGCCGAATTTGGCAACGGAAAACTCGAAGGCGCTGAAGAGTGCGACGAAGGCACCGCGAACAAAACCGCTGGCTGTAACAATGGTGTTATCGCCGATGGATGGCGCTGCCCAACACCAGGTGCCGCATGTATTCACGGAAAATGTGGTGACGGAGAGCTCGATAAGGGCGAACTCTGCGACGATGGTAATCATGTCGGCGGCGATGGATGTGATCCCGTTTGCAAGAAAGAATCGATATTTAAATGCAAAGCAGATGGATCATGCGACCCCGTATGTGGCGACGGTATCACCGTTTGGGAAGCCGGTGAAGAATGCGACGACGGCAATACGATTTCCGGTGATGGATGCTCCTCAGATTGCAAACCAGAAACAGGTTTCGAATGCACAAAGTATTCAAGAGATTACCCGCCAACCATTCTGCTTCCCGCCGTATATCGCGATTTCCGTGCATACAACGATACGGTCTGCACCAATGCTGGCAATGCAAAGGTCGACGGCTGCATCACTGCAGCTGAAGCCGCAGAATATGGCGGCAAATTCAAGGCGCAACAGGGACATCCCGATTTCGAACGCATCAACCAAACCGAAAAAGAAATGGTCAAAAATACACTCGGTGACGATGGACTGCCCGTCTTTAACCAGGCACCCAAGACCGAACTCACTGAGAAATCATTCAACATGTGGTATCGTGATTACCCGGGCATCAATCAAACATTTAAAGAAAACATCGAGCTGAAACTCATAGACAAAAACTCCGGAAAATACGAGTTCTCAAGCAATGCATTTTTCCCGCTCACAGATCGCGGTTACGGTAATTTTACACAAAGCAACTACAGAACCAATTTCCATTTCACCACGCATATCCAGACCTACTTTAAATTCCGTGGAAACGGCGAAAGACTCGACTTTACCGGCGACGATGATGTCTGGGTATTCGTCAACGGCGTTCGTGCCATCGATTTAGGCGGATGCCACAACGCTCAAAATGGCTATTTCACACTGGATGCAGAAACACATCAATCCGGTGCGAAATATAATGCGAAATACAACCTCTTCGAAGGCGGTATCTACCCCATCAGCTTCTTCCAGGCCGAACGCCATACCAATTTATCAAACTTCAAGCTCACGCTCGCCGGATTCCTCGATATGGGCCCAAGCACCTGTGCTCCGGTCTGTGGCGATGGACTCGTCCGCGGCGACGAAGAATGCGATCCCGTTGCTTTCGCAAACCCTGCCGCGCCAACAGCTGCCGAAATTGCACAAGCTGAGCAGCTCGGTTGTAAAAGCTGCAAAGTAAATCCAGTCTGCGGCAACGGCAAACGCGAAGGTTACGAAGAATGCGATGGCGAAGACTGGTGTCAGCCTGGATGCAAATTCGACAGCAACTGCGGCAATGGCCAAAAAGAAGGACACGAGCAATGCGACGAAGGCCCAAATAACGGCAAACCCGGCTCCAATTGCCTCATTAACTGTTACAAAATCGGATGTCGCAATGGCATTCTCGAAACTGGCGAAGAATGCGATGACGGAAATGATATCGACGATGACAACTGCTCCAATCTTTGCAAACGTCCGTTCTGCGGCGATAGCATCGTGCAAAGCGAGCTCGGCGAAATCTGTGACGATGGCATTAACGACGGCAGCTATAATGGATGCGGTCTGGGCTGCAGTTATCTGCCGCCAAGATGCGGAGACGCAGTTTCTGATTCAGCGAATGGTGAAGAATGCGATCTCGGTTCCGCAGGTAACAACAACCAATACGGTGCCTGCTCCGATAAATGCAAACTCACGGCCCACTGCGGCGATGGCCATATCGACGAAGATTTTGAAACCTGCGATGATGGCGAAGAAAACGGGTTGCCAGGCAAATGCCCGTCCAATTGCATCAAAGGTACGAACTAATGATACCATAACCGTGTGCCGTATGCGCCATCAGCGCATAGGCACACCGCGAGCCGTATGGGCTGCGACGCAGCCCATAGGCGAGCAGAGACGTGTCCGTGACACGTCGCCAACAAAAAATTAGGCTATGTTTAGCCAGTGTGGATATAGCTTTCACCCCAAATGCCATGCCTCAGATGCTTAGAGCTTGGAGCTTGGAGTAGTCTAATGCCCACTCGAAGCTCTAAGCTCAAAGCTCTAAGCCATAAAGCAAGTGACCGAGTATTTTCATATCCATGTTCGTTAAACAGAGCCAAAAATTAATTTGTCCTTTCCAGAACCCGCGTTTCGGGCTTCGCATCTGACGATGCCGTTGACCTGGATGTATAGCTTTTACGACGTTTATGCGTGGTCGTATTGGATTTCGTCTTTGATGTCGAAGACTTTGCAGAAGTTTTTGATTTGCTGCTGGATTTGTGCGTTCCGGACTTCCCATGTTTAGACGATTTCGACGTTTTTTTCGGTTCCGGAGTCACCGTGACACCCGCACAAAGACTCGCCGTTTCAGGCAAACCGATCAAGGGTCCGGGATCGATGCGCGTCTTTTTGTCCGGCATCTCCATATCGATATGTACATGCGGGTACGAATCCATCACCGCAGTACTACCCATAATTCCAATGTGTTCACCGGCCTGAACCTCACTGCCGACGTGTAGATCGGGGCGTACACCGCCTAAATGCATATAGCGAATAATATAATCTTTATATCTGCCATCCAGCACTTTTGTGACGATAACCGTTCCACTGCGCCAGCGGCCATAGTTGCGGGAAAACGGATAAACGAGGCCATATCCAGGCACCAGAATCTGCCTCGGAAACTTTTTACCCGTTCGAATCGCTTCGCCCGAGCGCATATCCAGTTTGCCAAATTCGCCAACATTATCGCCGGCTTTGCCTATCAGCGTGATCTCCGCATGTGCCGCAGAATTGACCACCGATCCCATGCCGTGATAACGTTCCCCGACAAATCCGATATCCAGGCCACGGTGCCTGCAATTTCCGCCATTATACTGACGCATCAGATTGCCGTATGGATACGGCTGTGCAAACCCTGGTTCAATCGGAAGGCCTTTTTCGGAAACCTCACGCGGACTATCCCAGGTTTCGAATGGCATCGCTTTATATCTGGCAATTTCTTCCCGCGTAAACTTCACAGAGCTGCTGGATGAAGATGTATTGTCAGTCTTTGAATTTTTGCTGGATTTGCTTGTACTTTTGTTACTTGTACTTTTTGAGTTTTTGCTGCTCTTGCTGCTTGTACTTTTGCTGTTTTTGCTGCTAGTACTTTTACTGCTTTTGCTGCTTGTACTTTTACTGCTTTTGCTGCTTGTACTTTTAGAACTCTTGCTATTTTTCGAAGAAGATTTTTTGGTTCCATCAATTTTCAAATTAACGACGGTTTCTTTTGTATCTTTTTTATTTTTCGCGCTTGAAGATTTACTATCAGAATTGTTCACTTCCTGTGCATACAGAACATTCGCTGTGCAAATGCAACCATACGCACATGCAATAAATAACAATATGTATCTGATAATCATCTGCATAGAATCAATAACTCGTTGTACCCAATCGCTGTAACCAATCTATGCGATCCGCTGTTTCAGACAATCGTATAAATTTGTTCCGGATTTCATCATTTTCTCTTGCGACACCAGCAGCCGCAGGGATCAGATGTTCGATAAACTGTATACCGGTCTGAGCCTCACCTTTCGCGCTTGCAGTATTTTTGGATACTTTTTCCAGGATACAATCCAGAAGCGTCTCCACCCAAGATGCAGTATCGTATGCCCCAATCTTCTCTTCCTCACGATATAATTTTTCTACAAAATCATACTGAGCATATTGTACACCTGCATAGACAATTTTTTGGACCCACGGCTGTGTACTAAAGACGCGCTGGCGTGCATCGAGATAACTCTGCCACGCTTCAGATGGACGAGACTGCGCCAGTTCATAAACAGACCGATAGATATATGGCATGTACGCGAGCGGATAATCTGCGGCCATTTTGGCGATCAGCTGCTCGGCCTGTGCCCATTTCTTCGAAGCCATCGTCGACTCGATGGCTTCGGCATAGACATCCAGTGGCCAGGATGCACGCTGAGCCGCATCGATATAATGCTGCATAGCCATATCCGCATCACCGCGATTCATCGCCATTCTTGCCTGGATCTTCAGTGCACGTGCGGATGTTCCGGCATAAAAATCTTCAGGCATTGCGGCGCTTGCATTGGACGCTTCATAAGCATCCACGATATCCGTTAAAATGCCGTCACCGCCATACTGATAGGCAAGCTTTGCGCTTTCTGAAGCACGATGGCTGTCGCCCGATTCCAGGGCATACGCCGTATCCGTCACATACAGCGATGGTTGACGCGGCATAATCGATAATCGCGCATCATTAATGCGTTTGCGCAGAACAATGGACGACTCCGAGTGAAGGGACGCGGCTCGCATCCAGTATTCACCAAGATCCACCGTACAACGCGCACCATCTTCCAGATCAGCCCATGCCTGGTCTATTTTCCCCAATCTCGCATCAGCGACAGACAAGCTGCGATAGACGTAATCCGACGACGGCATCATGCCTTTCAAACGCATCAGCATGGATTGCGCAAATTCATTCAAACCAAGCGACAAAGCATATTCCGATGCACTCAACAGCAATGTCGTTCGTTGCTGTCGTTTGTCGATTTCTGCAATGATATCCTTTTGAATCTGCTGACGCTGCGCCGGATTTCGTTTTGCGCAAGCCAGAGCTATATAGAAAACGGCCGCAATTTTTCTGGATTCGGTTCTCGACATCCACGATTTAAGCATCGACACCGCATACAATCTGGCTGCAGTTTCATCATTCAGATTTGTCTGCGAAATATCGGCATCACCAGGCAATGCCTGAATAAAGACCGAATCCTTTGCACCGAGCAACACCGCGATAGCCGCCGCATCCGCTCGATCACCAGCTGGCATTTTCTCCAGATTCTGCCGCGCATAATCGATCATTTCAGAGGTGTAACCGTATGCGCTCAACATGCGAATCACTTCGATATGATCATCGGGATTCACCGCATCATCCGCAAGACCGGTTAAAGCATCCAGAGCCGATCCGGCTATCAGATGACGCTTGAATTCCATCAATGCACTGTCTGACATCCCCATTTCATCGGCATAATCACCGGCCAAATCCGCACGCTGCATCTGAACAAGGGAAGTATAAAGCCGTGCGTCGAAATCCGTACGTCTCCTGGAATTCATCGAATTGCGCTGATGCCGAATCGATTGCATGATGCTGTCTCGCGCATCCGGACAGCGTACTGCCACCCGCGCCCATATCTCCGGATTCTCTATTTCCGAAGCATAAGCAAGCGCCTTGCATGGCGAATCCCCAAGCAGCTCTCCGCTCGCAAGAATCCCTACGCTCTCAGATCGGTTTACAGATGCATATTCAGACAAAGATTCAAGCGTTCGCCGCGTACTCACGATGCCGCGCATCTGCAAATAGGCTGGTAAAACCTGCATCAGCGTTGACAACGCCAATCCATGATCGCCATTCTGTTCATACAAATCAATCGCACTGATGATATCAAGCATCTGACCGCGTTCTATCAACGGCTCCGAGACATCTGCCATCGGCGTTTCCGATGCTTTTTCAAGGCTCAGCGCTATCTGTCCTTCGTTATTGCTGTCCAGCGCCATTTCAAGCTTTTTGACCTTCAGGCCTGGCAAATCCGGCGACAAGCCTATCGCTTCGTTCATTAATACCTGTGCCAGTCGATAATACCCAGACACTTGCGCAACTTCAGCGAGCTCAACAACCAGCTGCGGTTTCCAATCTACCGATGCACGAATATTGTCCAGCAACTGCGGTGCAATTTCAGATTCTTCATATTTGCCGGTTCGAAGATATAACTTCAAAAGCCGAAGCTCAAATGCCGTATCCTTTAAAGTCGATGCTGTATAAGCTTTTTCTGCATAATAAAGCGCGCGCTCGTAATCCCCATAACGCTCAAAGAACTGCGATATCCAGTCCAGACGATAATAAATGCCCTCTGCTGCGTCCAATGTTGTGGCGAGCAATGCCTGCACATCCGAGCGATCTGGGTGTCTGCGGCCAAGCGTCAACTCAAGATTCAGGATATCATGTGAATCCGGTCGCATCATCTGCAGCCAGCGCAAATGTCTCACAGATTCATCCACCAGATTCATGGAAATCGTCGTTCTCACAATCTCCATGCGAATATCCGGATTATCCGGTGCACTCGATTCCAGCTTTTTGTTGTATCGCTCTATCAAACGTATATCGCCATTAGATGATGCATGGCGGATCAGAAAATGATACGCCTTAATCCGCGTATCCACCGACTTGTCGTTGAGATAGTCTTCGATAAGCGGATCAAGTACCCCACTGCGCTGATGACTCTCTACCAGCTCCGTAAGTGCAAACAATTCAGACGCAGATTTGGCCGTCGATGCAACTTTCCGGATTTCGTCATCCGATTTGCCCGATCGGCTCATCACCTGCACATAATACGCCCGCTGGCTCTCGCTTAGTGCCCCATTTGCCTGTCCTTTCTGAGCATTTTCAAAAGCACGGCAAGCCTCGTCATCAGCGCCCATCATGGTCAGTGCGACAGCATCCGAAAGCAGCGCTTTGCTATCTCCGGGTCCATCGATCACCCGGCGATAATCCGCCACGGCCAGATTGCGATACCGATGCTGCAGCTCAGCATTCCGCTCCATCTGGAAAAGCGAGTAATAAACCTCAGCCCGTGCGCGTATATAATCTCGTTCCGACGCCGTATTTAGATACAAGGATGACATCCGATCGACCCAGCGCAGGCCTTCATCCACTTCGCCGACATTGCTGTATTTGTTAAACACAGGTTTTATCTCAGCCGGTGAATTCCTAAGCTGCAGATACTTTTCAAATGCGGCACCCGCATCTTCATATTCTTTTCGCGAAAGATACAATAAACCAATCAGATCCCACACGCCTGCATTCGAAGGATAACGCTCAGCCCAGGCCTGTGCATGTGCCATGGTTTTATCCGGTTGCCCGTGCACCCTGTAAAATCCCACTGCACGCTCGTAACTGTTCGATGAATAACCGCCAGCCGCAAGCGCATCCGAAATGGCCTTGTCCCCTGCCGCTTCATCCTGCTTGACTTCATACAAATACCTGGCAAGCAGCATCTCACCTTCAAATATCTCACTGCCCTTCAGCAAAGGATCGATTGACTTGTTAAACTGCGGCTCGGCATCAGAATCCCAAAAGAAGTCCGCCTTTGCCGCCGGTTTCATATCTGCGCGGTATTTCGTCAATGTCGCATACAGCCGCTCATAATCCCGCGTCGCGGATAATCCATTTAAATACAGCGTAAGCGCTTCGCCCCCCAACACATGCGCATCATCGACAGGTTTCAGAACATCGACGACGCCACGCCAGTTCGAGCGCCCAGATTCGATCTTCGCAACGACCAGCCGCGATTCCGCTGCAGGTGCCGCATGCGAAGCAATCCACGATTTCGATTCGCGCTCATAAACCTTATATTCCCTGGCTTTCACATAGGTTTCAAGCCGTGCCGCATCAAACGCATCATCCTTTATCCCGGCCTGATGTGCCCGTTCTGCGCACAACAAAGCCTGTGCATGATATTTCCTGGCCCGATACCAATCGAACAGCCGCGCTTGCAAAGCGCCATCCGATACATTCGCATCGCCAAGTTCCGCCAGCTTCGCAATCGCCGCCTGTGGCTGACGCGCATCCATCAGCATATCCGCTGCTTTAAATACCGTATCCGCCCCACTGCCGCACGATGCGCATCCCTCATATACACGCACCGCCATATCGCCATATCCGGCTTCACAAAGCGTCTTCATATCAGCCAGAACCTGCGATTCCGGCAAATTTCGGTTTGCCAGTCTCGACGCCAGCAAGCTGTCTGCCTCTTCCTGCCGATAGCTGCGTCTCAACGCCACAATGCGCCGCAATTCATTATCCGCAGACGTCGCACCAGACAGGAGCTCGGCCTCAATCGGATACTGCCTGTAGGTTTCGCAAACAGCAGCCGCCTGCGTCATGCGCATTTCCCGTGACATACTGTCGGCACCATTCACATATTGCCGCAGCCTTTCCGCCGCTTCATCCTTTCGATTCAGCGCAAACAAGCTGCGTGACGCCACAAGCTGCTTCAGTTCCGCACCTTCACCCGTCTCTGCAACCGCCAGCGCCTCGCGATATTGCCCATTGCGAACTTGCTGCATCGCATAATTCTGCTTCACTTGTTCCGCACCATCGACGGCAACGCCCATCGCCGCAAGCGCAGCAACACAGCCATAACCATCACCTGATGTCGATTTTTTCAGCGCCTTAATGCCTTCCGCAAAACGTGCTTCATCTGCAGCTTCTGCCCCCTCCGGCTGATTCGAAAGCCTCAATCCGGCTTCACAAAGCGATTTCCAATCCTTCTTGCCATAGCTTATCTGCCGTATCAGACGTTCCGTTTTCGGCGTGCCGCCATCCAGCTTCCGCGCAAACTGTGCCGCTTTCAGCGCCGTATCATACTGCCCGCGCGACATCGCCGTCGTCGCCACCAGCTGATACACTTCCGGATTCCGTGGCTCCCGGGACAGCGCAATCATCGCCTGCTTCTGCGCTTCATCATAATTGCCCGCCTTCTGCGCACGCCAGCCCGCATCCAGACTGCTGCACGACATCAGCAAACAGGCACCCAAAATCGAAAGCTGCTTCCATTGCATATTCTTCCCCGCTTGGCATCACTCGCCAATTGCCAGATTAAAATAGCGGCAAATCAACAAATTACCATACGCTCCGTCTGTTTTCTCTCAACCCCGAAACGCCGCTATCGCTTCTTTTTCTTCTTTGGATAAAGGATAAGGCCACGTTCCGGCATGTTCGGCAACAAATCATCGCGATACCCAACATCGACCTCGGTCTTGGCCGCAAATTCATCATCCCCCTTCGACAATACCCCCAAAAACTGGTCGATTCGCGTCTGCACATCTGCCGCATACCGCTCCGAAAACGTCACAAACTGCCCGATATATGGCGGACGAACACACGCACGTATCTTGAAAAAACACCGGATTTCCACGTGAATCAGATCAAATAGACCTATCGAATCGTCCTCAGCCTTAGTCGTCGCTTCTCCGCTTTCCGACTCAATTTCGTCTGTTTCTGTCTTTGTTTCGGGGGATGTGTCCCCCGCGCCGCTATGGCCTGCGGCCATACGCGTCTCCCCCTCGTCGCTTTGGCCTGCGGCCATACGCGACGATTCCTGTGCCTCAGATTCTGCCGTTTCTACAGTCTCTACCACAGGCTCAGGCACGATTTCGGCTGTTTCTGCAGCACCGCCTGCCGCCGCATCTTCATCAAATCCACCAGATAAAACAGGCTTTTCTTCATCTGCATCATCAAGACTGCGCTTCTTCTTGCTGCGCTTTTCCTTTTTTGGTTCTTCAGATGCAATCTCTACCGTGCCGTTTTCAAGCGCCTCCAGCTCTGCAGATATCTTTTCATCCAGCGCTTTACACAACTCGCCGTCCAACGGGCGCGCATTCATCGCAGCAAACGTCTGCTGCAGTAAATCCCGTATGCGCAAACGCCAGGCTTTGCCATATAACTTTCCCTGATTTCTCAAAGCCTGATTCAGGGTCTGCGCATGTTTTTCCACCGCATTGATCGACACCGCCGTTATCCATTAATCTTCAAACTCTGGTGTGCCATAAGCAAAGCTCATCTCCAGAATTTCTTTGGCTGCCATCGGCAGCGTCGCACCCTCCAGATAAACCCCATGCAGCGTCTGCGGCGTCAGCACCGTTTCCTTTACCTTCGTGCCATGCAGCGTCGCTTCACTCATATTTACGCCAACCATCACGACTTGCTCAAAGACCACGTTGTCCAGGTGACATCGGCGAAGCTCTGCTTTCTGAAAATTAGCCTGAAGCAGATTACTATTCGTAAAATCAGTCCCGGAAAGCACCGATTCACAAAACAGCGCCCGCGACAAAACCGAATCCCGCAGGTTGCTGTTGACTAGCCGCGCATTCATCATAAAGACATGCTCTGCCTGAATCCCCGAAAAATCCACAGGCTGATGCGCAATGCAATTGTTAAAATTGGAATCCGTCAGATTGGCATCTGAGAACTTCGCACCAGACAACATGGATGCAGCAAATGTCGTATTCGGCGCACAAATTCCCGACAAATTGGCATCGGTCAGATTGCTTTCCTTCAAACGGGCACGACTAAACTCGACGCGCGACAAATTCGCTCGCGTACAGTTTGAATAAGACAAATCCGCCTCGGTCAAAGCGACATTCGAAAAATCACTGTCCGTCAAATTCGATTTGAACCAGTTGGTTTTCTTAAAAGTGCCGTTCGCCGCCTTCAAACGCTCCGCAGTCGTACACGCAAACGACGCAAAATCAGCATTTGCATGCTCAAAATTCGCATCCGTCAGCCGCGAATTTCTGAAATCTGCACCAGATATCGAGGCATTCGACAGATTTACTTTCTCCAGATTTGACGCGCTAAATCGTGTGCCCTTGGCCATAATCCCCGTCATCGAGGCCCCCGCAAGGCTCACACCCTGGAAATCTGCACCAATCAAATCCGCGCCATCCAGCTTGGCTTCCGTCAGATCCACATCGCGTACACACGCATACTTAAACGATACACCTCGCAAATCCGCATGATTCAGATTGGCTTGCTCTAGATTCACACGTTCAAATTTAGCTTTCCTCAAATCCAGACCGCTTAAGTCAATACCGCGCAAATCCAAACCATTGGCGATATCACCCACGCCATTCATACCGATCAGATATTTTGCCCAGTCATCTTCGCCATTCAATAGCGCGTCGATAATCTGACGCCGCCTGTTTGGGCCATCCGTGAATATCCAGCGTTGCGTATGATCCATGACTCATCCTGCATGAAAAAATGTCTGACTTTTGAGCTTCAGCCTAAAACCTATACCCCCAATTTTATTTTATCACACCAATACCTGTCGGGCAAAGAAATTCGCTACAGTTCATGATCATGGGGTTACGATTCAGCCTATTGCAAGAACGCCGTAAGCGTTCGATATCAATAGCCCCCGGTTGGAGCACCACGACTACCGGGGGATAAAGCGTTCTCTCCCTTTTTCCCAATTTTTTGCCGGATCATAGATTTCCAAGGATTAAGCCCTGAAAGGGCACAGAAAAACATGTAAAATAGAATGCGACGGTCTTATCCCCACAGAGCCGTCGCATTCTAAAAATGCTTAACATTAATCGCTACAAACAACGCTATTTTGCTTCAATCTTGATCGACGAAACAGAGCTGTCACCTTCATTGGCAACCCAGATATACACGGCATCCCCGAATTTTCCAGACGATATCCCTTCGGGAAAGACGACAGATGTGTTATCTTCAGTGCAAACGCCTTTGCCAACGACATCCCCCACGCCCGCACGCATAATCATTTCAAATGCTGGCTTTGATGGTGTTGACACATCATAAATGATCACAGCACCTGCATAGCGAAGCGTCGCTGCTACGTATGTTTTGTTCTGCAATTCAAATGCTGTAATCGAATCCGGGCTGTATTTGGTTCCAGGAAACCAATCTGCATTCAGACAAGGATAGTTGGTCGGAACTTCTTTTTCTGTAATCTCTGTATTCGATACAACCGTCCCTTTATCATCGATAATAATTATGGAATCACTGCCCTCACCAGCCATCGCAAAATAATGCGTTGCCCCAATATCAAATGCGACAATGCCGTCCGGCCACGATTTTATCCCCGCAGAATTTGCTGGAATATCGACAAACTGTATATCGCTTTCATCCAGTATCTCATCTGGTTTTGCCATAATCTCGCTAAGCTTGAAAATCGCAACCTCGTATGAATCTTGTAATGTCACTGCCACTGTATCGGAATCAGACGCTATCGCAATATATTCCGGCTCTCGCGATAGATTAAGTGCATTATGGGTAAATTTAATCTGTTTACTATATCTGAGTTCACCCGATGAAATATGATCAAGCGACTTTTTGTATTCACCGTGATCGAGGATAGCATCAAGATCGAATATCGATAATCCAGGAGCGCCATTGCCAATTGGACATTTTCCCCATGCGTCAACGCCATCATATTCATCCGCTGTGATGATATATCTTTTGTCTGGAGATATTGCAACAGCATCAGGCATTGGACCAATATTCGCAGCATTAAATCCATGTTTTAATTCTTCATTGGTAACAAGCACTAACTTTCCATCTGAACATTCGGTAACTTTTCCCTCGCTATTCTTTGTAAAGTCTGTAAGCGTGGCAAATACGAATTTTTCATCATATACTGCAGAATTTGTTAATTCACTATCCTCATCACCATAAATCACAGTTAGATCTCTTAGATAGGATTTTAAATTCGTGCCATCGTTTTCCAGATATCGTATCGTTTTGGTTTTTGATGCAACCGCTATTGCCGATGGCAACGAACGACCTTCGACTACGCGGACAGATTCGATATCGCCGCTAAATTGCTGCGTAATTGAACTGCTCACACGAAGCGTAAGACCTGTAGCGAGCTCCGGGCCGCTTTCCTTGTCATCCGAACAACCACTCAAAAGTGCCAGCAGTGACAGTACTGTCAGAAATTTTTTTGTTTTCATTGAATTCTCCTATGCTTTTGTGCTGCGTTTGATGGAATACCGTGATTCCATAAAAATGAATATAACCGACGTTCGCCGCTTTCCGCTCATCCACAATTTCCCGGGGTTACGCGACGCTCACCTCGGGCTGTGATATTGCACGCTTTCTTCGTGCTGGTATCATGCGCCACGCCGTGGCGCAACTAATTATTCACTATTCACTATTCACTACTCACTTTCCGCTCTCCGGGCTCCGCTCATACGTACAATAAATCAATACCTCGCCTCTATCTGAAGCAAAAGTTCATTGTCATCAACAGAAGTATTTTTTATGCCAAGCTTTGAAACGCCATTTTCTTCGAGAAAAAAGGTGTATTCAAGCCTGACCGCAAGTATGTCTTCGATAAGATTCAATCGTGCTGCCAATGTTATCAAATGGTGATCCCACGAGATGGCATTGTTGACATCTGCAGAGCGCAGTGCGACCCCAGAACTTTGAACTTTTGTAGAATCAAGCGTCCACAGAGCATCATATCTGGCCAGCAATTCCAATCGATTCAGATAATCCGAGTCGCGATAAAATGTATATCCGACCTGCGTATATAATCCTGCACGCTTTATCAATTGCTCCTGCGAAGCGATCGCTTCAGCCATCACGTGAAATCCATAGTTGTTATAATACAAACGACCACCGGCCCACCAGCTGATGCACGCTGTCTCTCCCGAATCGAAATCATCCTGCGAACGATAATATATATATCCCGAAATCAGTGTATCAATGCCTTTTTTGGTCACGATCTTGCCGATTGTACCAAAGGCATCGAGACCAAATCCATAAGCCTGAAATCGGGCCATGAATGTCCCCGACGCAGAATTCCCCGAATAAGGCTTGGCACTGCCATAAGCCAGCGTCGAATAAGAACCGGCGTAAGTTGGCGATCCATGAATCGGCTCCACGCGTAGTGGACGCATGATTGACGCAGAACCATACAGCGAAAGCGAAATATCGTCACTGAAAGCGAAATTTGCACCATAAGCCGCATGATATTCCGGATTTTTCCAGTAGTTCATGGCGATAAGCGGATAACGAACTGTATGGCGGTCTGTAGCCACAACGGAGCTCAGATAGCCGACTTCAACACCATGGCTGTACCAATCGTTAATTTCATCGCGATATTCGAAATAAATGGCCGAAAGCGACGTACTGTCGGTGAGAAACGAGATATTGGTGTTCAGCCAAAGCGTTTCCATCCAGTTCAGCCGCAGAGCCAAATCAAAGCTGTCGAGCTCTACAAAAGGCGATCGCGTACCAATGGTTGCTGTATCCGTAGGACTGTCGTATTCCGGCCCGCCCTGTCCCTGCAAATCGTGCAGTCCAATCCGTGCACGTCCTTTGATTTCAAGGGTTAAATCGCCATGACGCAAAGTGAATCTCGGTGGCGCATAAAGCGTATCAAATTCGTCGAATGCAGATGCTGTCTGCGGCGCACAAAGAAGAGCCGCTATACTGCAAAACAACACCAGAATGTATATCATCGGTCGCATTTTCTAAATGCCTATTGAAAATGGCGCAAGGCATTCAAATCGACTCGCAATGTATCGCAAATCCACGGCTGAATCCCTACGTCGGCATTATCCGTACAGGTTCAACGGGTCATTCTCAGATGCCGGTTTTCGACACCGCCCCGTCAGCTGGAAAACGCTATTAGCACTTTTGGACCAGTAGTCAATAAAAAACAGATCCCCGCAGGGTAACTGTTCAACTGTACATAAGCCAGTTAAGGCTTGCATATCAATAGCCTCCGGTAGCATATCACCTACCGGGGAATTTGGAAATACACGATTCATAGAACCCCAGCGGTGTTCAATATTGAACACCTACGGTGTTCCTTTTTTTAGGGATTTGCTATTCCCCCGGCGTTGCCGGGGGCTGGCGACAGAAATGAACATGGTCAAATAGAATGCGACACTCCTGTCCCCAAAAGAATGATTCGATTAATATAAAATATCCAACTTTTAGTCCATTGGGGAAAGAAAATAGGCAAAAAAAAATTCTCATTCACGATGTGCAGAACAATAATACACAGCCTTATCGCAGCTGCCTCAGATACCGTTTATGTTCATCTGGTATCCGATAGCTTTCCAAAGACTTCTGTATGGCTTTATGATGCGTCCATGACGTCAGCTTCTTTTCTTCAAAATAGGGAATGACAGATTCATATTGTTTGGCAAGTGCAGTAGCAAAATACCATGCAATCATCATATTCACATAGTATTCATCCGAGTGGATTTGGCAAACCATCTCAGGATATGACAGTTCAAAATCATCATCCAGAAAATGATGCATCAACATCCCAATCCCAAATCGAATCATATACACATGTTTGCTTTTAAGCCACTTTTTAATATACACTAACAACTCACCATGATGTTTTTTGAAAACTTTTGGCGACAACTGATCACAGGTTGCCCAGTTATTGATATATGGCAAAAAGCGACAAACCAGGTCTATACAATTTTTAAAATCCTTATTTTCATTCAGGATAAAAGCATGCAACTGATCCTCATCAAAATAAGCATGAGGCAATGCATTCAAAAAGTCCGGTATATCCGGTCGTTTACACATTTCTTTTGCAAGAGCTCGAATGTCGGGCGTCCGGACGCCAATTATTCTCGAAGCTTCTACCGTAGGAATCAGTTTTGACTGAAAGTCCCGGTATTGCACATCCTGTCGTTGAAATAATAATTCTTGTATATCTTTTGTAAGCATTTGTCTGTGTGTGGTTCGAAAGTATTTGTAATGGTGTTGAGCGGCGTATTGGCCGCAGGCCAATAGCCGCGAAAGCGAGCTGTAGAGACGCGCGGAACGCGCGTCTCAAAGCGAGCAGAGACGTGTCGTGACACGTCTCCAACCAATATTATAATACAATACCTGTGTCGCGCTGTACCAGTCTTTTACATGCGTCCTCAAAGCAAGCATCATTTGAAACAATAGAAATGCTTTGGCCCATTGTTCGCGTAACCGCAGTATATACAATCTGGCGGTTAAGCAGCGGATGACCAACCCGCGTCGGTAGGAAAAGCATGACGTGCGGATATCCGGATCCCTGCGATTTGTGTACCGTGATGGCAAAAGCTGTCTCAATATCATCCGATGGCAGCATTGACATCGGATACTTGACGTACTGCCGACGTGTATCGCCTTCTTTATGCGGCTTTTTTAAAAGCAGATAAAACTGGCCGTCTTTCTTCGATTGCAGCACGACACCCGAATCGCCGTTATAGAGTTTAAGGGTAGATTGATTCCGCGTGAGCATGATCAACTGGCCCGCAAAAAACTTGCTGGAATTGCGTTTTAACGTTGTACACACAGCCTGATTGAGTGCTTCTATGCCTGAAATCCCACTGCGTTCTGCCGATAGAATCCGCGCAATCGTCGCGTGTTTCCATAGTTCGTCTAGCTCACTTTGCTGCTCGGATTCGAATGTATCATCGTTGAGATCAGGAACGATAGAATCGGCAAGCTTAAGCAATGGTGCATAAAAACGCTCTGTCCATTGTTTTACGATCTTCTGAATCTGATCTGTGATATCTTTTGTATTTTCCTCGCTCGAATCACCAATCTGGATGGTATTAATCTTGTCGAGTACAATCCTTTTATCTTTTTCATGATTATAATAGTTTTCGTCGTCTGCAGGTGTGCCCCAGAAATCTTTTTTGAGCGTTTTGGCAAAGCGAGCAACTGGATTTTTCTGAATGCTGTGCGCAAACTTACCGATTTCAGATGCGTCGTTAAAACGATTGGATTCGATGAGTTGTACAACAAAATCACCCTTTGCGTTGAGCAAATCGCCGAGCACGGCACCTGCATCAACAGAGGGCAGCTGGTCAGGATCGCCAAGAATGAATACGCGCGCACCTTCGGGAATGGCGTCAAGCAGCGAGGCAAAAAGCGTGATATCGATCATGCTGGCTTCGTCGATAACAAAGATAGAATGCGTTGGAAATGTATGTTCTGAATCCATCGAAAAAACGCGACCGCTTGGCTTATATTTCAGCAAACGGTGAATGGTATAGCTTTCAAGAGCAGCAATGGTCGTTTTGATGGGATCCGATTTATCGCCGGGAATCATTTCGATAGTTTCCGCAATACTTTCGCGCATGCGATCGGCCGCTTTGCCGCTCGGGGCCGCAAGATATATCTGGTATGTCTGCATCTCGGGATGCAGTTTGAGCAAACACCAAAGCAGATAGCAAACGACGGTCGTTTTCCCTGTACCTGGGCCACCGGTAATGATGAGATTCTCGCGCATACCACGACGTACCGCTGCCTTTTG
>JAEEGL013993617.1_pt1 | contig 18996 bp, 15 predicted proteins | sample 9134231 | NCBI WGS metagenome assembly JAEEGL01 (sample SAMN16246548, study PRJNA631951) | gut metagenome | biome: gut microbiome; feature: rumen; material: fiber-attached | host: Bos | place: Iran: Karaj | collected 2018-10 | reverse complement strand
TGCTCCACGGCGCCGGGGAACACGAAACCATTGTTGTAGTCGGTGTGCTCGCCGATAAGGTTGATACGGCCGGGAGCAGCATAAACATTTCCTGTGCTGCCATCGAAGTGCTTGATGAAGCGGCTGCGAACGTCTTCAATTGTAAGTTTCATAGTATGGCCCCCCTCTTATTCCCACATGGGGGAAGACCAAATAGGGGCAATGGGTCTTTATTAGTAAAAATGAAATGCAAGTGTTCTCCTTGGGAGGAGAGCGTTAGCGGGATACTTACTCCACGGGGATGTCGGTGTTGACATTCTTGTGACCCCAGAGCGAGTAGTAGAGGATGTAGAGGGCGCAGAGCAGGAGCACCCAGAACGAGATGAGGTAGCTGTGTGTCCAGTCGGCAACAAGACCCTGGATACCCACCATGATGGCGAAACCGCAAACCATGGTCATGAAAGCACCCGAAGCAATAGCGGTGTACTTGCCAAGACCTTCAGTAGCGAGGTTGAAGATGCCACCCCACATGACGGAGGCGCAGAGACCTACGAGCAGGAAGCAGAAGACACCCACGGGTACCTTACCCCAGAGGACAGACATGGTGGCATAGTCAATGCCGGGTACGCTCACGGTGATGTCTGTGGGCAGGTAGATACCGAGCAGGATCAGGATGACAGCCAAGGTGCTGACGAAAGTCATCATGGCCTTGGTGCTGACCTTGCCGCCTACGCTGGCGCCAACGAAACGACCGATGAGCATCAGCAGGAAGAATACGGCTGCCAAGGTGCCTACGTAGCCTGCATCCATGCCAAGACCAGGTGTGGCAGCGTCATTGGCTGCAGTGAGGTACTGGAGGACATATCCGGGAATACCCATTTCCACGCCACCATAGAGGCCGATGGCGAGAATACCGAGGTTGAAGTGACGGAACGAGAAAGCAGAGTGGGGGTCCTTTTCGCCCTTGACCTTAACGGGCTGAGGAGGCTCTTCGATTCTGGTGAAAGCAATCACGACGAAGGCAATGACGAAGATGGCCAGCGCAATCATCAGGGCAGGCGTAGCGTCAGAGATCTTTGCCTTGGCTGCATCACCGATGAGGGCACCCATGATGATGTACACGGCTACGGCAGCAGAGGAGTTGAACACACCGCCAGTCTGGATGAGCTGGTTACCTTTGTTGCCACCACCACCGAGCAGGTTCAGCATAGGATTGACAACAGCGTTGAGGATGCACATGCAGAAACCAGAGATGAACGCTCCGATGAGGTAGACGAGGAAGCCGCCCCAACCAGAGAGCCATTGGATGATGATGCCGATGATACCGAAGGCGAGACCGATGAGGGCTGTCTTCTTGTAACCATACTTCTGAATCATCAAACCAGCGGGGAAGCCCATAACCAGATAAGCCATGAAGTTACCGTAGTTACCCACCATGGCGAGGAAGTTAGAGGTGCCGAATTGGTTTTTCACAATAACGCCCATAGGCGAACACAGGTTCGTCACGAAAGCGATCATGGCAAAGAGGGCAATCATCACGATAATCGCGCCCCATTGTTTCTTTTCTTGAGCCATAAATGTTAATTTTAGGAATTGAATATTTTCTTTAATAATAAATTGTCTTTCATTATTCTACGCCGAAACGATAGATGGTCGTCTGGGTGTAGGTCTCGTCGGGCGACAGTACGACGCTGGGGAAGAAACCGCGGTTGGGGCTGTCGGGGAAATGTTGAGCCTCGAAGCAGATGGCCGAGCGGCGGGGGAAGGTAGCCCCATGCTGTCCGGGATAGCCTGTTGCCCAGTTGTCCGTGTAGACCTGCACGCCGGGTTCGGTCGTGTAGACCTCCATCGTACGCCCACTGTTGGGATCATAGATCTTGGCGGCATAGCTCAGCTCGCCCACCTCACGCTTGTTCAGCACGAAGCAGTGGTCGTAGCCTGCACCATTGCGGGTCTGCTCATCATCGGCATCGATCATGTCGCCCACAGCATGCATGGTCGTGAAGTCGAAGGGCGTACCCTTTACCGCACGGATCTCACCTGTCGGGATGCTGGTGTCATCGATGGGAACGAAGAAGTCGGCATTGATCTGGCACTGCAGGTCCATGATGTCGGGCGTCGGATTGGCGATGCCAGCCAACGAGAAGAAACCATGGTTCGTCAGGTTCACAATGGTCTTCTTGTCTGTCGTGGCTTTGTAGTCGATGATCAGTTCGTTGTCATCGCTCCAACGGTACACAACCGTGATGTCCAGGTTGCCGGGGAATCCCTCCTCGCCATCGGGCGAAAGATAGTGGAGGACAAGCGTCTGGGCATCCTTCTGCTCTGCGTCCCACACACGGGCATGATAACCCGTAGGACCGCCATGCAGGTGGTTGGGGCCATTGTTGATGGCCAACTCATACTCCTTGGCATCGAGGGTGAATTTGCCCTTGCAAATGCGGTTGCCATAACGGCCGATAAGGGTTGAGAGGAACGGTTCTGGACTTTCTACGACATCTTTGATGTTGTCGTGGCCTTGGATGACGTTCGCTATCTTGCCATCTTTGCCAGGAACCATGATTGCGACGAGTGCGCCGCCATAATTGGTAATACAGACCTCGTTTCCGCTCTTATTCACAAGTGTGAACAAGTCGGTCTGCTTACCTTGGATAGTCGACTGAAAATCTTCACGTTTCAGTCCCGAAAGTTTGCTTTCTTCCATAGGTAAATGATTTCAAAATGCACATTCATAGCGCAAATTAAGCCAAAAACTTCGAATGAAACAAAACTTTTTGCAAAAAGAAAAGTGAAAATTGCTTAAAACGCGTTTATAAGCGATTTTATTGGCCTCCTTCTTTGCCATATTCAATGATAAAACGTACCTTTGCACCGCTTTTTGTAAGTAACACATCACAACTATGCCCAAAATATCAGTCCGAGGTCACGAAATGCCAGCATCGCCTATTCGCAAACTGGCTCCTTTGGCTAATGCTGCCAAGCAGCGTGGTGTCAAAGTGTATCACCTCAACATCGGTCAGCCCGACCTCCCAACGCCGCAGGCTGCCCTCGATGCTATCCGTGGCATCGACCGCACCATCCTCGAGTATTCACCCTCCCAGGGTTATCTCAGCTATCGTCGCAAGTTGGTCTCCTACTATGCCAAATACAATATTGATGTTACGCCCGATGACATCATCATCACCAGTGGTGGCTCCGAGGCGGTGCTCTTCGCCTTCCTTTCATGCCTGAACCCGGGTGATGAGATTATCGTGCCCGAACCTGCTTATGCCAACTATATGGCTTTTGCCATCTCGGCGGGGGCAGTCATCCGCACCATCACAACGACCATCGAGGAGGGTTTCTCGCTTCCAAAGGTCGAGAAATTCGAAGAATTAATTAATGAACGCACGCGCGCGATACTAATTTGTAATCCCAACAACCCGACAGGCTATCTCTATACCCGTCGTGAGATGAATCAAATCCGCGACTTGGTCAAGAAGTACGATCTCTATCTCTTCTCCGACGAGGTCTATCGTGAGTTCATCTACACGGGTTCTCCCTACATCTCGGCCTGTCACCTCGAAGGTATCGAGCAGAACGTGGTCCTCATCGATTCCGTCTCTAAACGCTACAGTGAGTGTGGCATTCGCATCGGTGCTCTCATCACCAAGAACGAAGAGGTGCGCCGTGCTGTCATGAAGTTCTGCCAAGCTCGTCTCTCGCCACCGCTCATTGGTCAGATCGCAGCTGAAGCGTCTCTCGATGCAGGCGAAGAATATGCTCGCGAGGTCTACGATGAGTATGTCGAAAGGCGTAAGTGTCTCATCGACGGCTTGAACCGCATCCCTGGGGTCTATAGTCCTATTCCCATGGGCGCGTTCTATACCGTAGCCAAACTACCCGTCGATGATGCTGAGGATTTCTGTGCCTGGTGTTTGCGCGACTTCAACTACGAGGGCGAGACCGTGATGATGGCACCCGCAGCTGGATTCTATACGACGCCCGGGCTCGGTCGCAATGAGGTACGATTGGCTTATGTCCTGAAGAAGGACGACCTCAATCGTGCTCTCTTCATTCTGCGTAAGGCCCTCGAGGCTTATCCGGGTCGCAAGGATGTTTAACACCTCTCTTCGCGTTCCTCCTCTCGTGCTCCGTCCACGTTCTCTCAACATCAATCAATCTGCATCTTGCCCTTTGAATCTTTCATAGCCCGTCGATTGTTCGGTCATCGCGATGATGAGCGACGCATCTCTCGTCCGGCTGTGACCATTGCGATGTGGGGCGTTGCCGTGGGTTTGGCAGTGATGATCATCTCGGTCTGCGTGGTGTTAGGCTTTAAACGTGAGATTCGCCAGAAAGTCATAGGGTTTGGCGGACATATCGAGCTGATCAACTATCAGAGTCTCTATAATGCCGAGGCGCTCCCCCTTGCAGTTGACGATTCACTCCTCCAACGTCTTCGTGCGCTGCCTGATGTCGCTCATGTTCAACGCTTTGCCACGAAGACGGGTATGCTCAAGACAGACAACGCGTTTAAGGGGATTGTCCTCCGTGGCGTAGCCGAGGAGTACGACACCACCTTCCTGTCCTCACATCTCATCGCAGGGCGCTTGCCGCGTTTCACAGCTTCCATGGCAACCAACGAGATCCTACCTTCGTCTCTCATTGCACGTGAACTAGGGCTGCATGTGGGCGATAAGGTCTTCGCTTATTTCTTCTCCGAACAGGTCAAGGCACGCCGCTTCACGGTCGTCGGCATCTACGAGACTCATCTTCGCGAGTTCGACAATTCACTGGTCTTCACCGATCTGTATGCCGCACAGCGTTTGAACGGGTGGGAGAGTGATCAGTGTGCAGGTGCTGAGGTGATACTCGATGATTTCGATAAACTTGATGTTGCGACGGATGTTGCCGTACAGACATTCAACCATTCCACCGACCACTACGATGCCGCTTATTCCGTTCATTCCATTCGCGAACTCTATCCTGGCATCTTCTCCTGGCTCGCTCTCATCGACACCAATGTCTATGTCATCCTCATCCTGATGATTGCGCTCAGCCTCTTCACGATGGTATCGGGCTTGCTCATCATCATCCTCGAGCGCACCAACTTCATCGCAGTCATGAAATCGCTCGGCGCATCCAACACACAGGTTCGCCGCATCTTCCTTCATTTCGCTACGATACTGGTCATTCGTGGACTCTTATGGGGATTCCTGCTTGGCGTAGGTCTCTCCTTCCTTCAGCAGAAGCTTCATCTCGTACATCTCGACCCCGAGACCTACTACATCGATGCTGTGCCCATCTATTTCTCATGGCCGCTCATCATCCTGCTCACGCTGGCCACGCTTGTCATCTCGGTGCTCGTCCTTGTCATCCCCAGCTATCTCGTCTCGCGCATTCACCCCGCCCGTGTCATGCGCTTCGAATAATTCTCTAAGCATCTAAACTAACAACCTTTTAAACTAAACATCAATATGTTAACAGTAGACGAACTCAACGATCGACTCATTGATCTGGCTTTTGCCGAAGACATCGGCGATGGCGACCACACCACGCTCTGCTGCATCCCTGCTGATGCCATGGGCCGCAGTAAACTGCTCATCAAGGAAGAGGGCATCCTTGCCGGTATCGAGATTGCCAAGAAGGTCTTCCACCGCTTCGACCCCGAGATGAAGGTCGAGGTATTCATTCAGGACGGTGCTCATGTACGTCCCGGTGACATCGCCATGATTGTCTCGGGCCGTGTGCAGAGCCTCCTGCAGACCGAACGCCTCATGCTAAACATCATGCAGCGCATGTCGGGCATTGCCACGATGACGAACAAATATGTGCAGCGCCTTGAAGGCACCCATACCCGTGTGCTCGACACCCGCAAGACCACGCCTGGCATGCGTATGCTCGAGAAGGCTGCAGTCAAGATTGGTGGTGGCTGCAACCATCGCATCGGCCTCTTCGATATGATTCTGCTCAAGGACAACCATGTCGATTTCGCTGGTGGTATCGCCAATGCCATCAATCGCTGCCATGAGTATCTCAAGGCGAAGGGCAAGGACCTCAAGATAGAGATTGAGGTGCGCAACTTCGATGAACTCAATCAGGTGCTGGCCATCGGTGGTGTCGACCGCATCATGCTCGACAACTTCACTCCTGCCGACACACGTAAGGCTGTTGAACTCATCAACCATCGGTTCGAGACCGAGTCCAGCGGAGGTATTACCATCGACAACCTCCGCGATTATGCCGAGTGTGGTGTCGATTTCATCTCCGTTGGTGCCCTCACGCATAGCGTCAAGGGTCTCGACATGAGCTTTAAAGCCTGCTGATAATAAAGTTGAAACGTTGAAACGTTGAAAAGTTGAAAGCTCGACCATCTTTTGCACAATCCTTGCGGCGGTTGTTGCTATTCGCAGCAGTAGCCCTGCCTCTGCATTCCTTGGTTTCTTTCAACGTTTCAACTTTTCAACGTTTCAACTTTTCAACGTTTCAACGTTTCAGCCTTTCAACTTTTCAATTTTTCAACCTTTCAACTTCTCCGCTCTACGCTCAGGACATCAAGGAGCGCGACCTCAAGGAAGTCACTGTGAAGCCCAAACGGCAGCGCTACCATCGTAAGGGTAACCCTGCCGTAGAGTTGATGCGTAAGGTCATTGCCGCCAAAGCTGATCACGACCTCCATCACAACGATTTCGTGCGCTACAACAAATACCAGCGCATGACCTATGCTTATAACGACATCTCGGCTCGTGCCCGTGATTCTGTTAAATTGTTTCAGCGTCCACTCCTCCGTCGTCAGATTGAGTACTGCCCTCAGACTGGTAAATATATCCTGCCATTCGGTTACACCGAGACGGCATCCATGCACCTCTTTCGCCGCGAGCCGATCAAAGAGCGCAACTATGTCCTTGGTACTCATTCCGAGGGTATTACCGATATGTTTGCCGAAGGCGATATGGTCAATGAGGTCTTGGCCAGCGTTTTCACGGATGTCAACATCTACGATGATGTCATCACCCTCTTCGAACGTAAGTTTACCAGTCCGCTCTCCTCACGTGCAGCCATCAGTTTCTTTCAGTTCTTCATCCTCGACACTTGCGAGGTCGAACATCAACGTGTCATCCGCCTGAACTTCGTGCCGCAGAACCCGCAGGACTTCGGTTTCTCTGGTTATATCAACATCCTGGATGACAACACTTATCGAGTCCAGCAATGTACGCTCCATCTCCCGCTGCGTTCCAGTGTGAACTTTGTCAGTAATCTTGTCCTCCAACAACGGTTTACCGACATCCCCAACGGACAGCGAGTCCTTGCTACCGATGACCTTTTTGCTGAGTTTGGCGTCATCAAGTCGCAACGTCTGATTATGTTGCATCGTGCCACTCAGTATTCTGCTTTCGACACCGATTCCATCGCGGATGTCTTCTTTCTTCCTCGTGATGTGAGGCGCGAGGGCTCTCCTGAGCGCGATGATGAGGAGTTCTGGCAGTTGCAGCGTACTGATAGCCTCTCCCTTGCTGAACAACGCCTGCACGAAACCACGGCACAACTGCGTGAACGATCTCTTCGCAGCCTACCGATGTTCATTCTGCGCAGTGCCGTCAGCAATTATGTCCCTACTCATCTCGACCCTAAGCGCAGCCGTTTCGATATCGGTCCTCTCATGAGCACCGTATCCAACAATTTCATCGATGGCTACCGTTTCCGCCTGGGTGGTCAGACCACTGCCAACCTCCATCCTCGCATCTTCCTTAAGGGTTATGTCGCCTATGGTTTGCGCAGTCATGAGTGGTATGGCATGGCCGAGGCTGAGTTCTCCTTGCTGCGTAAGAAATATTCACCCAACGAGTGGCCTCGCCATTCCGTTTCCGCATCCTTCCAGCGAGATGTGTTCAGTCCTGCCGATTTCATGTGGCAGAACGGGCGCGATAAGGACAACGTATGGGTGTCGTTCAAGACGCAGACTGTCGACCACATGATGTTCAATCGACAGTGGTTGGCGAAGTACGAGCTCGAGACAAACCATCATCTCGACTTCCGCCTTCAGTTTAAAGCTTCGCAGCTTACGCCCTGTGGTTCACTCTTTTATCGGCGCACAGATGGCACCGATGTAGCTCATTTCCACATGGCTGACATCACCACCTCTGTTCGTTGGGCTCCGGGCGAACAGATCATCAACACCAAGCAACGCCGCCATGTTGTCAACCACAACAATCCCGTCTTCTCGCTTGCCCATACCGTCGGTCTGCCAGGTGTCTTATCCAACGATTACCATTACAACCTCACCGAACTCACAGCCTACGAACGCGTCTGGCTGAACTCCTATGGTCGCATCGACATCAGTTTGCGCGGTGGCATGCAGTGGAACCGTGTCCCCTTCCCGTTGCTCATCATGCCTGTCGCCAACAACAGCTATATCATCACGCGCAACATGTTCATGATGATCAACAACCTCGAGTTCATCAACGACCGTTATACCTCTCTCATGGTCGAGTGGGATCTTTCGGGCAAACTCCTCAACCGTATACCTCTCATCAAGCATCTCAAGCTGCGCGAGGTCATCGGCTTCAAGGCTCTTTACGGCCATCTCTCTTCCAAGAACGACCCAGCCTCCTCGGCTTCGCTCTTCGAGTTTCCCTCTCGTGATGGCGTCTCCATCGTGCACCCCATGACCTCCACGCCTTACATGGAGTTCAATGTGGGTCTGCACAACATCCTCAAGATCTTCCGTGTCGATTATGTACGCCGTATCAACTACCTCAATTATCCAGGCGTCAAGAAACATGGATTCCGTTTCTGCATCGAATTGGATTTCTAAACCATCTAATACTTTGCCATCGCAAAGAGCAACCTCAATTGCACGATAGCATTCAATCGCTCCCAATCTCTCGATAGCATTCAGCGCCTTTTGCCCTCATTGCCCGATTGCGCTCGTCACCCTCAATAGCCTTCAATCGTTCGATAGCGCTCGGCGATTCAGTCGCCGAGCCTCCTCCTTCCCCCTTGCCCTTCTACTCATTATTTCGAAACGAATGGTTTTGAATTCGGGCCTCCCTTTAACGTTTTTTTACGAATTATTCTGCCGTTATCCCAAAAGTATTTATTACTTTTGTGCCGAATTTATGCGTAACCCTTTGGCCTTAGAGCCTCCTATCGCGCCCTCATCCTTTGTAAGGTGCTGTCTTTTAACGACTTCTACCGTATAAGGGGAATTGTTGGTATATACTCACCTCAACGTGGACAAAGACAAACATAGTGCAATAATCGCTGACAATCCCGTTACTGCCGAGCGTCATGAGCCTGCCCAATGGTTTGTCATGAACGCCTACCATGCAGAGTTGAAGGCTGAGCAGATTCTGCAGCGCGATGGCTTTCAGTGCTATGTTCCCAAGCGCTACATCCTCCGCCGCAACCGCTTTGGCAGCGTACGCATGCTTGTTCCGGTGATTCCCAATCTGGTCTTTGTACGGGCGGGTTACCATCAGCTTCACGCTTTCCAGCGCAACCTCACGTTCCTCTCTTTCGCTACCATGCCCCGCCTTGATGGTGGTCACAGCACCATGAAGGTCTCCGACTCCGAGATGGACAATTTCATCCGTGTCACCACACATGCTGAGGAGGAACTTCATTACTTCCGCCCTGAGGAGATCAACCTCACGAAAGGACAGCGCATACGCATCATCGGTGGTCTCTTCGACGGCACCGAGGGCACGCTCCTCAAGGTCAAAGGTATCCGCGAGCGTCGTCTCGTCGTCTCCATCTCAGGTCTGGTAGCCGTGGCTGCTACTCATATCGAACCAGAATACATCCAGCTTTTATAACTCATTGGCGCTCAGCCACCCCTGTAGCTTATGCTTAACTGTCAGTCTAAGTTTAGCGAAATCTATCGCAAGGACCCCGAAGGCCTCTCCTTCTGTCCCTATCGCATCTGTCCCATCGGTGCTCATTCCGACCACAACCTCGGCAAGATTACCGGTTTGGCTATCGACAAAGGCATCCACATCGCCTATGCCCCCAAACAAAATGGGGTTGTGGAGATGACCTCCTTGCAGTTCCCCAAACGTGCACAATGGCACATCGCTTCTGTTCCCAGCAGGAAACAAGAAGACTGGGCTGATTATCTACGTGGTGCCACCTGGGCGCTTAACAAGAGATACGCTCTTCGTGTTGGCATAAGCGGTGTGATTGATGGTTCACTTCCCATCGGAGGGCTCTCCTCCTCTGCGGCGGTGATTATCTCGTTTCTTCAGGCTCTCTGCAAACTGAATGGCATCACCCTTGGCGATCAGGAACTGATAGACATCGCGTATGATGCCGAACTCAACTATGTGGGTGTGAGTGTAGGTAAGTTGGATCAGAGCTGTGAGGTGCTCAGTAAGAAAGATCATCTCCTCTATCTCGACACCAAAGACGGCAGCTACGAGTTGATTCCTCAGCATCCTGCAATGAAGCCCTATAAGATAGCAATCTTCTTCTCGGGGCTGGAGCATAGTTTGGCAGGTTCTAAGTTCAATATGCGAGTCGACGAGTTGCGTTCGGGTGTCTATGCCCTGCAGGCTTTTGCCGGTATGGAGTATGGCAAGTTCAACGAAGCCAATGCCCGCAATGTGCCCCGTGAGGTGTATGAGACCTATAAGCATCTTCTGCCTGAACCCTGGGCAAAACGCTGTGAACACTGGTATACCGAGTTCGAACGTGTAGAGAAAGGTGCAGAGGCATGGCGCCGCGGCGACATCGAAGCCTATGGACGCCTCTCCTTCGAATCGGGCTGGAGCAGTATTCACAATTGGGAGTCAGGTGCGCCCGAACAGATACGCTTGTATGAAATCATGACACATACCGATGGCATCTATGGCGGCCGTTTCAGCGGTGCAGGTTTCAAAGGATGCTGTATGGCACTTATCGACCCTGCTTTCGAAGAATCTATTAAAAAGACTGTCACTGATGAATATCTCAAGGCCTTCCCCGAGATGACAGGCAAATACGATGTATTTATTTGCGAAAGCGCAGACGGAGTTACGTTATGAAATGTATTATCATTGCCGCCGGTTATGCTACTCGGCTCTATCCCCTCACCGAGAATTTCCCCAAGCCCCTGCTCGAAGTAGGTGGGAAATGTATTCTGGATTGGCTTATCGAAGACCTGGAGACCACGGGCAGGATAGATGAATACATCGTAGTATCCAACCATAAGTTCGCCCATCATTTCCAACAATGGGCCGAGGAGAAATGGGTAAACGCTAACCGTTCATCATCAGCCAAACCCGTACATATCACGGTCTTGGACGATGGCACCTCAACCAATGAAACCCGCCTCGGAGCTGTTCGAGACATTCAGTTGGCTATCAGTGGAGGAGACCAAATCGTAAATGGTCAATTGACCAATCGTCCATCTATCGATGATGACACGTTGATTATGGCAGGCGACAACCTGCTTTCTTTCAGCCTCAAGCCCTTTATCGATTATTTCGATGCCAAGGGAACCACCTGCATCATGAGATACTACGAGAGCGACGAAGCTCGCTTGCATAAGTCGGGCATAGTGGAAGTCGATTCTTCAGAACGTGTAGTATCTATGGAAGAGAAACCCGCTCAGCCGCGCAGTCACTGGTGCAGCCCACCGTTCTATATCTACCGCCGCGAAGATCTTGGTAGAGTGGGAGAGGGTATTGCCGCAGGTTGTGCCGTAGACGCCCCTGGTAGCTTCATTGCTTGGCTGCACCAACAGACGCCCGTACATGCGTGGGAGATGCCCGGCCGCCGTTATGACATCGGCAATTTGGCCTCTTACGAAGAAGTGCAAAGAACTTACAAAGGAATCTAGGCATTTCACCATGAATCTCGGGTAACTATATAATCTCCACGTATCTCACGTATCTACACGGTTTTAATTCTAGTTCCCGAAAATAGACGAAAAAACGAAAAAGGACGAAAATTTTGAGTTAACTACCCACTCGATTAACGAGATGTGCATTTTTATTGGTTCCCGAAAAAAGACGAAAAACCGGAAAAGGACGAAAATTTTGAGTTAACAACGCACTCAATTAACGTGTTGTGCATTTTTATTGGTTCCCGAAAAAAGACGAAAAACCGAAAAAGGACGAAAATTTAGAGTTAACAAACCACTCGATTAACGGGATGATGCCCTTGGGCAGGATGTTTAGAGGCTACTATCTTGAAAACGAGTTTTCAGAGTGGCGGACATCTAAACATCCTATGGCTCAATGCAGGAGCAATGAGCCAATCCCGTTCATCGCAACGCTAATAGAGATGTTTACAATTTAATTTGATACATGAAGATCCTCACGATACGTGGCGAAAAAATAGAAGAGTTTTCGTCATTTTCGTTATTTTCGTTATTTTCGGGATAAAAGATTCGCATAGATCCGCGCGATACGTGGAGGTAAAATAGAAGATTTTCGTTCCTTTCGTTATTTTCGTCATTTTCGGAATCTAAAAGAAATAGTTACCGTTCCCGTTATCGTTATCGTTATTATAATCATGAAGATGAAAAATATATTAGTGACAGGTTCTGCAGGATTCATAGGTGCTAACCTAATGCTCCGTCTACTCGATGAGATGAAGGAAGGCAGCATCGTCGGACTTGACAACCTTAATGATTACTACGACCCCTCACTCAAGGAATACCGCCTGAAGCTGATTGATGAGAAATACGCTCAGCTGTCTCAACATTCAGCATCCTCTACGCTAAGCTATCAGTTCATCAAGGGTGACATATCAGATAAAGCCTTGGTCAACAGGCTCTTTGCCGAACACCAGTTCGATGTCGTTGTCAACCTCGCTGCTCAGGCTGGTGTGCGCTACAGCATAGAGAACCCTGATGCCTACATCCAGAGCAACATCATCGGTTTCTACAATATCCTCGAGGCCTGCCGCCACCATCCAGTGCAGCATTTGGTTTATGCAAGTTCGAGCAGCGTTTATGGAGGCAACACGAAAGTGCCGTTCAGTACCGATGACCGTGTAGACAACCCCGTCAGCCTTTATGCTGCCACCAAGAAGAGCAACGAACTAATGGCCCATTGCTATAGCAAGCTCTATGACATCCCCTCAACCGGACTCCGCTTCTTCACCGTCTATGGTCCCGCAGGTCGTCCCGACATGGCCTACTTTGGCTTTACCAACAAACTGCTTAAAGGCGAAACTATCCAGATCTACAACTACGGGAACTGTCGCCGTGACTTCACTTACGTTGATGACATCGTTGAAGGCATCGTCCGCGTGATGGCAGCACCTCCAGCCCGTCAGGTCGGTGAGGATGGACTGCCCATCCCGCCTTACAAGGTTTATAATATTGGTGGCGGTCAGCCCGAGAACCTCCTCGACTTCGTCAATACCCTTCAGGAGGAACTCCTTCGAGCCGGTGTCCTCCCCCATGACTACGACTTCGAGGCCCACAAACAACTCGTCCCCATGCAAGCGGGTGACGTCCCCATCACTTATGCAGACTCCTCCGCCCTCGAACGTGACTTCGGTTTCAAACCCACCATACCACTCCGCACAGGCCTCCGTCACTTCGCCGAATGGTACAAGAAATTTTATACACCCTGAGCCTGTCGAAGGGTACACCCTATGGCAACCACCTATATTCTACGTTGTGCAGGAATTAAGCACTGCTATCTACACGAATAAAATATTCTCCACGTATCTCACGTATCTGCACGGATTTAATTCTAGTTCCCGAAAATTGACGAAAAACCGAAAAAGGACGAAAATTTAGGGTTAACTACCCACTCGATTAACGTGTTGTGCATTTTTATTGGTTCCCGAAAATAGGCGAAAAACCGAAAAAGGACGGAATTTAGAGTTAACCATACACTCGATTAACGTGTTGTGCATTTTTATTGGTTCCCGAAAATTGACGAAAAACCGAAAAAGGACGAAAATTTTGTTTTAACAACGCACTCGATTAACTATTTATTCTCCACGTATTACACGTATCTACACGTATCTTTATCCACGCACTCGATTAACGGGATGATGCCCTATGGGCAGGAGGTTCAGAGGTTTGCCACTCTGAAAACGAGTTTTCAAGATGGCAATCTCTAAATCTTCTAAGGCTCAATGCCAAAGCAATGAGCCAATCCCGTTCATCGCAACGCCTAAAAGAAGATTTTCGTCTCTTTCGTCATTTTCGTAATTTTCGGAATTTAAAAGATACGCATAGATCCTAGCGAAACGTGGAGGCATAATAGAAGAGTTTTCGTTCTTTTCGTCATTTTCGCTATTTTCGGAATCTAAAAGATTGGTGTAAATCCTCACGATACGTGGATGTAAAATAGAAGAGTTTTCGTTCTTTTCGTCATTTTCGCTATTTTCGGAATCTAAAAGATTGGTGTAAATCCTCACGATACGTGGATGTTAAATAGAAGAGTTTTCGTTTCTTTCGTCATTTTCGTTATTTTCGGAATCTAAAAGATACGTGAAGATCCTTGCGATACGTGCAGAAAAGTAATAGTTCCTGTTAACCCACACACCGCGCCAGCCCAGTTATCGTTCCCGTTATCGTTCCCGTTAATCACATCACCCATGCTTCCCCAAAAAGACCTTCAACACTTCATCCTGACGCGCTTCAATCTCCTGTTATGGCGTCAGGACAAGGGCGGCACCCCAGTTAGGACGACGAAGTGGTTGGATCATCGATTCTCGCTGTTCGAACGCTTCTGCCTTCCCTCCGTGAAAGGTCAGACCTGTCAGGACTTTGAATGGATTGTGTTGGTGGACAGCAAGACGCCTGAGCCATATATGCAGAGGTTAGCGGCCTACCAGCATGACTGTCCTCAGATGGTTTTGGTGTATGTGGAACCAAAGAACGGTTATCTATTTGCCCAGATCTTCAGAACTGAAGTGCTGCAGCGCCTTCAAGCCAAGCGAGTCATCACCAGCTATCTCGATAATGACGATGCCCTGAACGTGAACTATGTGCACGACCTGCAGCAGCGTGTCACCTCGCTGAGTGATGGCACCTTCATCTATTACGCGGACGGATACCAATACTACACCGATTATCAGTATCTGATGCAGATACGTTATCGCCGGAACCATTTCGTGAGCGTTGTGGAATCCGGTAACCCATCAACGCTGAAGACCATCTACGGTTATGGAAGTCACTATTTCATCCACAAGATCAAAGGCGCGAAGATAGAACATGTGAAGGCCCTCCCTATGTGGTGCGAGATTATCCACGATAAGAATGTAAGTAACGATGCCTACTTCTTCAATGCCAAGATGGTGAAAGACAAAACAGTTCTTCAGAGAGACTTCTCGCTCAATGAGACCATCCATTATGGAATCGGAATCTATCTTTTCAAATTCTTGCCTCATTATGCAAAGACCTTCGTCAAAAGATGCAGGTATCACTTGCGGAGGATAACGCACAAGAAAGTTCGGTAAGAAATATCACCCAATGCCCATCTTTAATTCTCAATTAGATATTATTTAACTCTCATTATTTCATATGCAACAAACAACGATTTGCGTAATCGGTCTCGGTTATGTAGGTTTACCTTTAGCACGTCTATTTTCAACTAAGTACCCCACCGTGGGCTTTGATATGAACCAACGCCGTGTGGATGCCTTGATGGCAGGTCATGACGCTACACTTGAGGTAGCTGATGACCTCCTTCAGGATGCCATCAACAACCATGGTTTCAAGTGCACCACTTCGCTCGATGATATCCGCGATTGCAACTTCTACATCGTGGCGGTTCCCACCCCTGTAGATGCAGACAACAACCCTGATTTGACACCGCTCATTGGTGCCAGCACAACTGTGGGTAAGGTCATCTCCAAAGGTGATGTCGTGGTCTATGAGAGCACTGTCTATCCAGGTGTTACCGAGGATGAGTGTATCCCCGTAGTAGAAAAGGTCAGCGGCATGAAGATGAACATCGACTTCTATGGCGGCTATAGCCCCGAACGTATCAACCCAGGAGACAAGCAGCACACCGTTGAACATATCAAGAAGGTCACTTCTGGATCCACGCCCCAGATAGGTCAGTACATCAATGATGTCTATGCCTCTGTTATCACGGCAGGAACGCATCTTGCGCCCACCATCAAGGTTGCCGAAGCAGCCAAAGTTATTGAAAACTCACAGCGTGATATCAATATCGCCTTTGTCAACGAACTGTCGAAGATCTTCACGAAGATGGGTATCGACACGCTCGATGTCCTCGAAGCAGCTGGTACGAAGTGGAACTTCCTGCCCTTCCGTCCCGGACTTGTGGGTGGTCACTGCATTGGTGTTGATCCCTACTATTTGGCCCAATGTGCACAACGTCATGGCTATAATCCAGAGATTATCCTCGCAGGTCGTCGCATGAACGATGGGATGGGGGAGTATGTGGCCAGCCAGACCGTTAAGCTCATGCTCAAAAAGGGCATTCAGGTGTTAGGTTCAAAGCTCGTCATTCTCGGTTTCACCTTCAAGGAGAACTGTCCCGATGTGCGCAATACCAAGGTTATTGACATCTATCGCGCCTTGAAGGAATACAATATCGATATCACCGTCTACGACCCCTGGGCTAATCCTGAGATTGCCAAGCGCGAATATGGTATTGACATCGTGAACGAGCTGCCTGCCGAGAAGTTCGATGCCGCCATCGCAGCTGTAGCACATAAGAAGTTCGAGAATCTTGATGTCCCTAGCCTCCTGAAGCCCCTGCATGTCATCTTCGATGTCAAGTGCACCCTCGACCGCAACATCGTGGATGGACGGTTGTAATTGAAGTCTAAGGTCTAGGGTCTAAGGTCAAAGGTCTAGGGGCTAGGGTCTAAAGTTTAAAGTCTAAGGTCTAAGGTCTAAGGTTTAGGGTCTAAGGTCTAAAGTCTAAAGTCTAAGGTATGGAACGGTCGTTTGAATCTCTTCGAGTGTGGCAAGATGCAAGGAAACTTGTGAATGATGTTTATGACATGATGGAGACTTGTCGCGACTATGGATTCAAGGACCAGATACAAAGAGCTGTAGTAAGCATTATGAACAACATTGCTGAAGGCCAAGAAAGTGGTTCTGATGCAAAGTTCACATATTTTCTTAACATCTCAAAAGGCTCTTGTAGTGAAGTGAGGAGCATGCTTTATCTCTGTGAAGACAGGGGCTTCTGTTCAAAAGAAAAAGCAGAAGACCTGAAATCACAAGCATTATCCATTTCAAAAAGACTATACTGCTTTATCCAAAAGCTAAATACAAAATAGCCTTTCTCCTTCGACCTTCCTCCTTCAACCTTCGACCTTCGTCCTTTGGCCATCGTCCTTTGAACTTCGACTTCAGACCATCAGCCTTCAGCCTTCGACCTTCGACCCTAGACCTTCGACCTTCGTCCTTCGACCTCCGTCCTTCGACCCTAGACCTTCGACCCTAGACCTTTGACCATCCACCTTAGACCTTCAACATTTATTATATCTCATCCAACAATGTATAAGAATTTAAAGTTTCCAGACAATTCATTATTTCTCGTTACGGGTGGTGCCGGTTTCATCGGCTCCAACCTGTGCGAGGCAATCCTCAACCTTGGCTACCGCGTCCGTTGTCTCGATGACCTCAGCACGGGCAAGCAAGCCAATGTGGATATGTTCAAAGATAATCAGCGTTATGAGTTCATCAAAGGTGACATCAAAGACCTCGACACCTGCATGAAAGCATGTGAAGGTGTTGACTATGTCTTGAACCAAGCCGCATGGGGTAGCGTTCCCCGTTCCATCGAGAAGCCCCTGTTCTATTGCATGAACAACATCCAGGGCACGTTGAACATGATGGAGGCAGCCCGTCAGAAGGGCGTGAAGAAGTTCGTCTATGCATCAAGCAGTTCCGTTTATGGAGATGAAGCCCACCTACCCAAGCAGGAAGGTGTGGAAGGTAACCTTCTCTCGCCGTATGCCCTCACCAAACGTTGCGATGAAGAATGGGCAAAGCAATACACTCGTCACTATGGTCTTGACACCTATGGTCTTCGTTACTTCAACGTTTTTGGACGCCGCCAAGATCCCAATGGCGCTTATGCTGCTGTCATCCCCAAGTTCATCAAGCAGCTGCTGAACGACGAGCAGCCCACCATCAACGGTGATGGCAAGCAGAGTCGCGACTTCACCTATATCGAGAATGTCATCGAGGCCAACCTGAAGGCCTGCCTTGCCCCTCATGAGGCAGCTGGCCAAGCATTCAATATAGCCTATGGCGGCCGTGAGTATCTCATCGATATCTACTACGCACTCACAAAAGCCCTCGGCAGGGACATCGAACCCCATTTCGGTCCTGATCGTGCAGGTGATATCAAGCATTCAAATGCGGATATCACTAAGGCTCGCTCAATCTTGGGTTATGATCCCGAATATGATTTCGCTCGTGGGTTGAATGAGGCCATTGAGTGGTATAAGGAGAATCTGTAGAGAAAGACTAATCATTGTTAGATAATGTCAGTTTTTAAAGACAAAGTCCTGTTGATCACAGGCGGTACAGGGTCCTTCGGAAATGCTGTGCTTCGTCGCTTCTTGGATAGCGACATCAAGGAAATTCGTATCCTCTCGCGCGACGAGAAGAAACAAGATGACATGCGTCACTTCCTGCAGGCCAACCGTGGCGATGTGGCACATAAAGTGAAATTCTATATCGGCAATGTACGCAACCGCGAAGCTGTGGACTTCGTGATGGATGGCGTGGACTACGTGTTCTCGGCAGCTGCCCTGAAACAGGTTCCATCATGCGAGTTTTTCCCGATGGAAGCCGTACGTACTAACGTGGAAGGTACGAACAATGTTCTGCTCTCTGCCATTGCTCATGGCGTGAAGAACGTGGTGGTGCTCTCAACCGACAAAGCTGCATATCCCATCAATGCAATGGGTATCTCGAAGGCTATGATGGAGAAAGTGGCGATTGCACAAGGTCGTGCCCTGGGCACAAACGCCAAGACGACCATCTGCTGCACTCGTTATGGTAACGTGATGGCTTCGCGCGGCAGCGTGATTCCCCTTTGGGTGGAGCAGATGATGGAAGGTAAGCCCATCACCATCACTGATCCC
>JAEEGL013741229.1_pt1 | contig 18996 bp, 14 predicted proteins | sample 9134231 | NCBI WGS metagenome assembly JAEEGL01 (sample SAMN16246548, study PRJNA631951) | gut metagenome | biome: gut microbiome; feature: rumen; material: fiber-attached | host: Bos | place: Iran: Karaj | collected 2018-10 | reverse complement strand
GTTGAATTTATGAAGCAAACAGGCGTTTGAATCATACGTTATGCTTGTTACAGTGACGTCGATAGTAGCGTTCGTTTTGTTTGTTACGTCAAATTCAACTTCGGCGGGAAGTCCGCCTCCGTTTGGGAAAGCGTCTATTGTGTCAGGTAAATTAAGGTCGATAGGTTGATATTTCCACGCGCCGTTTCCATCGACTATAGGCGCTGGATAATACTTTGCCGTTGTCGGAAGTATATTGTCAAGATAAATCGTTTCAGAATAACTCCCATTAATACCGCCGCCATAGTTTACTCTTGTCGTAACCCCGACGTCGTTAGGTCCGAAAAGGCGCCATGAACTTCCGTCGTAACGCGGCGCTATCCATACGCGCACATTGCTGACAAGCGGCGTACAATATCTTCGATAGCTAACGCCGGAGTCCGTCGTCTCCCAACGCAAAAACAAATTTGGCATTGTCAGTTTGTCTCGTAATAATTAATTGACGTAGACGAAGCGCTTATTTGTAGATACCCGTTCGCGTTGATCGTCGTCGTTAGTCCTGTAACAACGGTCTGCGTCGTGTCTGTTACTCCGAGCGTCGTTTCAATTTCCTGTTTCGTCATATCGCTCCCGCCCCCGATCTTCTCGCACATCGCGACGGCGTAACCGTTAGAAACGCCCGTCATAAAGAGTAGATCGGCGAACGCGTCCGCTTCCGTGTTGGTCGCGGTTCCGTTTATATCGACATAATCATACGTCTCGTTAGGGTCTGGAATAGCGATATTGCCGAAGTAGAGCAAATCGCCGAGCGATTTAAACTGACAGACATGACCTACTTTCGCTGGCGTAAGCGCGACAATAGGGTTGTCTCCGGCGACGTAGGCGCTAGTTCTATCGACGACGACCTTGAGCTTGTTACGGTATATCTGTTTGACGGCGTTCGCGTAGGAGATCGTCGGCGGACAGAACGAGCGGGGAAAGAGATAGTCCCCCGGCATAATCGGCGGCGGGTTGATTGTAATTAGTTCCGGCTGGTAGACGCCAAAGAACGTCTGCGAGTTGACGACGCGATCGACCTGTTCTTCCATCGTCGGCGCGCGCCCCCCGCCTTGGTTCCCGTTCCACCAATCTTCAATCGCGGCGAGCGTAGAGCGTTTTAGTTTTCTGTTCATCTTCAACTCTTAACTTTTTTACGGTTGCAACTCGTTCCATTTTGGAACAAGTTCACGGTAAGCGACCAACGGGAGCGTTTATCACACCCTCCGCGCGGGAGCGCGAACCGTCAGCGGCGACGTCGCCGCTAATCTGGTAAAGCTTTCATCGGGATGCCGAGTAGCGAGAAGTCATACGTCGGATACACCTGAATAATATCGACCTGCTGGGCGACGGAGACGGTCGCCCCGGTCGCAGGGTCGGCGTAGGACTCTCTAGCCTGCGACGCGACGGCCCAGCCGGGTTTCACGAGCGTCGTATTCCCCACGACGATAGACGCGGCGGGCGCGCATTCAAAGGAGAACGACGCGCGCCAATACCAATCGCGCATCGCCATCCCGGCGCGATTCGTCCACTTGAGCCACGTCGCGCGCGCGGAGACGCCTTTAAAGAGCAGACTTCCGGCGCCGAAGCCGCCCCAAGGCGCGGCGTTGACGCAGCCGGTGGCGTTGGCGATCGCGAGCCGATACGCGAGGGAGAACCACGCTTTAGGGAGCGACAGCGAGATGGAGAACGCGAGGGTCGGCGCGATAATATCGCAGCCGTCCGCCGTCCCGTCTTCGCGCGGGTTGATCATGGCGCCGTAGTCGACGGGAGATCCTCCGTCGTATCGCGCGGAGCCAAGGCGCGCGATCCCGTGTTTGATGTGAGCTGAGCCGCCCGACGTCTCAAAGGTGAAGTCGGAGTCTTCGACCTCCGGCACGGAGTAGGAGGACGAGTTGACGTTGGAGTCGGTATTAGACGGCGAGTTGGACGAAGCGTCGGAACTCTGCCGGAATTGGAAGACGCACTCGCCCTTGTAGGCGTAAGGCGATTCCGTCGACTGGATATTGACGGTATCGAGCGGCAGATCGTAGTTGGCGATCCCGCCGTTCCCGTCCGCGAACTCGGAGGAGAGATAGTTCATGAGCGCGACGTAAGCGGTCGACGCGTTCTCCGCGCCCCAGATATTGAAGCGGACGGTAATAGAGGAGTTCTCCCCCTCGGTACGGTTAAACGACCCGTCCTCCTGCGCCTCGCCGATCTGGATCAGCCCGTCTTCAATAAGGTCGGTAAGTTCAAATCCCACGGTCGTCCCCTCAGATATAATCCTTGTATTCCTCTTGCGTCGTCATCCAGTTATAGATTTCCCGCGCGTTAGAGTTAAGCCGTTTCATCTCGTCGAGTTGCCGCCGCTGAACGTCGATCGCGGCGTCTTGCCCCATATCGAGAAATTCAAACGCGTTCATGGTGGAGCGCGTTTCAAGCGACGTCTTGGTCTGCGCGATCGTATCCTTGATCTCGTTAATGGACGACTGATAATATTCCGAGAGGTCGGCGCCTCCGAGCGTCGCCGTCCACCGTCGATCTTCGAGCGTCTTCCAAGCGTCGGCGATCCGTTTCTGGTCGCCGCTTTTCACGGCGTCGAGGTAGTCGCCAAAGGTCGATCCAAGTTTTTCGTTCGCCTCTTTAGAAAACTTCTCCGTCTCCTGTTCCCGCTCCTTCTCAAGCTCCTCGTTAATCTGCTTCTGAAGCTCGACGCGGCGCGCGAGATATTTCTTCTCCTCTTCAAAGTAGGCGTTCTTTTCCTCCTGCGGCGTTCCAAGGTCAAAGACCGTTTCTCCAAACTCGTCGACCTCGGCGCCAAGGCGTTCCTTATAGGCGTTAAACTGATCGTCGAGCGATTCGAGTTCACGTTGAGACGCGGTCTTGGATTTGTCTTCGCTTTTGCCGATTGCGGCGTCGAGTTCCGCGCGCATCGCGGCGAGGTCTTCGGCGTTCGATTGCGCGAGTATTTCACGCCGTTTCTTATCCTCTTCGGAGGAATATTCTTTCCCTACGTTCTCGTCGGCGACCTGTTGATAAGCGTACCAGAGCCCGAGAAATTCTTTATACTTCGCGTCCGCTTTCCCGAACCCTTTAAGCTGATCGACGATGTTCGCGATACTGTCGCCCTTCGTATCGACAAAGGCGTTGAAGACGTCGGGGTCGATCTCGTCCGTCATATATTTATGCGTTCGATAATCGATTCCGAGCATATTCATAAAGACGCGACCGAGGTTAATCGCGTCTTGTCCGTAGATTCCCGCTTTTGTGAACCGCTTTTCAAAAAGGTCGAAGATCTCTTGCGGCGCGTCCTTGCCGACCGCGCGCGACTTGTCGTTGAACATTCCTTGCATCCATCCTTGGAGCGTCCAGCCGCCCGTTCCTTTCATGTAGGGGCGCAGCTCCGAGCCAAGGCGCGTGTCGTTGAACCATGTGTCGATTCCGTAGTTTCCAAAGAGAACGTTCTTCTGGTTTTCCGTCAAATTGTCGAGCGTCTTCTTGACGTCGTCGGCAAAGCCCCAGTCGATAGACGCTTGAACTTCCGCCGAGTCGAGCTTTGAGCCTTTCGCAAAAGCGAGCGGGTCGAGATAATGAAGGTCAAGTTTTCTCTCGTCGGCGTTCGCGTCGAGGACGTCCATCTGGCTCTTGATCGCGTTGGCTTTCATGCGATAAGGCGCGGACGCGTCCACGACCTTATAGCCGGACGGCGTAGTGGAATCAGGAACGACGAGTCCGTCGATAATCCCTCTGTTATCGAGGTTGTCGAAAATATTCTGAAGGTTCTTCTTCTCGACGGCGTTAAGCTGTTTAGAAGACGACGCGCCCTCGACGAGCATATCGATTAGTTCTTCGTCCGACCTGACCTGTTCTTCCGCTTCGGCGGCTTGCGCTTCGTCTTTAGAGATAATCTTCTCGTTGGAATCCTGCGCCTGCCGCATATTCTCGGCGGCTTCTTTCGTCTTCTTGGCGATATAGTCGAAGACTTTGGCGACCGCTTCCCATGCGAGCAGAGAAACCGCCATGCCGGAGAGCATACGGAGCGCGTTTCCGACCTGGAGAATCGAGAAGCGGAGCGTCTTAAGGCCGAGCGCCGCCGCCTTCGAGTTGGCGACCATTAAACCGAACGACTTACCCGCTCCGACGACCGCGCTTCCGGCGTTCTTAGCAGCCGACGCGACCGCGTTATAGCTTTGCGCGATCTTGCCGTTGACCTTGTAACCGTCTGCGGAACCCGCGCCCGTCGTGAAACGCTGGTCTCTCATGTTCTCATATTTCGCGTATTCCTTCTCGTACTTGTCAAACGCGGCGCTGTATTTCGCGTAAGCCGCGTCTTCGCCCTTTGTTCCTACCGACTTCTCCCAGCGTCTCTTTAGTTTCTCCTGAACGCGGTCGAGCTTATTAACCAGTTTAACCTGTTGATTAATACGCTTGACGACTTCCTTTGCATACGTCGGGCCGTTTGTCTTCGTATCGACGGTCGTTGTTCCAGACGCCGAGCGTTCGAGTTCGTTAATCTGCTCGTCGATATTTCCCGCCTCCATATAACGCTGATTGGCAAGGTCTGTCCTGTATCTGATGCGCCGCTGATATTCAAGGTCTCTTTTGCGCGCCGCCTTTATCATGCGGCGTTCGTCTCTCGTGTACGTTCTACCTTCGACGGCGTAGTAGTCGTTATTCCGAACGTCTTTAACAAACTGAGGATCCAACGCCTGTTTCGCTTTAAGTTCGGCGCGTAAAGTATCGACAAAAGAACGATGGCTCGCTTCCGTGTCTTTCAAGAAGGCGCGCTCTTTTTTGAGTCCTTCAATTCGTTTGGCGACCTCCGGCGCGAGCGCGGACGTTTTCCCATTGACGGACGTAGACGTGTATTTCGTCGAGTCTTTAACGCTGAACCCGTAGGCGTTTTTAATCCCTTCGCCGTTGACGCCAAAAGACGCGCCGGACGCGGCAAACGTCCCGTTTGCGGACGCGGCGCCCTGCGAGACAAACGCGCCCGCGTCGACCTTCGCGCCGGACGCGCTGACGACGACGCCCCCCGACGCCGCGCCGCGATTGACGGCAAACGCCTGACCGGAAAGAGGTCTTTTGGAATCGACCCGGAACGCGGCGTTAATGCTTTCCGCGCTGGGAACCGCGTGTTTTTTATTGATTTCAAACGCGCGCGAGCGCCATCGTTGCGTCGCGGACTTCGCCTCTTGGTCGAGATAGGCGAGCGTTTGTTGTTTGAAAGGCGAGTTTCCTTTCATGACGGCGACGCGCGAATCGTGGATCCGCGCCATCGTCTCGTTGTATTCTTTGTTGTTCGCGACGTGGGCTTCGCGTCTTGCTTTCAAGATCGCTTCGCGCTGCGCGAGCCGAGCGTCAGCCGATTCCGTCGCGGCTTTAACGCGAGCGTCCGCCTGTTGCGTAACGTAAGAGGGCGCGGCGAGCGGCGCGTTAGCCGTCGAATAATCGGAGGCGTTAATGCGCGGCGTCGGCGTTTTCGACGCGCCGCTAACGGAGAAGGAGACGCCCGCTTTTCCTTCGGCGTTGGCGAGACCCTGAACGGCGTAGGTCGCTTTTCGCGCCGCCGCTTCCGCTTTATTCATCGACGCGGCGAGCCGTTCGCCGGGCGCGTTGGCGGCGACGACCTGTTCCGCGACGGCGATTTTTTCAAGTTCGTTCTCGACGACAAAGAACGGCTTTTCCGCTTTCCGCCAAGCGTCGGCGAGTCCCGACGCAAGCCCGATTCCGGCGCGCGACATGGCGCCAAAACCTTTGACGATCCCCGTCGCGACGAGCGCGGCGCCCCCAAGCGCGGTGAACTTAACGCCCGCTTCGGCGATGCGGTTGACGAACGAGCCGTTCTCTTTGACGAAGTCGCGAACAGTTTCCGACGCCTCCTGAATGAGAGAGACCGTGCTTTTAATCGTCGGCTCGATTGTTTCGCCCAATTGCAACCCAATCGCTTCTATCGCGGACTCGCCGAGTTTAAGCGCGCCAAATACGCCGGACTCCATATTCTTGCGAAAATTTTCCGCCGCGCCCGACGCGCTATAGAGTTCGTCGCGGAAACGTTCAAGGTCTTTCGATTGCAGGAGCGTAATGAACCCCGGCGCTTGGAGCGTTCCGAACATCTGACGCGCGACGACGGCGAGCTTGTCGCCCATTACGGACGCGCGATCCTGCGCCTCGACCATAATATCCAGAAAAGACTTGAGGCGGTTGTTCGCGTCGTAGACGTCGACGCCTAATTCCTTTTTAAAGATATTGACGATCTTCGGGTTTTGGAGTTTGAGAAACATCGTGCGGAGCTGGGTGCCCGCTTGCGACGCGGTAAGGCCCGCGTTGCGCAGCGCCATGGTAAGCGCGAGAACAGTCTCGACGTCGGCGCCGATAGCGCGTCCCGCCGCGCCGACGTATTTCATCGTGTCGAGAAGTTCGGACGTTTCAATCGCCGCCGAGTTCGTCGCGGTCGCGAGCGCGTCGGCGTATCGCGCGGACTCGCGGGAGCTTGCGCCGAACTGTCGCATAACGGCGCCGAGTTCTTTTGCCGCGACGTTGACGTCGACGTCGAGCGCGCGTCCCAAATCCATGACGGACGAGATCGTGTTTTTAATCTCGTTGTTCGTGAAGCCCATGCGCCCAAGACTAACCATTCCTTCGGCGACTTTCGCGGTCGTCCAAGAGGTGGTCGCGCCGAGTTCTTTCGCCTGACTCGTCAGCCGCGCGAGTTCAGAGCTTGTCGATTTCGTCACCGCCTGGGTGACGAGCATGAGTTTTTCAAACTCGGCGTAGGATTCGGCGGCTCTCCTGAACGGAACGGTAATCGCGGCGCCAACTGACGTCACCCCAGCGGCGATAACGCCGAACTCGTTGGTAAACGACTTAACGCGCGTCTCGGCGTCTTTTAGCGCGTGATACAGATTATGGCTGTCGGCGGTGATTTCGACGTAAGCGCCGCCGAGCCGGACGTTCTGTTTCGAGTAGGCCACGACGATTTCCTTTTACAAAAAACGCCCGTCAAGGACGAGCGTTTTGGTTTCTTATAATAAACGCCGAGATCGTTTCGGATCGCTGGTTCTCTTTTACGAACTTTTTCGCTTCTCGTTTGGCGCGGACTTTTTGGACGAAGTCGAAGTCGCGCGGGCGCCGGAGGTCTTTGTTGGTTTTCGCGTTGGCGTTGTGGATGGCGCAGAGGATGAAGGCGCGGTCTTGGCTGTCTTGTTCGATATTAGCTTCGGCGAGGCGGTTGATTTCCCAGAAGGTTCTGTCTTGCCAGTCGTTAGTTCGAGCAAGGGCGACGAGACGGAATAACTCTGCCTCTGTGATTCTTTGAGGATTTCCTCCTTTGTTTGAATCTCCGCTTGTCTCTTCAGCTTCAGATCCGCCTTGAGCGCTTCCGCCATGTATTCGCGCCCACTTTGGTCGAAAAAATCGACATACGCGTCCCAGAACGTCCGCTCCATTTCTTTGTAGCTCGCGGCGTCGATCGCGTCGTAAAACGCGTCGAGGTCGTCGACGCCGCAGAGCGCGGCGACCACTTTAACAACGAGACCGGGTCGATGAAGCAGTCGTTCAGAGAGGGAATCCCCGTCCTCGACTTGACCGCAATCTAACAAATCGACGCCGACCTTATCGGCGACGCGAAAAATCGTTTTGAACGTCACGCGAAATTGATACGTCGCGCCGCTTGCGTCTTTAAAAGAATACTCGTCCATTTAAATTCTCTCAAGGCTAGAGAAAGGGAAATTAAAGCCGCTCCCGTCTTTCGACGGGAGCTTTTCCAGTTTATCAGCCGTTTCCAGAAGCCCCGGTATCGGGCGTAATCGGCCCCCAGTTGTCGAGCGTAATGGAGCATTCGACGGCGCCAGACTGTTCGTCGGGCGTCGACTCGGAATAATCCGCGAGCGTAAACGTTCCGGCGAACCCGTCGCCGGGCGCGGTCTCGTTGTCTTCCGTGCGATATTCGACGGCGACGCCTTTCTTCTCGAAGTCTGCGTGGAGCATATACCCGCGCAGACCGACCTGACATTCGTCGCTGGTCATCTTATTGTAGGTGACTTGCAGCTGAGACGAGCGTTTTCCCTTGGCGTTCTTCGTCCACCCCTGATCGTCGCGCGTCGAGTTGTCGGTAGAGGTCGAAGAGAAGGAGAGCGTCCCCGACTTAAACCCGCCGAGCTTAACGGTTCCGATTTTGAGCGTCCCTTGGGACGAGAGTTCGTAACTCTGGCTAATGTCGGTAAGCGTAAAGGTCATTGTTTATCCCTTTCATGGTTAGGAGACTATTGCAATAACGCAAGCGCCTTCTGTTTATTCTTGTTAAACGCGGGTTCCATATAGGGGCGCCGCGCGATAAAGAACCGAACGGTTTTCTTCTGTTCCGCCTTGGAGAGCGCGGTTTTCTGCCCGCGCTGAGAATAATATTCCCGGATATGTTCCAGTTCCTCCGGCGAGCGTCGTCGCGCGCTATTCGGCGCGGGGGCGCCCTTTGCTTTCCTCTGCGCTTTCGCCGCCGCTTTTTCTTTTCGCCTAAGTTCTCTAGCCTTCTCAGGATTGGCGCGTTCCCACCTTGCGCGGACGCGTCCGAGCGTGTCGGAGCGCCAGCCGGACGCTTCCAGGATATGCGGCGTCGAGTCGGCGGGGTAAGCGCGGACGGGGCCGACGACGACGCCTTCCTTGTCGGCGACGAACCGAATCGAGTTCTTGAAGTTGCGGCGTTTCGCTTTCGGCGGCTCGCCGGGCCGCGAGTTGCGAATGGAGACGCGAATCGAGTTCCGCGCGTCGGAGCGAATGTAGGCGCCGACGCGTTTAAACGCGCGTTCCTTCTTGGCGTCGACCATATAAGCCACCGCCTTCACGTCCCACGAATAACTAGCCATGTTAAGAGCCTTGTTCTAAACAAACGAAAGCGTCCATTTAATCTTCATCTTCGCCGTGACGTCATGCCCATGGTCGATGATATGCAGTCTAAGCCGTAGCGACTCGTCGGCGAGTATCGTCGCGGGCTCCGACGTGTTTCCGGAATACAGCGTGATATCCGTCGCCGCGTCCTTTTTAAAGTATCGAGCGAAGGAGACGTACACGGGAACCTGATACACATACTCTTGGTCGGCGGCTCCGACGTCGAGCAGCCCTCCCGGCGTGTCCTTGATCGCGGAGTTCATCGGCTGACCGAGCGCCTGAGCGAACTCCCAGCGGTAGAGCCCGTCCGAAACGTCAGGGTCGAACTGTAGAAGCGCGTGTTCAATCTGCGGGACAATTTCAAGGAGATCGTACTCGGAGAACTTGTCCGCGAAGTAAACGGCGACGGCGACGGCGACGGTCGTGATTTCTTTAACGACGTCGCGAGCCGTCTCCTCGTAAACGACGGACGCGGGAAAGACGACGACGTTAATCTTGCCTTCGACGAGCGAGTCGAACCGCGCGTTCGGCGCGATAGCGAACGCCGCTCCGTCGAGCGCGCGTATCATCGCGACGCGGTTTCGTACTTTTTCCAGTAACTCGCTAATCATTAGGAAACCCTAAAGTCGACGACGACGGGTATTCTATTCCCGCTATCGGGCGTAATAGTAAAGACGGCGCGGTATTGTCCCGTCGTCTCGAACGGGTTGTCTGTGAGAGTATCCGGCTCGAAGACGAGATTCGGCACGAAGGCGACGCGCGGATCCGCGACCGGGCTATCGACAATGACGTCGGCGACGGTAAGCGCGACGTCTTCCCAGTCGTCGAGCGGCACGTAGGGCGTCCCGGACGACGAGCGGATATTATTGGCGGAGTAGGAGTAGATCGTGAGCGTGATCGAGTCGACGTCGGCGGAGGTCAGCGGCGCGTTGGTCAGCGAGTTGACGACGCGCGCGAAGAAGATCGGCGTCTCCCCGGAATGAAACGAGGCGGACATCGCGAAATAGGTCTCCGTAGTTTTCCAAGCGGTCGCGGCGTCGGAGCTAACGCGGAACGCGGACGCGGCGTCGACGTTATCGACCCAGCCGTGATCGAACCGCCGCCAAATTAAAATCCCCTCGGTCAGGAGGTAGTCGGTAACGTCGGCGGTCGTCGTATCGTAGACCTCGACGAGATCGCGATACGCTTGCGGCGCGCTGATAAGAAGCGCGTCGTTCGTCCCGGCTTCCGGGTAATCGGTAAGAACCAGAACCGCCGACATGATTTACTCTGTAAATTCCAACTGAGTATGAACCCGAATAAAGACGTGTTCCGCGTCGTCGAACCTGAACCATTCCGCGCCGACAGGCCGCACGATATACGACTTCCCGTCCCACAGAACGCGGTCTCCGCGCTTCGGCTCCCACCCGGACGAGACGGGGACGACAAAATCGTAAACGACCGTCGTAGACTTCACGCCCTTGTCGGAGAGCTGGTCAATCTTAGAGGACGCCGGAACCGCCGCGACCTTGAAGATCGTTTGGGACTCCCGCACAATCTCGACGTCGGCCCCGGCGTTTTCGATAAGCCGTTCCTTGAAACGGTTGAGCGCGGCGTTGAATCTGGACATTATCCACCTTAAACAAACTAGGCGCCTGACCAACGGGAAGGCTGGAGTTTACGCGCCCGCCGTCCCGTTGAAAAAGTCCGCGCCACGCGGCGCGTTACCGTCCGCCGCGACGTCGCGGCTTAGCCCGCGGCGCTAATGGTCACGGTCGGGAAGACGGCGATTTCCGTCTCGGTCTCGCCGTTGGCGGAGCCTTTCGTAAAGACGCCGATCGCGAGTTTCGACGTGCCGGACGCAAGGACTTTCCCGCCCGACTTATCCCAGTAGGCAATATCCCCGGCGTCGGCGGTCGTGGACGTCGCGATAGGGAGCGTCCAGATCCCCGTCATAGCGAGTACGCCCGTTTCGCCGGGCTGAAGATTGGTTTCCAGGACGCCGAAGATCGCGTCGCCGACTTGAACGCCGGTTCCCGCAAGGGCGACGTCGGAGCCGGAATTGGTATACGGAACCTGAAGAGTATCTCTAACGAGCATGGCTTATATCCTTGTGATAGAGTTATTGTTTTTAAAAGCCCCGGCGCCACGAGGCTAAGAGGCGCCGGGGCAAGCGGCGCAAGGCTGCGAACGCCGCCGTCAATCAAGCCGTGACTTTGAGCGCGGCGCGATAATCTCGCAGCGCGATTCCGTAGTCAAAATACCCGTCGAATCCGATTCCGAGCTTGCCAATGTCGAACTCGGCGGAGCGCACGGTCGGATTCTCGACGCCAAAGAGGTACGCGACCTCGAAGGCGGGAATCGCGTTGGGGTCGGCGAAGAGGTACCACGTCGTGCCGCTATAGTTCGTAAAGGTCGGGAACGCGAGTTGCGGCGCGGAGACGACCTCGACGATATTCTTCATCGGGTTCGTCTTGCCTTCGTAGCTCGTCGATTCAATCTCGGTCGAGTTAAGGATATTGCGCGCGGTTCCCATGAGCGCCGGGGGCACGACGAGATATTTCGCCTCGATTCCCAGCGGCGTGTCGTCCGTCTTGCGCGTCCGGGTCGCGAAGGACGCAAGCGCGGCGTCGAGGTTCGCGAGGGAGAGCGCCTTGCCCGTGAGGAGCGAGCCGTGGTTCGCGTGATAGAACGCGGTTCCGTCGCTGGCGTTGCCGGGATTCATGAGAAGCGACCAGCAGTCTCGGTTAATCTTCTGCGTCGCGCCGAACGCGAGCTTCTTGAGAATGTCGTTGAAGACCCCGAGCGCTTCGCCGTTAATCAGCGCCTTGCGCCCGATGGAATACTGCTTGCCAAAGGTCTTCGCCTGGATATCCCAGCCCTCTTCCGTCTGCGTCCCGTTGGGGAACTCGGCGCCGTCCGGGATTTCTTCAAATTCCATCGACGATTCCAGCCGATAGCGCGGCGCCTTTTTAAAATCCTCCACGACGGAACGTTTAAAGAGCGGCTCCCATCGGCGTTCAAAGACGCCAAATTCCTCTTCGAGAACCGCGTTGCCCGTGACCTTGAGAACGTCGATCAGCGAGTTCGTGGAGAGAGACGCGGCGTAGAACCATTCCCCGACGTCAAGCCGCTGCGATTCTTTCGGCTCAAAGCCCGTCGCGGCCTCGAAGATCCCCCGTATATCGTAGCCGCGCAGACGGTCGGCGGCGTCCAGTTCCGCCTGAGTAAAGCGATCCGACGACTTGTCGATTTTGCGTCCGGCGCGTCGCATGAACGCGGCGGCGCAGACTTTCACCGGATTGACGCTCGGCGGCGCGGTCGGGGACGGCGCCTGGCTCCGCGCATGGCGGAGCGTTTCAAGTTCAAAGCGGTCGACGTCCCAGCCTTCGTTAATCGCGGCTTCAAGGAACGAGCGGTCGCCGTACTTCTTAGCGAGTCCTTCGAGCGCGTCGATTCGCTTGTTCTCCGCAACGCGAGCGGCGCGAAGTTCCTCGATCGCCTTCTCGGCGTCGGCTTTCGCCTGCTTTAGCTCCTCGGCGCTTGCGTCGGCGTTCACTGGCGTCTTCTTCGGCTCGTCGGCCTTTTTGTGTTCGTCTACGTTAGGCATGACAGTGTCCTTTCTTTTTAACGACGCCGTTATATCGGCGCTAGTATGATCGTCCGCGCCGAAGGTCACGACGGAACATTCCCAGATTTGTATCTTATTAGCGACGGTCAGTTCTCCTTTTTCGACCCGACCGTTGACTTCGACTTCTTCATTCTTGCCGACCGCCGTTCCGCGCTCGACCACAAATCCCAGCGACGCTTGCCATGGGAATCCATTCCTGGCGGACTGAATCCATTCCTGCGCGCGCTTAGACGGCACGGAGACGACGCCTTCGAGCCACAGCCCCCGGTCGTCGGCGCGGGAGACGGTCGCGTGTCCCAGCTGCGCGTTCCAGTCGTGACCGTAGAGAATCGGAATAGCGCGCGCGTCCTTCTGCGAGATTTCTCCGGCGAGGTCGATCACAAGATCGCCGTCCCAGAACGACATTCGCGAACCCGCGTTGGCGAGAATTTTGAACTTCGCTAGCGTCCCGTCCTTCGACTCCTCCGCCAAGATCGGCTGAACGGTCGCCTCTAGGTATTTTAAATTTTTGTTTTCCATATCGTCCCCTTTGCTTTAGAGATAGGGTACAATAACATATATACTATATTTTCTAGCGTCGTCAATACTTTCAGACGCTATAGATAAAAAAATATTGATAAAAATTTATCGATAGCGTCCAAAAAAATATAACGCTATTGATTCCCGTTCGCGCCTTCGTTCTCTCCTGGAACCTGAGCAAGCGTTCCGTCTTTGTCTTTGGATAAAACAATCCCGAACTTCTCTTCCAGTTCCTTAATAAACGACTTCTCCCGCGCGATCTGTTGGAGCTCGCGTTCCCAGTCGAGTCCGCGCGCGCCGTATTCGGCGGCAAGAGACGAGAGCGCGGAATCGACGCGGGCAATCTGCGCGTTCGCTTCTTTGAGCGGATCCACGTGGAAGAATCCATCGAAATACCATGTCGCGGTCGGGTGGACGTCGAGGCGGTTAAGGGCGCGATACTCGAGGAACCATGCGCGCCAGATCGGATTCAACACATGACGGCGTAAGGAGTCTCGGTCGAGCCGGACGGCGTTCTGGAAATTCTGGAGATCAACCCGCGCGGACGAGTAATTGTATTTCTCGGCGGAGTTTTTCATGAGAAGTTTCGGAACGTTGATCGCCGCGCCAATCTGCGCGAGAATCTCGTCGACGAGCATACCGTAGGAGTTGGACGGCTGCTCGGCTGAGATTTGTTTGGCGTCCCAGCCTTCCGGGAGCGTCACGGTCATCCCACGCATCCATGGAAATTCGACAAACGGCTTGTCGTCAGGTACGACGCCAGACTGCGGGGAGCGATCAACGGGAGCGTCGCCCGAACCGTCCGCGCGGAAGCGCGAACCGTCAACGACGACGTCGCCGCCGTCGTCGTTTGCGCTGTCTGAAGGAGTGTCGGTCGTGAAAACCATCGCGAGGCTTGCGGCGGTTTCGGCGGCTTGAACGACGGCTTTTGAGTATCGGTCGACGAGCAGGAACAGACTCAGCGTCGAAGCAAGTTCGGAGAATCCGCGCTTCTGCTCCGGGTAGAGCTGCTTGAACCAGTGGCAAACGTTAGTCGCGGGGTAGACGGTCGCCGACGCGAGCGGCTTGGTTTTATACGCGTCGCCGGGGTTATAATCGAGGACGCGATAGGAGACGGGATCGCCGAACTTGTCGAGCCGTATCCCGTCCGCGTCGAGCGGGTCGATATTCTTATTGCATTCCCCGACGACGCGGTCGCAGTCGATAGGGCGCACGTCGAGCTGAACGCCGGACGGCAGATTGAGATTCGGATTGGTGTGCAGAATCGCGAAGGTTTCCCCGTCGACGAAGCGCGCGTAGCGCATGGAGCGGAGCTTGTCGGCGAGGTTGACTTCTTCCGCCCACTCGACGAAATCGTTCTCGATGCGCGTGAGCGTTTCACGGTCGGCGCCCTCGGCGTTGAGCTGAAGCCTTGGCAGCGTTCCGGCGACCGCCTGAACGACGGCGGACGCGGCGCCGGAAGCGTAAGCGTTATTGACGATGAGAAACCGCGCGCGGCGCCTCATGCGTTCGCGTATCGTTTTATTGAGCGCGCCGTTAATAGAGAGCGCGTCGGCGCGCGCCCAGAATCCTTTATCAGACGGCAGGAAGTCGGCGGCGTCAAACCGCGACGCCTCGCGGATAATCTGGCGCGTCTCTGCTTCGTTCTTCTTGAGTCGGTAGAAAGACAGTTTCATAAGTTAATCCTCCCATAGATACCGAGTCGCGCGAGCTTGGGCCGTTTCGTCTCCTTCGCCTCAAGATCTTCGAGCATTTTGACGCCCTTCTGTAGGTCGGAGATCGAGCGTTCCTCCACGGTCCCCGAGTCGGTCGCAATCTTCTTCGGCGCGAGAATCGTTTCCTCTAACTTTTCTCTATCGATAGTCATTTTCATTCCTCCTTAAATTTAGCGGCCAGTCTGCGGAAGTCCGCAAACGAGCGCCTACGTCGAACCTTTTTACGCGGTTCCTCCGGCGTCGCTATATCCTTGGCGCCGTTGACGGACGCGGCGACAAGAGCGCCAACGAGACAGTCTAGGTAATGGTTGTCCACCCATCCTTTTCGTTTCGTCTTCCACACTTCCTTGCGAACGCCCCCCAACTCTTCGATCATCATGAACTCCGCGCCTAAGTGTTTTAATAGGAGCCGATGTTCGTCATAGGAGCCGGATATGCGGATCCGCGCCGGATCCCCCGTCTTGGCGTTGAGTCCGTTTAATAAACGCGTCTTCCAGTGGTTGACGTCAAAGACGAGTTGACCGTTCGGCGCCTTGATCGGGTCGCGGTAGATGAACCAATGATCGCCGCGTCGCGTCGTCGGCGCGGTTTTAAAGTCGTCGATCTGTCGGGACGCGGCCCCGTAATACCGCCCAAGGGACGGATACAGGAGCGCGCGCCGCTGGTTATCCCGAATGAACTTTAATACTAGCTGGTGCGTCGCGCCCCATCCGGCGTCGATTCCAAGGCGTTCGAGCTGAATCGGCGTCCCGTCCTCACGCTGAAACTCTCGCATAAAGAGTCGATTTACCAGCGCGTCAAGTCCGCGATACACGGCGGGTTCCAGCGCGTTCGTCTGTCCCGCCATGAACAGGTCGGGGAACGCGTCGGACATTTCAAAGACGGCGCGATTCTGCTTCGGGTACGTCCCATAGTCCACAAGGACGGTCTCGAACGACCGGGTAACGGCGCAAACGGCGTAATATAGGAGCGTCTTGTGAACGTCGATAAACGCGGTCAGGAAGTCGGACTCGCTAGGGATCCAGCCAAACGGCGCGTCTGTAAGCGCGTTCGCGAGAACGGACGCGTCAATCACGGTCGCGTTCGGCGCAGAGTCGGTCGCCTCGTTTTGGTATTCCGAGCGAAAGGACGCCTCGTCGCGAAAGAAGAGGTTCATCGCGTTCTGTACGGCGCTGATCTCGTCGTCGTTGAAACGTTCCTTCCAGAGCGGCTTGCACCCCGCGTCCATCTCCTTCTGGTTCTTCTTGTAAAACGCCGTCGCCTTGGCGCCGTCGCCCCCGTCCTCTAGGTCGACCGCCCGGAGGTCGGCGTACTTGCGCCACAGGTTCATATTGGTCGGCAGCCCGTCCACGAGGGAATACCGCTTCCCGCGAAACTCGGGGTTTTTGCTATGGTCAAGGAGCCTATCGGCGAGGTCGTCGGAACGAATGACGGTTGTGGTGATAAGGAGCGCGATCTTGCGCCCCGGCCCCGCCATACCGAGGACGTCGGCCTTGATAATCCTCTCGCGATTCTCCGTCTGTTCGAGCGAATCGGCGCTTTCCGCGTCCTGCGGGTCGTCGGCAAGCGCAAGGTCGGGCCGAATCTTCTCCCCGTCGCGCGTCGCCGCCGAAAGACCGCGCAGTCCAGACGACGTTAAACCAATCGCCGCCAAACGGGAGCCGCTTGCCTTTGACCCTGCAATCGTCGGCAGCGCTAACACGCCGCTTTTCCAGTCGATAGCGGTTCTTTCGCCTTTATACGTCTGCGCCCGCTGGCGTTGCGAGATTCCCTCTAATATCCGTATCGGGTGGACGATTTCAGGGAAGTCCTCATACAGCAGTTCGTTCGTCTCAAGCCAAACTTTAATGTCGTCCAGCAGTTGATTCGCCCTTGTCTGGTTCGCCGCGATCAGAACGCCAAACCGCCGCCGTCCCGTCACGAGCGCCCACACGATAGCCGCCTGGCACAGCGACGTCTTGCCCGACCCGCGCGGGAGCGCGAGCGCCTGAATCGCGCCCCGACACACGGCGTCTTCAATCGCCTTGATTGTCTCAAGGTGAATCGGCGACCATTTCAAGTAAAAGACGTCAGGGAAGTAAACTTCACAGAACGCCTTGAACGACCGCGTTGTTTTCCTCCGGCGTTTCGGGTTGACGACGGCGGGAATCTCGCCAATGTCGCTGACCTCCGACAGCCGCTTCTGCGTCTGTACGCGAGCGCGTTCTCTGTGCCGCCTCGTGTATTCCGCTTGGTCTTTGTAAGGCATTACTCCTCAACAGGCTCCTCCTCGACGCTTTCCTCTTGCGCTATGTCTCCGACAATGAACGTCGATCTTTCCACGGTCGGCGCGACAGACAGCGCCGCGCCATTCTTAAAGAGCGACCAGTCGCCGGGCTGAATAAACGAGCCTACCGACCCGCCGATGTAGTAATACGTTCGCGGAACCGTCGCGGTCACAAAATTCTCCCCGTCAAAAGCGCGAACCGTCACGGCGGTCTCGGCGTTAATCGCGTTGAGATTATCGTTCTTCCCCAGCTTCTGGTACGCGCCCGACGAATCGACGCTACGCGCCTCATACAAAATATCCCCGACGCCCTCATGCGCGACGGTCGGAACAGGTTTAAGCGTCGCGCCGGAGATCGTTCCCGACACGGCGGTCAGCCCCGCGCCCCGACGAATCGCGTATTCCGGAAAGAGGAACGCCGTATCTTCGGCGTCGGAAGATATGGAGATTAAGCCGGCGCCCGTGTTGGCGACCGTCGCGCCGTTCCGAATCTCGACCTCCCCGACAAAGAGAAAATCTCCATCGAGGTCGTCGACGTCATAATCGAGCGCGCCGTCCCCAAACGCGACCAACACGCCGATAGTAGGGGCGCCGGACGTAATTTCAAGAAGCGACCCTTCGGAGATCGTGACGGCGTTAATCTCAAGCTCCGGCGACGTCAGCGACGCGTTCAGCCCTAGGTCGGCGTAATTCATAGAGACGGCGGATTCTTCCGCGCCGACGATAATCTCCGTATCCATGCCGACTATCAGCGACTGCGACGTTCCCGGCGCGTCGGCGAACGTCGTCGCGCGGTCGAGATAGAACGTCGCGTCCGACCGTATCGCCGTCGCGGGCGTCGTGTGGAGCCTATCGAGAAACCACCCGCTAGGCGAATCAAACTTCTCCGCCTCGTCCCCTTGGTAGTAGTTAATCTCGTATCGTTCATACGCCCCTGACGCGCCGTTCGCTTTGCGCGGTAGTCCGAGCGTATCATATCGCCAGTCGTCGCCGTCCGCCCAAAGATCGGCGCCGTCCCAGTCGTCGGCGGTCGTCGTCGCGTAGGGGGAGTCGTCCGTGAGCGACAAATCCCAGTCGAGCCAGAGGTCTTTATCCCAATCCTCCGCCGCTAATGTATCGGGCGGCGCGACGCGGAACCCCGCTTCGGACGGAAGCGGTTGAACGACAGATCCAAGGTTACGAAAATACGCGGCGTTTGCCGTTGACGAACCGCTTGAGATATAGTTCCCTGCAACGGTCGAACCTATCGCGACGATATACATATTGGTGAATATACTTGTATCCGTCGCAAAGTTCCCAACGATAACAGACGATTCGATCGCAAAACCTAGCGACGAACCGGAATGTATTACACGATAACCCTTACATCCTGCGATTGTACAGCGCTTGAGCTTAACTGCTTGTGTCGTCGAACCTTGGAACGCCGTGCCGGCGTTGCCCGTCGTCGCGCCGTTAATGAAATCGACGTCCTCGGCGTCTAGCGCATACGCCGACGAACTTGAAACAACCGTGTGATCTCCTTGCGCGTCAAAAACGATTCGCCTCCCTGCGCCGCGTAGATAGAATCGTCTGTTGAGCGCCAGCGGCGACGACGTTTTGATTGTAACAATAGAGCCTTTGGCGAACACGGTCGGATCAGGTTCGATCGTATCGCCGCTATTACATGCCGCAAGCGTAGCGCGGAACGAGCCGTCGCCGCTGTCGGCGGTATTAGTGAAATATCGAGTCTGTACTGAGTCGGGACTGACTGCGTTTGTGAGCGAGCAATTGTTATATGTAACGCCGCTGTCGTCGATGTAATAGAGCGAGATGTTGTAAACCGCCGAACCTGTCGCCGCTTCGCAATTTTCAAAGAGCGTCGTTCCTTGAAGTCGTATATCGGACAGCAGATACGAATAAACCGCGCCGCCGTAATTGGTTGCAGTGTTCGACGAAAATGTGCTGTCGGTGAACGTGATCTCGCTGGTGTCGGCCGAATAAACCGCGCCGCCGAAATTGGATGCAGT
>JAEEGL010192409.1_pt1 | contig 18997 bp, 3 predicted proteins | sample 9134231 | NCBI WGS metagenome assembly JAEEGL01 (sample SAMN16246548, study PRJNA631951) | gut metagenome | biome: gut microbiome; feature: rumen; material: fiber-attached | host: Bos | place: Iran: Karaj | collected 2018-10 | reverse complement strand
TGTGTGTTAAAGTCCTGTCAAGCAAAAAGCCTCCGATACGGAGGCTTTTTGCTTGGAACAGCGGGGAAAACCGCTGCGGCGGTTTTACTCGGCCGCTTCTTCGGCCGGTTCGGTTCGGCCGGTGATTTCGGCTTCTCCGGTGTCATCCTGAATCTTGACGGGACGAAGGAGCCGGTTTCCTGCCAGTGTGATTCTGGCCGAGACATTTCCGCTGATCTTGAAGTCCGGCCGGTCGTCCGTCCGGCCGTCCTCCTGAAATGCCGAGTCAGTCAGGATGATGTTCACCTGATCCCGGCGTCCGCTGCTCGACAGATCTGCGATCTTGCCGTTCGAGACGATGTAATAAAGCCGTGCGTCGAGCTGTGCGTTTCCGTTGATCATCGTGTCGCGCCGGGGAGACTCGTTCACGAAGTTTTCGACGGTGATCTGACAGACGGGGAGGTTCTCCTCGGCGACTTCCGGATGGATGGCCCGGTGGTAGTCGCACATCTCCCAATAGATTCCCATGCCTGTCCGGGAAAGGGATCTGAAATCCTTTATGGTCACGTTTTTGATGTTCGCCGCGTGATGATCGGCTTTTCCGTTCCAGACGAAGGTCAGGTGCGGTTCGTCGGGGTCTTTCCACGCGCCTTGATTGTGTGTCGGCGGGTTGTTCGAGACATATTCGGCCGTATCGAACGTTGCGATCACACGGTAGAGATTCCCCTGATGGACGACGGTGTCGCCGTTCTGGAACCTGATTCCGGGATGCCAGTCGACCCAGGCGCCTGTCAGAAGACGGATCGCGTGGGCGACGGTCGGATCGAGACGCTCATCGGTGATATCCTCGATCAGACCGTCCCGGATATCCCCTTCGATCGGCTGGCTGCTGGTGTAATCTTCGGCGTTCAGGGCGATCGCGTCGTCGTATGTCTGACAGATGCCGTGCGCGATATGGAATCCGCGTCCCATTCCGATATGGATGCCGTCCTTGTTTCCGCGGATCTCAAAATTCTCGACCGCGATGTTTTCGAAATCGCAGATATGAAGCGCGTATTGCCCGCGGAGCACGTCAAGGCATTTAAAGCCGGTGAGATTAAGGTTCCGGACGTGATAGAACGCCGCATGCCCCCGGAGTCCGAACAGGGCAGCGCCCTGCGGCCAGCCGCTTTCAAAACCGTTGGTGGCGATTGAGAGATTTTCGATTTCAATGTTCTCGTTTGTCACTCCCGTTTCGGCGCCCCGGTTGAGAATGACATGGATGTACGGTGCCGTTTTTTTCAGCGTGACCCCTTCGGCGCATGCCAGGCGTGTGTTGCTGTCGATCATGACCGTTTTGTCGAGCGGATAGACCCCCGGTTTTGAAATCGTCACAGTCCTGTTTCCGCCGTCGAGCGCCTTTTGAAGCGCGGCGCTGTTCACGGCCGGTTCCGCTTCAGGCGAGAAGCCGAATTCGGCGGCGTCGACAGTCGGGCCGGGCCAGACGGGGTTCTTCTCCAGACAGACTGTTTTCGGTTCGCCGGTGATCGGCAGACGCGGAATTGTGATCAGGCCGTCCCTATCGGCCCGGACTCTGCCGCGCAGCCCACCGAAACTCCAGCCGACCTCCTCACCCGGGGAGACGCGGAACTTCTGCAGGCGGCGGAACGAGACGTCGGCGGTCGATTCGGTCGGAACGGCAAATACCTTGGAGCGGAGCTCTTCGCCTGATGCCAGGCGGAGAGACATCGCCAGTCCGTCTGCGGCGTCGCGCAGGACGGTCCAGCGGAAGAATCCGTTGATCTGACCCGCCGGAGCGCTGACCGGACATTCGTCGACCGGATCGGGCCACGGGTTGGGGGAATCGGTCGAGGCGTAGGTGAAGACGGGATATGCCTCGTCGCGGCGGACACCGGTCCAGTCGAAACGGTTCGGCAGGTCGTTGATCTGCTCGATCTTTTCATGATTGTTCTGATGCCCGAACGGTCCCCAGAAAAGCATGAGCGGATACTTGCGCAGACGCATCCCGTTGACCAGAACCGCGTGGTCTCCCGACCAGTGGTCGTTTGAACCGGAATAGTCGACCGTGATCGGCGGATCCGGGATTGTCACTCCCTCGGGAATTTCGTTCGGCGGAAAATGGATCCGGCTGGCGGCGTGGCGGCATCCGGCGGGAACATTCGCCTTGATCGCCGCGAAGATGTCGCCGTGCCGGAGCCCGATTCCGAGCGTTCCGCTTCCCCCCATCGAGTTGCCGCTGAGATAAACGCGGTTCGGATCAATTCTGTAATGGGCGATTGTCCAGTAAATCGTATCAAGAATCCGTTTCTCACAGGGAGAGAGGCCGGGGCCGGATTTATTCCGGTTCTCTTCGGTGATTTCCTCATCGGGTTGCAGACCGCCCCACCACCAGTCGTCCGATTTGTTGTGGTAACAGTCAACGATGAGTGCGTAGAAGTCGTCGGGAGCGTCGTAGATGTCGTGATTCCCCTTTTCCGACTGGCAGATCAGAACTGACTCCATCGAATGTCCCGCCGAGTGGAGAATGACGTAGAGAGGCCGTTCTTCGGCGTTGATCAGTTCGGGGACGGTCGGATGGAGTACCGCGAACTCATCGGTTTGGTTCGGATCCTGCGCGCCCCAGTCGGGGAGGGAACCGTGCCGGTAGAAGTCGGTGACCCGGCTGTTGACCGACTCGGTCCGGTCGAGTTCCGGCGGCCAGGTCTGCGCGTCAAGGGGACCGAGCGCGGCCAAAATCAGAAGGAGGAGAAGGGGAAGAAAAAATGTGTGTTTGCTCATGAAACCAATCCTTTCGGAAGATGAAAACAACTTCGGTGCGGCAGGTGCGTTTTTCCCGTCCTATTTCAGTTTAGCAGACGGAGGGTGAAAAGCAAGTCAGGAGAAAAAAGGGCCGCGCGTTGCAACGCGCGGCCCTTTCGCTGTGACATGGGCTGAATGAGGACGGCCCGTCGGCCGCCGCGTCAATCAATAGGTGCCGAAAACGGCGCCGAGAACCAGTTCGGTGACCGTGATCTTTTTCGCCTTGGCGGCAGCGGAAACCTTTTTCCGCTGGGCGGCGGTGAAACGGCAGGTGATGACCGAATCGAAGTTCTTGAGTTGTTTGCGGGCGACCTTCTTGACCGGGGCCTGACCGGCAAGACGACGCTTGACCGCTTCGACCGCGAACTGCTGGAAGGTCATCTTGGCCTTGGCGGCTTCTTTCTGGATGCGGGCTTTGTCGTCGGCGCCGATGCGCATGTTGCAGAGATAGGAGACCGTTTTCACTGCGGCGGCTTTCTTGGCGGGCGCGGCCTTCTTGGCGGGCGCGGCCTTCTTCGCGGGTGCGGCCTTCTTCGCCGGAGCGGCCTTCTTCACAGCGGCTTTCTTGGCGGGTGCGGCCTTCTTGGCCGGAGCGGCTTTCTTTACAACTTTCGCGGCCTTTGCGGCAGCGGCTTTCGCGACTTTTTTCGCCATGGTAAGGATCCTTTCTACCCAGTGCTAAAAACGGGTTCTTCTGCTGTGTATTTAGCCGTCATCCCGAAAAAACGGGACGTGCACATGACAGAATACACAGAAATCAAAGTTGTTATTGACACAACACTTTTTTCAATAAGCGAGAGTATATCATATAAATCAAGAATATACAAGGCAGGTTTTGCGTTTTTTGAGAAGATTTCTGTTTTTTATACAACGGCCGAATCAGAGACGCCAGGCGGTGAGTTCTTCGCGGCGGACCGCACGGTATCCGTCCTCTTCCAGGCGCCGCTGAATATCAGGAATATGCACAGCACCGTAGAATACACCCAGAGACCGAATCCCCTTTTTCACCTGCCGGCGCAGTTCAGCCAGGAGGATTGTGTTGCGGTCACGAATCAGCGAATCTTCGAAGAGTGTGTTTCCCTCACTCTGATTTCGGGCGATTTCGACCGCGAAAACACGTTTGAGCAGGCGGCGTTTGTCACGTGACAGAAGGAATCGAGTCAGGCTCAGTTCCGGTTCGGCTGTACCGTCGTCGGCCTGCGGTTCTGTGTCGTCTTCCCGCCACAGGCCCCGGAACGTTTCACCGGCGAGGCGGCCGAGTTCGCCGTTTTCGCGGATGCGGGAAAAAAGAGTCTCGGCGTCCATGTCGGCTAAAACCATATTCTTGGCGGAATAGTCGACCGCATCAATCTGACTGACCAGACCGAGCGACTGCCCCATTCCACGCTGGAGTGTTTCAAGAATACCGACGCGTGAGAGTTTTCCCGCCTTCTTTCCCGCTGAGCCGGCGATCTGCGCCAGGGTCGTTCCCTTCGGCGCGATCATCTCGACCAGAATGACCTGATATCGCGTAAAGCGGCGGTTGAGCTCCTCGTAGTAGTCCTGTTCGGCGAAATGTACTGCCGCGATCAGGTCGACGCGTACCGTGTTCCTCGCGCTTTTCCGTTCCATCGTGATGATTGGGGTGACCAGTTCGACCGGGTTTCCCGCGTCGTCGGTTTTCAGAATATCCACTGGTATTTTTCTCTCTTGTGGCGAGGGAGCGAGGGTTACGAAAAGAGCCCTCCGGCTTTTCCGCGGAAAGCGTGGAGGGCTCTTTTTACAATGCCGGCCTGACCGGGATCATTCCCAGCTGCCGAAGACTGCCGAAGCGAGGCTGTTCCTGCGGACGATTGTGTCGTTCCCCTCGCTCTTTTCACTCTTGGCCGAGACCTGGTCGAACGCGATCAGCGTGTAGGTCTCCTGCCCCCCGAAGTCGGCTGTGACGAGGTCTCCTTCCTCGACGATCATGTCGTCCATCACCGAGTCGTAGATCACCGCCTTGTAGGTCGAGTTCACCGAGCCTTCCGGCCGGGCGACGCTGATCCTGCCGAATCCGGCCAGCGTCCGCGTGTAACCGCTTCCGGCCAGAGTGGCCGAGCCGCTCCGTGCCGAGAGGGTATTGACCCCGGTATCCCCCAGGAGGTTGGCGGAATCGCTGCCGCCGTTGCCGGTGACGCTGATCGTGCGGATTCCCGTGAGGATGACGCTCCTGCCGTCGCTGTAGGTCAGGGTGGCGGTCTCGGCATCGCTGGTGAAGGTGTCGGCCTTCTTCGATCCGATCAGCGTCGCGGCCGAAGCCGCGTCGCCGGTCGCGGCAACTGTGTTGAAGCCGACCGCGGTGGTCAGCATCGATGCGGTCCGGCCGACCGCCTGCCCCTGGGTGGCCAGGAGGTTCGCGACGTTTTCGAAAGTGATCGTATCGTTTCCGCCGTTTTCGGACAGGATGCGGACATTTCCGAAGCCGTAAAGTTCGGCGGTGCTACTGCCTGCCATACTGACGTAACCGTCCCGCACCAGAACCGAGTCATTTTTGCGGCTGTCGAGGACGACGGCATTGTCGGCCGCGGCGCCGCGCAGGACGATCGTCTCCATGTTGGATGCGGTTACTGCGAAGCGGCTCGATGAGGTGAGCGTCAGTTCGCCGTTGCCGACGGTGAGCTGGTCGCCCGCGCCGGTCGTGTAGACCGTCAGGTTTGCCGTGTCCGCGCCGTTGAGCGTGAACTCTTCGACTCCGGCCGCCGAGAGGGAGCCGGCCAGCCCGCTGAAGCGTGCGCTGCCGTTGCTCCCGTTGATCAGGATGCTGTCGGCCGCGGCGCCGCCGGAATAGACGATCCGGTCGGTTCCGGCGTTCCCTTTGAAGACGATCCGGCTTCCGGTGTTAACGCCGGAAACCCTCGTGCCGTTCAGGTAGAGGGTCCAGGCTGTCCCGGCGCCTCCGGCGATGATTTCCAGCACGTCGTCACCGGCGGTGCCGGCGACTTCGAGGACATCGGCCGCAGCAATCTCTTCGGCATTGGCGATCACCATTTCGATATTGCTCGGGCGGTAGTAGCCGTTCGAACCGCTCGCCTCTTCGGTCAGACGGTCTTTCAGGAGGAGTGAAGTCGCGTCGGAAGTGCTCGAAAGCGCGTTTTCGATATCGACGACCATTGCCGAGTCCCGTTTCGGGAAACACCGGTGGAAGACCATCGTGTACTCTTCGTAGGTGAGGTCCTGATCGTTGTTGTTGGTGCCGTTGTTGTTATCATTGTCGGCGATCGGCGTGATTGTGCCGGTTCCCGTCCCGTCGTCGTTGCCCGTATCGGTGCTGCTGCCGCTGTCGGTTCCGCTGTCGTTGTAGACCTTCAGGGGACCTTCCCACGCTACCACAAATTTCGGAATTCCGCCGTCCCAGTTATAGACCGAGACGACCGAATTCATCTGATCGCCGTTAATGATTTTGTTGGCCACGAAAGTGGCGTCGTAGGCGGATTGCGGCAGTCCGGTATCAACGTTAACCGACTGACCGTCGGCGGTGAACGCGCATCCCATGATCCCGTAGTCGTAGAGCTGTTCGCGAAGGTCAAGGTCGTAATTGATCCCTTCGGTGTTCTTGCTCGACCAGGTGACCACATAGCCGGCGCCGTTCGGGTCGGCCGAGATGTACGGCTCGCACTGGCGTGAGTCAAACTGGTCGGTGAACGATATCTGGTTCACCTTTCTCTCGCCGGAAAGCGCCGTGCCGTTGAACGTGAACGGACGCATGTAGATGTCCCAATCGGTCGTCGAGAGGTTCTGCGTCGACGTCCAGGCGACATATATGTTGCCGTTGTTGTCAAGGTCGGCGCGGGTCTGGTACTGCGAGCCGCTCGTCGTCTGGTTTACCATGAAGGCGGGCGCGTTGGTTGCGATGTTCCAGGCGCCGTACGCCTTGGTGAACGTCTTGGCGAAGACTTCGGTCGAGTTGGTGCTGACCAGATACTCAGACCACACGATGCCATAGTAGCCGTTCTGGCAGCTGACATGGTAGTGGTCGATCGACTGATAGGTCGGATCGGCGACGACGAACTGCCGCGAGAGCTCTTTACCCATGATCGAGTAGTATTTCCCGAGGATAACATAGTTCGCGCCCTTCTGCTGACGCCAGGTGACCAGATAGGCGTCACTCAGGTCGTCGAAGGCGACCTGAGCCGAATAGGTGTGGTTGTTCGATCCGTTCAGGTAGACGTCGTTGACGCGGATCTCTTCGGTTTTCTGTCCGCCGCTGTTGTAGAAGCGGACATAGACGCCGTTCCCCTTCTTTCCTTCACCGGTCCAGACAACCGCGTAGTTTTCGTAGTCGTATCCGTCGATATCGGGATCTTCCTGGATTCCCTCATGGTAGCTGTTGACGACGATGTCGGCACTGTCAGGCTCGCCCGCGGCGTTGAATTTCCGGATGACGATGTCGCTGGTATATTCATCGTCGTCGTCATTGTTGTTATTATTATTGTTATTGTTATTATTATTATTATTATTGTTGTTGTTGCTTGTATAGTTATCGTTCGTCTCGGTCACAATGATATAGGAACCGTCGGCGAATGTCACGACTTCCGGATCGACATGATTGACAGTCTGGCCGGTGAACGTCTCGGGATCGGCCTCTTTGTCCTCTTCCCCGTCATACGGCGAGGGAACGCCGCTCACGCCGACGTTGAACCGAACGGTAAACGCGCCCCCTTCTTTCCCGTCATAGTTCCCGTCGAGACGGTTCTTTGAGATGTCGGTGACGGTGTCTTTGGTCGTGATCGTATAGGCTCCTTTGTCAAGCTGCTCGGTGAAGACAATAACCAATTCGTACTGTCCCGATTCGCTGACCGAGTAGCCGAGTTCGTACCCGGCATTGAGACCATAGTAGATCGTATCGATATCGGAGCTGGTGACCGCGATGTTGTTTCGGAGCATCGTCCAGTTCGTCCGGTTCAGGACACTACGCAGGGTCGAGTCCTGAGACGAATAAATCGTCTTCAGGTGCGGCGAATCCGGATAGTCTGCGTCATCAAGTTCGACATCTTCGTAGAGCTGAAGAATGAAATCCTTGGCATACATCAGTTCACTGAACGTGTATATCACCGCACTCGGACCGTGATCCTCGGTGAAGGTGACCGTTTTGCCCATAAGGGAGACGTTGTTGAAATTCCCCGGCTCGGTACCCGGATCGCCGTAGGCGGCGGTGACCGACGTGACCGTCGGCGGAACATCCTCTGCGCTCTTGGTGACAGTACGGTAGGTAACGCGCGCATCCCAGGCATCGGGAGTCGAAACATCGTTCAGGTCGGTCCAGACAAAAATCATGTCGCCGTTGGCGTTGACCGCCACGCTTCCACCCCGCTGGTTGTCGAGTGCCGAGCTGTTCAGATCGGCCGTGGTGAGAGCGTTGACCTTAAATGCGCCGCCGACCGCTCCATTGACGATTTCCACGTTCGCGTGACGGAAATCTTCGGTGACCGGGAAATAGCCGCGTGTCCATTCGGTGATCTGAGCGAAGTTTCCGGTTGCGTAGACTCCTGCCGCCGTGACCGCATCGCCGGGGGTGCTCGGGGTTGTGCTCCCTTGATTGTCAGTCCCCGTGCCGGTTCCGGATCCTGAACCTGTCCCGGAACCTGTGTCTGTCCCGGTACCGGTACCGTTATTCACGCCGCTGCCGGGAGCAGTAGTCCCCCCCGTGCCGCCGTCGCCGTCGGCCAGCGGGGTTGTCCCGCCGGCGAGCGTGGTCGTGCCGGAGGTCGGTGTTGTTGTGCCGCCGGAGGCGCTCCCTTCCTCGACGACGGCAATTCCGTAGTACTCGCCGAGCCCGGCGTAATATTCGGCCGTATTCAGGTACTGACGCGCGTAGATGCCGTCGGCGATCGGCTCGTCGGTTCCGAACACGCGGTTTTGGTAACTCGTCCACGAGACAACGAAGTTCCCCTCGGTATCCATGTCGATCTTCGGCTTGATCTGGTCGTAACCGGTGTATTCGTTCACGAGCGTGACATCGCTGACATACTGTGTGGTGACTGTGCCGGTCCGCGGGAAGTAGTAAACGACGCTCCCGCTCGAAGCGGTGCCGGTGGCTGTCCCCGTGTTTGTTCCGGAGGAATTTTCGCCGCCTTCGGTGCTGTTCCCAAGGATATACTCGGTGTCATGATAATACCGGCGCATATAGACACCGCCCAGACCTTTCGATGAACCGCCGCTGAGCGTGTCGCCGTAACCGTCCTGATTGAAGCTCGTCCAGACGATGGTGAAGTTCCCCAGATCGTCGATCGCCACGTCGGACCAGATCTGGATTCCATCCTGGTAAATGTCATTCGTTCCGGCGCTGCCGCTGTCGGTTCCGTTCCCGCCGTCGGCCGTTGCGGTTCCGGTGGTGATGAGCGAAACGTTGATGGTGTTGACCAGGAATTCCTTGGTGGTAATCCCCGCGCAGATCATGTCGATCCAGTCGGCGTAGGCCGAAACGCGCACGGCGGCGGCGTAGTCGCCCGGGGTCGGCGCGCCCGGTGTGGCGCTGTTTGACCAGCTGATCACGCCGGCGACCTTACCGTCGATGAAGCACGGACCGCCCGAATCGCCGAGCGCCGCCATCGTTTCGCTGTCGCCGAGCCCGCGGTTGACCACACCGTAGCTGTTGCCGAACGTGTCGTATTTGCGTGAACCGTCATCGAAATCGAACAGGAGGGTGTTGTGGTTGTACCCCGCGCTGATGTCGGTTCCATAGAGTTCGAACGTGTTCATGCCGAAATGTTTGCTGGCAATCGTTTCGGTTGTTGTATTGTTGTTGTCGTTGTTGGTGTTCGTGTTGTCATCGTTTTCGACGCGTTCGTTCTCTTTCGCCACCTGACTGGTTTCGCCGAACCCGACCATCGTGAAGCTCCGGTCCATTTCATCGGTGTCACGGTAGATGTCGTAACGCGTGATGCTCGCATCGACGCATTCGTCCAGAACAATGACCGCAAGATCGGCCTGCGTCAGATAATTTCCGGTATATTCGGGGTGAATGTAGATCTCTTTTGCCGTATAGGTGAAGATGTCGCCCGCGGTGTTGACGAACGAAACGTAGACCGTGCTCGGATCGATCGATTCGGCGGTATTTCCTGCGCCGTAGAGCAGATGCGCCGCGGTCAGAACGTGGTAGCCGGTCGAAAGAAGCTCGCCCGTGCCGTATTCGGCATTTTCGCCGCTGCCCGAGCTGTTATTGCCGGTTGTGGTATCGTCCCCCTCGGTAACCGTGCGGATTGTGGGAGAGCCGATTCCGATATACGCCACACCGGTGTATTCGCGGATCGAGTCGCCGACATGGTTCTTGATATTGTCGAGAGAGGCGACCGTCGCGTTGATGTCCCCGCCGGCCGTCGGCGTGGTGACCGTGACCGATGTGCTGACCAGGCTGTGGTTCGAGACAAACTGGCGCGCGTAGATGTTCGATTCAACCGCGTCGTCTTCGTCCTGTCCCCATCCGGTCCAGGTGACGATGAAGGTCCCTTCGGAGTTCATCCCAATGGCCGGGAACCGCTGATCGCCAAGGGTCGTCTCGTTGACCGAAAACTCTTTTCCCTCGATGCCGAGCGAGTAGACCGCGACGTTGGCGCGGAGTGTTTTGCTCACCGCGCCGCCGTCGGTTCGGCCGACCGCCGGCGCATCGTAGACGACCGCTTCCATGTCGTCGACCCTTGTGTAGCCGTATTTCGGCCCGGTGAACTCGATGTTGACCGAGTCATTCCCGTGACGCGTCACCTTGACGTACTGCTCGTATTCAGCTCCTTCTTTCCCGTTCTGGAAGATGTAGTTTCCGTCGCTGTCTTTCAGCGCCAGGAGGGCCTCTTCGATGTTGGTGCACGTCTTGGTGATCGCTTCGGAAAGAATGATTCCGTTGATCGCGTATTCGGTGCCGTCCAGATCGGTAAAGGTCATATCCATGTAGTTGCCGGTTTCGGCGAACGCCCCTGAAATGGTCAGAATGTCAACCGTATTGGCACGTCCGAACGAGAAGCCGGCATCGTCGAACCGGCGTCCGTAGACGCCCCATCCGCTCCCGTCCTGGTCCCAGCTTTCCCAGACGATGACGAAGTCGCCGTCGGCGTCCATCGCAACCGAGGCGTTCTGCTGATTCTCTTCGGTCTCGACATTGATCCGGTACGGCAGATAGTAGCCGTTAATCCCCAGTTCGCGTCCGGAGAGCGCGAAACGGCGTGCGAACACGTCGCGCGAAAGTTCGTAGCCCAGCTGACTGTCGGCCGAGAGCATGTCCCAGACGATGACGAAGTTCCCCTGATCATCCATCGCAACCGAGGCCTGCCGCGGCACATCGAATTCTTCGAGCGCTATCCCGCCGCCGTCGCGTCCCAGCGGAAGCTCGTTCGCCTTCGACTCGTCGGAGTAGAAGCGGTAGGTGTCGCCGTCCAGTTCGAAGTAGACCGCCTGCGATTCGTAGGTGCGGACTTCTTTTGCCTGGCGTATGCCGTCCGAACCGATGACGTATTCCTGATGGAAGACCTTGAAGTAGATTCCGCCGCTGACGGTGACACCGTCTTCGTTTTGGGTTGTCTGGGTCCAGACGGTAACGAAATTGCCGGCAGCGTCGCTTGCCACCGCGTTGGGCGGGTTGGCGGTGTAATTCTCGGTGTCGTCGAGCAGCCGTTCCGTCGTCCACTGCGCGGTATTGTCGCCGACGGCATCGTCGATCTTCTTCTCGGCGGACCAGGATCCGAAATCCTCGTTTTCAATGTCGCCGAACGCCAGCGGCTGATCGAGCGGGACGACCGTAAAGGAAATTTCGGTGTTGAACCCGTCGCGGCCGGTCACGGTTCCTGTCTTGTTGATGGAGTTGCCGTTGCTGTTGATCGCGTTGCCGGCGATATCGTGGATCATATTGGTCGCCACGAGCGTATAGCTCCCCTCGGTCAGTTCGCAGCCGTCTTTGAACGTGATCACGGCCTCATACTGGTTGCTCCCGTAGATGAGCGAGTCGGGATTGTTGTCGCTGCCGTTGATCCGCTGGTCATCGCTATCCTCAGCCAGGAAGCGCGAAGCGCTCATGCTGAATGTGATGCTTTCGATCACGTTCTGGAGGAGGACTCCGTCTTTGAGGACCCGCCAGTTGTCGGGGTTGTCGACCGCGTGCAGCTTCGGATAGCCGGCAGTCGTGGACTGCAGGTTCTCGGTGAATGTGACAACCAGGTCTTTCGTCCCCGAGGTCACCGTATCGCCGTCTGAAATCTGTTCGCCGTTGGGCAGACGCAGGCTCGTCACCCGCGCTCCGGCGTAGTCGGTCGACTCGATGAAGCTCCGCAGATAAATCTGCGTGCACTGCGTCTGGGTCGAGAGTTTGCCCGACTGAACCTGCGAGTCGCCGTAGCGGCTGGTTGAACCGCTGCCGCCGCCCGACGAATAGGTGCCGTCCTCGTTAGCGGTAACTGTGTATCCGGATACGGCTTTCTGCTGCTGCCAGACAACGACGACATTTCCGCTGTCGTTCATTCCGACCGTCGCGTTGATCTGGCGCTTGCCGCGGGCGCCTTCCTGCGAGAGCGCCATAATGTATTCGTATTTCAGCACGTCGGCATCGGGGTTCAGCAGGTCGTTCAGATCGGTGTAGGCCTTTCCGACCACGTCGGAAAGCCAGGAGTCGTTATCCCAGCTCACCTCGTTTTCGGCGTTGATCACCGTCGAATGCGAGATCGGATCTTCGCCTTCCTGGCGCGGAACGTAGAAATGGCGGAAGAGGCTGTAGAAATTTGCGAACGTCGTGTCGGCATAGGTGCCGTTGGTGAGGAATGTCAGTATTTCATACAGATGGGGCGAATTTCCCTCCCTGACAATCTCGTCATCGAGCAGCGCCTTGATATCCTGATAGAAATCGTACTGGCTGTAGTCGATGTTGTTGGTCGCCCGCTGAGCGATATTGAAAACGGCGGTTGTTTTTGTCTTGTCGCCGGTATAGAGCTCCGCGATCAGTTCGCCGAAGGTCGACTCGCCGTCGAGCCCGGAGTAAAGTCTGGACAGTGCCGACATGCAGTCGTCGTAGTATACCGACCCGGAAACGCGCGTTGCGATCAGGTCGTGCACGCGGGCCGCCAGTTCAATATCAACATCGTCGATTTTGACGCTGGCGTTGTCATTGAGCGCCGTCAGCACGTCGTAGTAGTCGTTGTCGATCTGGTAGGCCAGCGTTGAACTGTCTTCGTTGAAAGTCAGATCAACGACCGAGTCGTGCGCGCCGCCCTGGAAGGTGACCTCGAAGATCACGTAGTCGTCTTTCCAGTAAGTGGATCCGGAGATCGAATCGGGAATTGAACTGCCGGAAACGACGTTCTCGTAGTTTTTCCAGTCCCAGTCGGTTCCTTCGTAGAGAGTCTGTCGGCCGCTCACATCGACAACCTGGACCGAGTCGAACATCCCGTCCTGCCAGTCTGCGATCTCGCCCGCGGCGTTGGTAAACGCGTTGATCATTGCCTTGATCGTATTGTCCACGTCGAGGATCGAGACACCGTCTTCGGTTTTGACGGCAACTCCGATTGAAATCGACATCGTTTCGGTATCGCCCCGGTTTCCCTCCCAGACGGCGTCGACGACAAGATTGCCGCCGCTGATATGCGTTCTCGGAATTCCGATGTAGTATTTCTGGTTGTTCCCGTCGCGGCGGGCATTGACGATTCCGTTCGAGTAGGCCGCGCCCCCGTCGGTCTCTTCAAATGCCGCGGTGTAGGTCGTGAAGTAAATTCCGTTTCCTTCCCCCCGCAGATACTGAAGGTTGTATTCCATTACCGCGTTGGCGCGTCCGACAATGTCGGCCTTTTTGGCGATAAAGACCGGGTCGTTGTCAATCAGGTCGTAGATCTTTTCCTGAATCAGCTCGTCGATTTTTGTCTGTGTATATCCGTCGATGTAGCCACTCGATGGGACCAACGATTCGGCGGTTCCGCGGATCAGCGAGTTGACGAGCAGCCGAATCTTGTTTTCGGTTACGGTCTCGGCGAGCTCCTTCGGACTTGGGAGCGTCGTCCCTTCGGGGAGCCATTCGGGCTGCACGCCGCTGTCGAGGTTCTGAACGACCTGCGCCACATAGTCGTCGGTCGACATTCCGGCTTCTTCGGCGGCTTTGGCGACTTCGTCGGCATAGGTCGAGTTGATCAGTTCCGTGACCTCGGCGGTAGCTTCGGTGTACGCGTCGGGATAAAATTCGTCGTGAAGCTCGTCGTGGAGGCGGTCGTAGTAGTATTCATAGTAAGAGTCGTGAATGTCATCGTAGATTGTTTCACGGGTGCTCTCGTCGTACTTTTCGTACATCTCCTTGTAAATGTCGCTGTACATCACCAGACCGGAGGCATAGTCGATCTGTTCCATTGTCAGCGCGTGAATCTTATCGGGCAGGAGCACCCAGTCGATCATCACCCCTTTGACTTTGTCCTGAATTTCCGCTTCGGAAAGTTCGGGATACTGCGTCGTGTAAGCTTCGGTCAGATAAGCGCAGATATCGGCGTAGGTCATGCCGAACCAGGGTGAGAACTCGTTCGCCTGGAAGGTGCTCTCATCGTCCGACGCCAGATCGAGATAACTCCACTGTTTGCCGAGTTCTTCGCGGTATGTCTCGCTGTAGCGGTTCCAGAAATTCGAATAGAGCCCGTCGTAGATGATTGAGGACTGGACCTCCTTATGGATGGCGTCGTCGGCGTAATTCTCGCAGTCAACCACGTCCTGCGCCGCCAACCCGCGCACCGTCTGCCCCGAAAGAACCGAGTTCGCCTTGTTCTCGATCTCTTCCTTTTCGGCCTCCGATGAAGAGTCGCTCTCCCAGACACCCAGATCGTGCGTCACGCGCAGCGAGATAAGCCGGTCGGTTTCGGCGTCGACCAGCCCCCACGCCTCGGTTTCGATTTCGGCGTCGAGCAGAACCGCGACGATCGCCTTGGTGCTCGCGTTGATTTCATTGAAATTGACCTTTACGGTCTCATTGAGAATCGGCGTTTCGTCGGCCATCGAAAGAGCCGTGAGTTCGTCAACGTGCGCCGGATCGATTCGGGATTCGGCAACGGAGGTGATTCGGTCATCAACCTCCTTGACCGTTTCGGTATCGATCGCTTTCTGAATCGCCTGTTCGAGCGACCATTCGTCGACGTTTCCCTTGGCATCGGTATAGCGCGAGATGAGTTCTTCGCGGTAGGTGTCGTAATTCGCCTCTTCGACCGCGGGACGCGTTTCGTTAAACCAGGCGGTTTCGTATTGTGCGCGGATTTCGTCTTTCATCCGGGCTGTTTCATTCCAGGCGAACCACTTGGTGAAGATTCTGTCAAAGAGGGCCGGAATGTCGACATTGACTTTGATCTCGCTTGTCTGTCCGTCAAGGAGCGAGTAGTCGTTCATTTCGAACACGTCGCCCGTATATGCGTGGATGGCGTTATAGATGATGTTCGAAACGGTCACTTCGACCTGCTCATCGGCGAGAGCTTCGTATTTCAGTTCGACAACATCGCGGGCAAGAGCGGCGACAACCTCATCGAGCGTCGCTGAGTCGACCTGCCAGGCCAGCGCCAAAAGATCGACCGACGAATACATCGTGTCGTCATAGGTTTTCTTGACCGTTTCAATCGCGGACTCCGCCGCCTCTTCGGGAGTGACGGGGGTTATGGAGTAATAAATCTTGTTCTCAAAAGCCTGATTGAACGTGCCGGCTTTAGTCGAATCGTAACCGGTCGTCTGCTGCGCGTAATACCCCGCCATGTCGCTGGACATCCAGACGCGGTGAGATTCCGTCTCTTCGGAATAATACTTGTAAACCTCTTCGGCGGCTTCCTGTTCGGTAACTTTGAAGGCATCGACGTAGTAATCGATGTACGTTTTGAGCAGATCCGAATATGCCATGGCGTAATACGCTTCGTACTTTGAAACGAAGGTATCGGCATAGGCCTGCAGACGCGAATCCGCCTGACGGTTCGCTTCTTCAACTTCCTTGGCAAGCACATCGTAGCAGTGCTTCCGGTAGTCGGCTGAAAGCGCGTCCTTGGCAAGGAATTCCGCCATTGCCGCGCGGTTTTCGGGCGTGTCGGCGGCAACGGCAGCCATCGCCGCGTCCAGTTCGGCGGCGTCGGCGCATTTGGCGACCATTTTCTCGCGGTAGGCTTCGGTCAGTCTGCCGAACTCCATCGTGTAATAGGCCTGGTAGTAGTCGGCGTCGTACTGCGCGACGGCCGCGTCAATGTCGTTCTGATAATCGCCGCTGCGGCGGTACCGGTTGAGAAGGTTGTTCCGCAGGACGTCGGTTACCGTCGTGCCGGAGACTTTGTCCATCGCGTTGTATGCGAGTGTCCAGATCTTCTCGGACCGGGAGGCATCCTTGACCGCGTCTTCCCACTTCTGCTCGGCTTCATCGCTCAGGTCTCCCTGCGAATCGGTGTAGAACCCGCGGATCAGTGTGCCGTACGCCTCGTCAAGCGCCTCGTCCTTCATCGAACTGTAAACCGCGACGAATTCTTCGGGGTAATATTTGAAGTTCGTCAGAAGCTCTTTTACCGCGGCGGTGTATGTCTTGTTAAGCGATGAACGTTTTGTGCTTTTCAGGTATTCCGTATACTGATTCAGCAGCCCTTCGCGGCGGGTCGTCTGGCCCGACGGGTCAAATTTATAGTCCGGCTGGTCGAGCCAGTCGGCGATCTCGCCGGTGTGGAATGTGGTCAGTGCCGACTCGAGTTCCGCCCGGAGATAATCGGAGTAGAGGCTGTCTTCGGAGGCGACTTCGCTGAGCATCCGCTGGCGCGTTCTTTCCTCGATAATGGCCTCCGCGTCTTCCCAAATCGAACCGGTCTCGCTGCGCGCCGCGTCGGCGAGCGCCTGGGCCTCCTGCACGATCCGGTAGTCAATCAGCTCGTTGATCATTCGCAGAACCGGAGCCAGCCCGACGGCGCGGTCAATATCGCTCTGGTCCATTTCGGGATGTTTGGCGGTATAGACCGTTCGATACTGCTGGCGCAGCTCGTTGTCGGAAAGGAGACGGAGTTCTTCCCGAATCGCACCTGTCTCCGCCTCTTTGGCGCGCAGATCAATTTCGAAGAGCTGGCGGAACGCCCACTCTTCGGCCGCATCTTCTGCCTCGATGGCAATCTCCGCCTCGGCTCTGGCTCTGGCGGCGTTGGCAAGACCTTCATAGTCAACCTCCCCGTCGTGGGTGTACTCGGGAAGAAGTTTTTTGTAGTACCAATTGTAACGTTCTTCGAATTTCTGATCGTAAATCTCGTCGTAAATTTCCGCGTAGGTCTCGTCCCACGCCTCGGTTCCCGGCCGGGGCCACTTGGCAGACTCTTCGGCGTAGATGAGCGCCGTCACCTCGGCGTAGGTCATTCCGCAGTATTCCGAAGCGGTATTGGCTACGATCTTGGTGCTCGCGGCAAAATCGGCATAAGTCATATTCGAAAGGTCTTCGACAGCGCCGTCGATCTTCTGCCGCAGAATGTTATCGTACGTCTCCTTATAGGTCGACGTTAAGTCGGAAATGACATGGTCGTCGATTTTCTTAAGGACTTCCATGTGAATGTTCGCCTTATTTACGGCAAGATAATCCTCTATTTTCAGCTGTTTCAGATCGTCAAGAGTAAGTCCGAGGGAGTATCTGTTTTCAGTGAGGTATTTGTAGGTCCGGCCGTAATAGACGGAATCCGGATTCGCGACGCGTGTTTCATCATTCCTGAAATCAGAGATCGTCATATTCTCCACAGTAGGGGCGATCTTCTCTTTCCATTCCTCTTCGGTTTCTTTCAGGAACGTGTCGTATTCCGCCCTCCACTTTCCGTAGAGATCCGTGATGATGTCAAGTTCATTGGCAAAATAATCTTTATAACCCTCGTCGTAGAACTTTTCTTTCATCTGGCGCTCAATCGACGAGAGGGCGCACCTGATGTAGTCGTCGGGATCCACGAAACGTGTGACCGAAGTGCCTGTATAATTCTGCCAGCTGTATTCTCCGGTATAGGAACCGTCTATTCCAAACCATGCCTTGAAATAGTCGGCAAGGTCTTCATTCCCCGTCTTGGCGAGAATCGCCTGAACTTCCACCCACGACAGAAAAACATCACTGTTTTGCGCGTAGAGATTGTTGATTCCGGCATCGTTGTCGTCCACCGCCTGCACATCGTAGCCGAACCCCTGATAGGCAAAGAAAAGATCGCCGTCGGCATCTATCCCGACGCTCACATTCCCGACGTTTAGGACGTAGAGGGTCTCCCCGTTGGATTCGCCTTCGGTTGTGGCAAAGTCGCCCGAACCGAGCGATGTTTCGCTGAAGGTGTACTGCTCATCATGGGCGACCTCGAACAGTTCGGCCATCGTGGTGCTGATCGATTTGCCCATCCGGTTTTGGGCGAACGTCCCGTTGGCATTGGTCCACGCGAGGACGTAATGGCCGTTGTTGTCGAAGTCAACCGACGGACCATAGGCCTGATCGGCGACGAGCGCCGGTCCGGCGAAAGGGGTGTACTGCTGGGCGCCGTAAACCGCCTTGTAGAGAGAGGTCGATTCGACCCACGCGATCACCGTGACCCCGTCAGGCCCCATGGCAACATAGCTCTCACTGTAAAGGGGCGTTCCGTACTCCCCGGCGACCGGATCGGACGAAGTGACGACTATATCGCCGGTGATTCCCAGGCCGGTACTGTCGAACCAGGCGGCGACAATTCCCGCGAAATAGCTGTTCCATTGCGAATCGGTCGTCCACGAAACGACAAAGTTTCCTTCCGAATCGCATGAAACGCACGGGAGCTCCTGTGTGCCGTTCGTTTCGGCGTTGACGCGGAACTGCTCTCCGAGCGGACGGACACACTGAACCGGCTGGACCTCATCGACACTCTCCAGGTAGGGATCGACGTTCGCCAGGGGCTCGCCCGTGGTGCCGCCGTCTGTATAAAAGTTGATTTTGGTCTCGTCGAGCGAATATCCCTGAATCGTGAAGCGCCGGGCGTAGATGTCGGTGTAGTTGTAGCGGTCGGTCACCTCGTCGATATCGGACTGCCAGACAACCGTAAAGGTGCCGTTGTCGGCGAAGGCGACATCGGGATTGTATTGATCCGTCTTTCCCGTGCCGATCAGAACCGGATCGCCGTTCTTGTCGTAGATCAGGTTTCCTTCGTTGTCCCTGGCATACGCGGCCTCTTCGGGCGCATTGACGCGGAAGACCGGACTCGACTCCTTGATCGTTTCGACCAGCGAAGCGCCGTTCATGAGCTGTGCGCTTCGGTTCACATAGACGGAG
>JAEEGL016561454.1_pt1 | contig 18998 bp, 19 predicted proteins | sample 9134231 | NCBI WGS metagenome assembly JAEEGL01 (sample SAMN16246548, study PRJNA631951) | gut metagenome | biome: gut microbiome; feature: rumen; material: fiber-attached | host: Bos | place: Iran: Karaj | collected 2018-10 | reverse complement strand
CCTGCGTTCTTTGTGCAGAAGAGAGTTGGTAAGGACGGCAAGCTTTTTAACTGTCATAAGTTCCGCACAATGACGGTGAAGCACAATGGCAGCACAGTTTCTGTTGCTGGAGATAGACGTATCACTCCTCTTGGGGCTAAACTGAGGCACTGGAAGTTGGATGAGCTGCCCGGGCTGTGGGATGTGCTCATTGGGAATATGAGTTTTGTAGGACCTCGTCCTGATGTGCCTGGCTATGCGGATAAACTCGTGGGGGATGACAGAGATGTGCTGAAGTTGCGCCCTGGCATTACGGGACCGGCAACGCTGAAATATCGGCTGGAAGATGAGATGATTTCAGAGTATGTGACCAAGAAGCAGCAGGAAGGTGATTCACGGCCTATGCAAGAAATAGCAGTGGAGTATAACGACAAGGTAATCTATCCTGATAAGGTCAGACTGAACTGCTACTATTATCGGCATTATTCCTTCATCAAGGATATTCAGATGATATTCTGCACCGTGCTAGGGAAGAAGATGAAGTATGCCGGCGAAGAAATCTAAGGATTCAGGATTATGGTGATTACAAAAGCAGTATTAGATAACCTTACCGCCCAGGCAAAGGCATCGCCACGTTTAAGGATGAATCTGGATTTGCGGAATTCTCCGGACGATCAGTCGCAGCGGATGTTGAATGCCATTGAGCCGGGGAGTCTGCTACCTATTCATCGGCATAAATATACGTCGGAGACGGTTGTGTGTTTACGAGGAAGGATTGTGGAGGAGTTCTACGATGAATTGGAGCGGATTTGTACGGATGCCATTGAGATGACGCCTGGTGGCCCTAATTTCCTGGTAAATGTCCCGGCCGGGCAGTGGCACACGGTACGGGCGCTGGAGAGTGGCTCGGTGTTGCTGGAGATGAAGGACGGAAAGTATGAGCCGCTAGGAGCGGAAGATATTTTGAGCTTATGACAGTGAAAGGTGTTTTGAATGGAATGTGGCGATTCTGCCGCTATCTCTTCTGGCCCCAGTGGGGCAGTAAGCGCCGTCGCGTCCAGGAAGAGTATGAGAGGATGTTGGAGGAGGGGAAAGTGAAGTAGTAAGAGAGAATATCATAATAGTATTATTATAAGGTAATGAAGATACTTGTTACTGGAGCAAAAGGTTTTGTTGGTAAGAACCTTTGCGCTCAATTGAAGAACATAAGGGATGGTAAGGCGCGCAACTACGGCGTGTCGGTCTCTGATGTGTATGAGTATGATTTGGACTCCACGCCTGAAGAGTTGGATTCGTGGTGCGCTCAGGCGGACTTCGTGTTCAACCTGGCGGGGGTGAATCGGCCTCAGAATCAAGAGGAGTTTATGGCTGGGAACTTTGGGTTTGCCTCAACGCTCCTGGATACGCTGAAGAAGCACGGGAACACTTGCCCCGTGATGCTTTCGAGTTCTATTCAGGCTACGCTGGCTGGTCGTTTTGGAACGTCTGAATATGGCAAGAGCAAGAAAGCCGGTGAGGAACTGTTCTTTGATTATAGCAAAGAGACAGGGGCCAAGGTCCTGGTTTCCCGCTACCCGAATCTGTTTGGCAAGTGGTGTCGGCCCAATTATAACTCGGCCGTGGCTACTTTCTGCAATGCATTTGCGAATGATTTGCCGTATACGGTGAATGACCCTTCGGTGGAGCTGGAGTTGCTGTATATTGATGACCTGGTGGATGAGATGATATCGGCCTTGAAGGGGGAGGAGCATCATTGCGAGTTTGACGGGGTGGAGACCGTCCTGCGTGAGGATGGGCGCTATTGCGCGGCTACGGTAACGCATAAGGTTACTTTGGGAGAAATCGTTGAGTTGCTCAAGAGTTTTGCTGATCAGCCGCGGACGCTGATGATTCCGGAGATTCCGGCTGGCAGTTTTGCGAAGAAATTGTATAGCACGTATCTTTCGTATCTGCCGTATGAGAAGGCGGCTTTTGACCTGAAGATGAATGTGGATGAGCGGGGGAGCTTTACGGAGCTGGTGCATACTCTCAATGCTGGGCAGGTTTCGATTAATATCTCTAAGCCGGGGATTACGAAGGGCCAGCACTGGCACAACACCAAGTTTGAGCAGTTCATTGTGGTTGCCGGCCACGGGCTCATCCAGCAGCGGAATTTGAATGACCCTTCCGGTAAGGTGTTGGAGTGGGAGGTTTCCGGTGATAAGATTCAGGCGGTGCATATGCTGCCGGGATATACACATAATATCATCAATCTTTCTGAAACGGAGGACTTGGTGACGGTGATGTACTGCAATGAGGTGTTTAATCCGGAGAGGCCGGATACGTTTTTTGAACCGGTAAAATAAAAAGAAATATGGCACAGATTTATTCAGAACTTGATGCTGAGAATATTCACGTAATAACTGATAAGCCAGGATTACGTAGAATTGATCCTCATTTCTTTTACGTACATTTGCATAATACAGAGTATGAGAAAATTAAAAACATCCCTCTATATAAATTCTTTTCATCAATAAAAACACTATCTTATGTTCTATCTAGCAGAATGTTGTTTATTGATAGGGTTGAATCATGGGATGATTGTTACGAGAATTTTTTTCTGAAAGAGCGTTTATTTAGTAAGAGTTTGAATTCTTTTATTGATACTAGTGATGTCGCTCATGGAGTATTCGGACAATCGTGGACTATTCTTCCGGAATCTGATGCGTTATGGCGTATTTATTCTTCTGACAAAAAAGGTATACGCATTCAAACGTCATCTGACAAATTGATTAATGCAATTATGGTTGATGACCAGTCTATGGGCGATACTTGGTTGGGTAAAGTAGAGTATGGCTCTTTGGAGGATATTCACAGTTATATAAAGCGAGAATGTGCAGAAAATGATGGTACTCGAATTTGGCAACAGTTGATGCCATATAGTCAGTTTATCAAAAGGACGGAATTTGCTCATGAGGAGGAGTTCCGAGTTATAAAGATGTTAGATTCAGAAGATTCTCGGCGTTTTGCTAAACATAAGAGGCTCGCATTCGATATCAATCCCGATGTTTTTATTGATTCTTATCTCTTAGATCCGAGATTGGATCAAATAGAATTTGATACTTTAAGGTCAGAACTGATTAATTCTGGCGCGGATCCAAATAAAATATCAAAGTCAACGTTGTATTATTTTGACCCTATTCAAATAGATCTTGATTAAATAATGGAATATGAAAAACGATATGGCACAATTCAAGAATAACGGGAAGCTGAAGCTTCTGATTATTGTGGGTACGCGGCCGGAGATTATCCGGTTGGCGGCAGTGATTAACAAATGTAGAGAGTATTTTGACTGTCTCCTGGCACACACTGGCCAGAACTATGACTACAATCTGAACGGAGTGTTCTTCAAGGACTTGAAGCTCGCTGATCCGGATGTGTATATGGAGGCCGTGGGCAATGACTTGGGCGAGACCATGGGCAACATCATTGCCAAGAGCTACCAGCTGATGGTAGAGGTGAAGCCGGATGCCGTGCTGGTGCTGGGAGATACAAATTCCTGTTTGAGCGTTATCGGCGCAAAGCGTCTGCATATTCCCATCTTCCATATGGAGGCCGGCAACCGCAGCAAGGATGAATGTCTGCCGGAGGAGACGAATCGGCGCATCGTGGACATTATCTCCGATGTAAATATGGCTTATTCCGAGCATGCGCGCCGGTATCTGGCCGATACGGGCCTGCCGAAGGAGCGGACGTATGTGACTGGCTCGCCGATGGCGGAGGTGCTGCATAATAATTTGGCGGAGATTGAGGCTAGTGACATTCATGCCCGGCTGGGGCTTGAGAAGGGCAAGTATATTCTTCTGAGCGCCCATCGTGAGGAGAATATCGACACCGAAAAGAACTTCCTCTCGCTTTTCAATGCGATTAACAAGATGGCAGAGAAGTATGATATGCCCATTTTGTATTCTTGCCACCCGCGTTCCCGCAAGCGTTTGGAAGCTAGCGGGTTTAAGCTGGATCCTCGCGTCATTCAGCACGAGCCCCTGGGCTTCCATGACTACAATTGCCTCCAGATGAATGCTTTTGCGGTCGTATCCGACAGCGGTACTTTGCCGGAGGAGAGTTCCTTCTTTACGTCTATCGGCCATCCGTTCCCGGCTGTGTGCATCCGCACAAGCACCGAGCGTCCTGAAGCCATTGACAAAGCCTGCTTCATCATCGCCGGCATCGACGAGAACTCACTCCTACAAGCCGTGGATACCGCCGTGTCCCTCAACCGTGACGGTCAGCACGGCATTCCCGTTCCTGATTACGTGGATGAAAACGTATCCACCAAGGTAGTGAAGATTATCCAGTCCTACACCGGTATTGTCAATAAAATAGTTTGGCGTAAATTCTAAGGTTGGCGGTTCGGGGAACAAATGCTTCCCGAATCTGGTTTAAGCCGCTATTATGACCCAATCCGAACTCTGGCTCGCTAAATGGCAAGAGTGGAGTTGTTTAAACAGTTGTTGGCGTTGGGGAGGAGTATAAGCACGTGTGTCATTATCAGAAGATTTTACTTAGGACCAATTCCGTTTGGGAATGAATAAAAAGCATAAGAACTATTTGGAACCTATAGGCTTACTATTATTACTGGCGGCCTTTGGTTGGCAATGTTGGGAGGAACATGCAAATCAAATGAAGTATGAAGCGTACATATACGATTTGAATCAGAAAGTGGACGCAATCTGGAGTGGTGTGTATGATGAGGCACTTCGCAGTGAGCGATATCATGGGACAGCTTCTGTTGCTGTAAACTATGATTCTTTAAATTCTCGTTTCAAGGTCTGGAATGAGGCACAAGAAGAGTATAAGACTCTTAATGGCCAGTTGTCTTTTTTCTTCTGGTGTCGTCTTGTGTTGTATGTGCTGGGATCGTATTTAGTAATCTTGGCCAAGTGGCCGCAAAAACGTGATGGCAATGGCATCATTTCAATGATGGAATCCTAAGAAAGAACTCGCGATGATAGCATTATCGTATTTGAATCTAACTTAATAACAGATGGTACTGGACAACAATATAATTGAGGAAATCTGGAGGAAAGCAACTGCTATTCCAGGGTATGATTCTGCTCGTTGGCGACAAGATTTTGCCGGTGCATGGATTCAGAGGGAACAGTATGGTCTCTCTTCTGAATATGGTTGGGATGTCTGCCATCTTGTGCCTGCAAACTATGGCGGTAGCGATGTCTTAGATAATTTGCGTCCAATCCACTGGAAAAACCATCTGCGGAAGGCAAATAATTATCCTGTGTTTAGAACGTCTGTGACATCACAGGGAGATAAAAATGTTAACGACGTACAAGTATGGCGGATAGTAGGCTAGAGAATATTACTTTCTCGCAGCAGGTAAAACAAGAAGCTAGCGCTGAGAAAGATAAAGCCCTCAAAGACTTTCAACACGTCCTTTGGGCTTGTTTGGGTGTGATTGCAATTCTTTTTATTGTTTTTTTATGGCGGCAGGTGTTTTTCAAGTGGGATTTACCTGTTGACAATAATCTGCTGGGGACACTCGGAGATTTTGTAGGAGGAGTAATAGGAACATTAGTTACGTTGTACTCCATTTTTTTGCTAGTTCAAACCCTTCAAAAGCAAATTGAATCGAATGCAGACACCATGATTACGAATAAAAGTGTCATTTCTACTAATCAGTCTGTGGTAGAAGCTAATCAAACGATGATAGAACTTGATAAGCTTCAGTTATTTGAGAATCAGTTCCAAGTTTTCTTGTCCCAATATAAGGATGCTATTGCTACGTATGAATCCAGAAGTGGTAAGAAGGGAAGGGCTGCACTGGAAGAAATGGTCTCCTCATCAGATGTATTATCGGTTTCAAATGATTTAATATACACTATTCGTGCTCAAGCAGCGGTTCGGATTTTCGAGGAGTTTTATTCTGAAAACCGTCAAGTCTGTTCTGTACACTTACGGAGTCTTTATTTGTTGGCCCGTTATGTTGCTGAGTCCGAAAAAGACTTTGCAGATTTGAGTTGGTACGCAAAATGTGTCCGTGGTCAATTAAGTGATGGAGAGTTGGTTCTTCTTCGATATAATTGTATGGCTGATTTCGGACAAGCTATGCGTAAATACGTGAATCACTTTAACCTGCTTAAACATCTGCCTCTGATGTCTTTAATTGAGTTTCAACGTTGGGAGAATCTCCTTCCCGATAAGCATGAACGCTCAGCACTGGATGCGACCTTTATTGCATTAAAAAAATGGATGAAAGAGGAAAACTCTCCACATACATTTAATGGTATTATTGACACGGAAAATCTCGATGCTAATAATGTTGTTGAGAGTACGATGATGAGTATCTCAGAAAACTATAAGGTGAGTATTACTTTTTTAGATGGACATTGCTGCATGATTTTTAGATTTGAAAATGATAAGAAATCAAAGATAAAGGGAGGTCCATCTCATAAATGGTCTTATACAGAGAGCGCGTTAGATAGGTTAGGTTCAGCTGAACTTCCTAAACTGTTCTTCTCGTTCTTACAAGAGGTCTTCCTTGTGGGAAATTTCAGGTTATTCGGAAATCCTTCTGATTGTGTTCATGAACCTATTCCTGTTGAAGACTCGAATGATTCCTTTATCTTTGAAATTGAAGTCAAAGGCCCCCGCAAACTAGTCCTCGCAGAGAATCAGATGTATCCGGCTTAAGTCTCATCTTCCTCAAAATATGAAGAAAGAAACTCAGGAATGTCTCCAAAAAATAGCTGAACGATTATGGGATGGCCATGCCAGCGTTTTTGTCGGTGCTGGCTTTAGTAAGAATGCCCAGCTTGTCCCTGGGGGTGTTATGCCGCCCAACTGGGATGAGTTGGGTAACTTGTTTTATGAAAAGACGCGAAAGCATAAGCCAAGGAAAAGTGACCTCGCGTATGCAAATGTGTTAAGGTTGGCTGAGGATGTTGAGAACATGTATGGGAAGGAAGAATTGTCAAACATGATTCGGGGCGCCATTAATGATGATAAGTTGCTTCCATCAGATGTGCATTTGCGACTGCTTGCACTGCCTTGGAAGGACGTATATACGACCAATTATGATACATTGCTAGAGAAGGCGGCATCGCGCCTTAATGAACAAGGTCGCAGGATTTACTCCGTCATTCGATATGATGAAGCTATCGGTATGGAAACGCCTCCTTTTCTAATGAAGCTGCATGGCGACATCAATGAGCCTCAGTCGATTATCATATCAGAGGAGGATTATCGGACATACCCATCTAAGCATCAGGCAATGATAAACCATATACAGCATGCCATTATGTTGGATACCATGGTCTTGATTGGTTTTTCCGGAAATGACCCCAATTTCCTGCAATGGCTTGGCTGGGTTCGAGATGCCTTGAAAAATAGTCAGAGAAAGGTTTATCTGCTGTCTGTTGATGGCGTTCCGGATGCCGTTAAGAAGAGCTTTGAAAAGAAGAATGTGATTGTTGTTAATTTGAAAGGGCTAGCCGGAAAAGACGCAACTCCTCCGGAGAACGTATTAGGCGCAATCAGCTTTCTGGAGGGTTTTATTTATCAAAAAGAACAGGAAAGGACGCAGTATAGAAATACCGCTTTGATCTGGGGAAGGACATCTAGCAGAGATGAAAATATAGAACAACAATATGCTAGATGGAAACAGGAACGGGAGACTTATCCGGGTTGGCTTGTTATGCCCAGAGAGAAAAGGGAGAATTGGGCAAGTATAGAAGGCTTTAGCTTATCAATAGATAAAATAAAACAGTTGAGCAAAGAGGATCAGCTCTTGTACCTGGACCTTTTTAACTGGCGGATAGAAAGGAGTTTGTTCCCAATCGATAATGCATGGGAACAGATTTATCTTTCGGTGTCGGATCAGTTCAAGCCCTTTTTCCAAAGGTGTCGTAGCGAGATTAGAGAAGCATGGATTAACCTTAAGTTGGGTTTGCTGCGCTTATATCGACAAGAAGGATGGACATCAAAATGGCAGGTACTCCGTGATGAGTTAAATCTTTATTCCGCAAAGTTTAAGGATGAACAACGTTGTCGGTTTTATTATGAGCAGGCGCTGGCGGCTGTCTATCAGAATGACTTTTTCTTGCTAGAAAGAGTTTTGAACTCATGGGAGGAATGTGAGTCAGATCCATACTGGGACATTCGCCGGGGCGCTATGTGGGCAGAGTATTTGTCTTTGGAAAAGGGGCGAGTAATAACGCAAAAGGCATTCAAGTCTATCTGTTCGAATCTGGATTCAGCAAGTAAAGAGGCAGAGCGTTTCTATTGGGCATCAAGAAAAGTACATGCTCATACCATGTGGAATAGTATGTCTCAGGCTAATTTCTCGGATGTGCAGAATGAGGCGTTTGCTGCGCGCCAAACGTGGTCTGAACTCAAACCCTATGATGATATCTGGTTTGAAAGAGAATTCTTTGACACAAATGTCCGTGCCATAGAAGATGCATTGCGCGTTAAAACCCGGGTGGCATCATTTAGGCTAGGGCACTCTAGAACAACCACAAATCTTGGTGGCAATTCCAAAGATTACCGTGTAGCATATGCATACTTCATCTATTACGAAGAAACAGGATTTCCTATTCATCTGCCTTATCTGAGCACAGTGAAGAAAGAAACACTGGGGAATGCGCTATCTGTAATGGGGTATTGCTCCCCTGCAATTGCTGCGAGTTGGTTGCTTCGTTCTGGGGACTCCAAATTGGTATCGTCTTTTTATAACCGCCGGTTTCTTGTGAGAACGAGATTCGAGGATGTCGAGGCTTTGTATCAGAAGTACCTTAAGTGTTTGGAAGACCTTTTGGCCGCAGATAAGTTGGATGATATTCCCTCATGGGCACATGCCTTTCGCGGCGTGCTCCCGGAGGTCTTGGCCCGACTCTGTGTGAAGACATCATATGATTCTCGTATCAAAACGCTAAATCTCATTGAGGCGATATTTCAGGATAAGTTTTCCATACATTTTGAAGGGCTTGACAATTTGTTGTCATCTTTAATGTCGACCTTCACGAAAACTGAAATAGAAGGTTTAATTCCGCGTTTTGTTGCAATGCCAATAGTCAAGGATAGATTTGATGACTGCCGTTTAGAGCCATTGTTTTACGTACACATTTCACTCACATTGAGTCCGGAGTCATTCAGTTCGTTAGCGGAAGATTTACTGAGGCGTATCGGCATAAATGAGAATGAGGACAAGGTCCTTTTCTATCGGCTTCTATTCCTTTACAAATGCGGAGTGTTGTCGGAGCTGCAGAAACAAAGGCTTGCAAGTGCCCTTTGGGCAGATGTTGATGATAAAGGATTTCCTCGGAGGACTATTTTCCATCGTTTTGCATTCTTATCTTTTCCTCATCCATCAGACATCGATCCTCAAGAACTATTGAAGGATTATTTCCGAACGACACCGATCCCGATTGTAGGCACAGGAGACTCCATCTCTTTTTATGGAAGCTCAGTCCCTTTATTCAATAATATTAAGGGTACTACCAATTCAGACATTCAATATACATGGGATGCGGCTCTTCTAAATCAATTGTGCGGCAACCTAATTCAAATGTGGGAATTAGACAAGCATCACCTGCTTGGAGGTGATAAGCCCGGTTTTGGCTTTTCAGTAAAGGAGGAGATTCAGAAACGCTTTTCTGAAGTTGAAGCAATCGTTGTCGGTGTCATCGCTCCGCGAATAGAACTGCTTAATGAAACCAACAAGCAGGGCTTAAAGCGTATGGCTACAGAATTAGAGAGCTATGGCATGCCATCTATTCGAATGAGGTTCTCGCTTGCAAAAACAATGGCTGATGTGGAAGATTTGAAAAGAGAACTACCGGAGCGTTTGGCTTCTCCCGACGATAGGCTCCTTGCAGACTGTATTAATGCAATTATATATCTAGGTAACAATGGAGCAGATATCAAGGCTTGGGTGGAAATTATAAGCGAATATTTTCGGGGAAATGCAGAACAAGGAAGAATTGCAATAATCAGTGCCCTTGGCATTATATTGCCGCAAAAAGACTACTTGGGTTACGGGTCCATTCAATCAAATCTTCTTATTGGCCTTAAACGCCTCTATGTATTGACGCAAATAGAATCTACGGATAGTGAACTCCAAGCCAATGAGAAATTGTATCTGAGGAAACTGGCCGCACCCATCGTACTGCAGCTACTGAAAGATAATTGTAATACCGATGCTAACCTATCCGAATGGCGAACCTATTATGGCTCCCCGGAAACTTGTCTGGATATTAGGAATAGCTTTCTAGATTAAACGGAATAGACTTGATAGTACAATGCAATTCGAGGATATCGACATCAATGTAATACGGCAAATGCTCCAGGAAAATGAGGAGGATAGATTGTTTGGCAAGAATGTAACAACACAGCCGGACAATCCGGAGTACCATCCCATCAAGAGAGGCGCGAATGACAAGACCGTGTTTCAAGAAATGTTGATGGACTCCTTTTATGACGGTTATGTTATGCGATATCCAGATCCTGTTGGATCGGTTATTCGCCAACCACAGCGAAAGTTCTTTTACAGGGGGGAGAGCCAGCTATATCCTACGACCATGTCAACGCTTGGGCGTCTGGTGTCTGAGACGAAATCGGCCCAGGGTAAAGAAGTTGAGAAGTTGGTTGCTGACGTTAAACTTCATCAATTTGTTAGACAGATATGCCAGTATGAAAATGTAAAGGCTTTTGAGAATTTGGGCATTACGGTCCAGTATCAAGCGATTGCGCAGCATTATGGTTTCCGGACCTATATGATGGATATTACCTCGGACTTTGAGGTCGCCCTATTCTTCGCTTGCTGCAAATTTGATGGCAAGACAAGACATTGGGCGCCACTAACAGCTGTGGACACAGAGGTCGCGGAAGAAAAGAAGTATGGAATTATCTTTCGACGTGCTGTTCTTCCTTGGTCGATGTTGCCAGACGAGGGCGCGCATCCCATATTCCCCATCGGCTATCAGCCCTTCATCCGTTGCAGCAACCAAACCGGCTTTACCATTCCGATGTATGAAGGAGATGATTTGAAAACCTTGAATCTTCCTGGAATGCAAATGCTTCGCTTCCGCCATAATCCGGATTTAGCTCAGTGGATTTATGACAAGATGAAGGGCGGAGACCTAATCTATTCAAAGACAGATGTCTTGGAAGGCGTTGCAGGGAAACTTGAAGAGTTCGTGAAATCGATGACCGTAGATAGAAGTACATTATTGGCTGTTCTGGCAGCCAATAATGTTTATCATAAGTGGAAAACTTCCAAGTGGCTTCATGCCATTCAGCACCATGGCTATACCATTTGCGATAATCCACTCCCCATTACGCCTGAAGAAGATGCTCATATCCGGGAAAAGCTCAAAGGCTTTGATATTGAATCCTTCTATGGATTGAAACTACAGTCCCGATTAGTATATACTGGCCCAGTTACCATTGTGGACGGAAAGGATCTCATATAGCAGGTGGAACAATAACATGACCCAAGACGAACTCTGGCTCGCCAAATGGCAGGAAGCCATCAACTTCCTCGAAACCAACCATCGCAGACCCTCCAAGTTTGTTCCGGAGGAGCGCAATATGCGCTCTTGGTGGAAGCATAACAAGAAGCTGATGAATGCCGGGGAGTTGAAGCCGGAGCGGCTGGAGATGTTCAAGCAGCTGCTGGAGTTAGGGGAGAAGTACAAACACGTGAATCAGTATATGTAGACTCTTACGTATTATATGTATATCAAACATCCAGACTTGCCGCCAATAGATGTTAATCAGAAGATTTGGCATTACTTCTCATTGTAAAAGTTTCTGGCTTTACTCAGTAGCTCTTCTCTTTACATGTGCCGCCAAGATAAATTTGACGACAGTTTTGAAGGAGCATTGACCCAAAAGGATGAGGCCTTTTTTGAGAGTAAATCTGCGGGTGTCACAAAAGGAATGAGGAGGGATGCATTAGGTTGTACCTATTCAAATTGCTGGACGAGGTCAGATGTAGATGAGTACGCATTATGGAGTTCTTATGCGTCTTTAAAAGACGGTGTTGCGGTCCAGTCAACTGTGCTAAGGCTCATAACGGCACTGGATCCTGATGATAAGCGAGCAGTTTATGTCTCTAATGTTCAGTACATAGATTACGAGACCGATTATTCTTTTCAGTTGACAACGGGAATTGCAAATATGATAGCGCCTCACTTCTCTAAACGTCCATATTTTAAATCAGAAAAAGAATTACGTGCTATGTATTGGGACACTGATGGTCGCTATAGCAGTACCCCTGAAGGACTACTGTTCAAGGTGGACTTGAACGAACTCATTGAGTTTGTATATGTGGCACCTTTTTCAATGCCTCAATATAGAGACATAATTGAAGATTTGATTATGAAGTACGGACTAGGGAAAGAAGTTATTAAGTCGGGTATTTGAAAGTGATAAGCTGATTTCAATTAGTACTATACCAATGAAGATTCACGACCTATTCCAAATAGAGGGTGCGTCAGTAGAAGAAACGCTACAGTGGGCCAAAGATGTTGCCAGACTGGATGTTAACCATCTTCGCTCATGCTTGGTCACGTGTGGCGAACTGTGTGAATTATGCATTTCGCTCTCGGAGTATTACGAGCAGGACCTGTTTCATGTTCGCAAAATGATTGATGGTGGGGAAGGCGATCCCGTTGTTAATCAGAAACGTCTTCCATTGTTAGAAATAGGAGAAAGAACCAATAATCTTGTGGGATATCTGACACTGCTTCAAATGGACGCAATGATGTCTCTCATAAACATGATGGAGGCACAATCTGATGTAGAACGTCTTGTCGTTTGTAAGCATGCTTACACCATCATCTATGAAGCCAAGATTAAGGGACTTTTCAGTGTGGTTTCAAAGGAAATGAACGATTTGCCCGAAGAAGTGTTAACTGAGTCAGAACGCAGGGGACTATGGAAAGCTATCAAAGAGGTTGTCGGGAAGATGATAAGTGAGGAAGAGGCTGAGCAAGTGCGGAATAGCATTGATGCCCATAAGGATGCATCCTTTACCAAACAAATATCTGCGTATCAAATATGTGATTTTGGTCGATGTTTTGCCAGCATGTATGCACTAACTGAACTCGTATGGATACTTCAACAGGCGATGGGTATTGTCCGAAGGAACATCGGCAAATTGGAAGACGTTTTTGTCGGCGAAGTGAGGGAGCGGATTGAAAAGTGGGATGCATTGTTGAATGAATTGGAGAAATGAGCTTCTTCCCTCCAAACAACATTCTTGAAGAGGAAATCGTCACGCAGCGTAATCTAGACCCGGACTGCGAAGCTATTGGCCACTTGTTGGAGAGGTTTGGCGAGAAGTTCATCCTGTCGGCGTTGGAGGATGCTCAGTATTCAATAGCCGTTGACAATTATCTCCAGATGTTGGACTCTCTCACAGAGCACTTCATCGCAGATGAGCACTGGTGCTGGTTTGATGATTTCTACTCCCCAGATTATACCGTGAGCTGCATCTGGGACAAGTTTATTCCATACATCCGTTCCGGCGCTATAGCCGGAGAGCCTTTGATAGAATTAGAATCTGGCCTCAAGCTGATAGAACAGACTGAAGCTTACCAGAACTACGGCTATCCTTCAATGATTCCGTTTTCAGACTTGAAAAATTCTAAGACGTTTCTGGAGCGTTGCTTTGGCGTCATGCCCGGTTTGACTGGGCATCTCCGTCTGCCGGAAGAATTAAAGAATGAAAGCATAAAACAGCACGTAGGCCCTAGTTGTGCGAGTGCCTCAAAATGCTATTGATAATGAGTCGGAATATCCTTGAATTAAAGTCCATTAAGATTGCCCCCGAAAAGGTCCAGACCTTAGCGGTGGCAAAGCGGCTCGCGAAGCTGAAAGACTTTGATCTGAAGGAAGAATACTTTGAAATGGTTTATCATCCTGCTGATTTGGTGAAAAACATCGCTTATTATGTTGAGGGTAAGACTTACCAGGCAGATGTGCCAGTCGCAGACATTAAGGGGACGCTTCATCCGAGCTATTACGGATTGAATTGGCTACAGATGTTGATGAGTCTGGAACGGCACAAGAATGACTATGATGTGGAGAAGGTCAAAGAAGCCATTTTCAACACCCAATGCTTCGAACCTATCCAACTCAGCAAGTTCGATTCCAGCTACTTCATTGATGGCGGTGGTAACCATCGGGTTTGCCAGGCTAGGTTCCTGGGACTTGATACCGTCCCTTGCGAAGTGCTGAATACGTGCTATCAAAAGAGCCCTAGTCCGTCATGCCGGCCTGACCGGCAATCTCCAGTGCGCCGCCGTCATGCCCGGCCCCGACCGGGCATCTCTTTACTGCTCTATCAAAAACTTCTTCATCGGTTCTTGGAGAAAGCGGAACAATTCTCTTTTCTCTTCAGGTACGTCATCTTCAGTAATCGTATAGAACATAAGAAAAGAAACTGGGACTTCCAATGATGTACATATTTTGTCAATAGTTTCTTTGGTAGGGAAGGATAGGTTGTTCTCAATATTGTAGAGCGCAGTAATCGAGAGGTTGCTGCGCTCTGCTAGTTTTACACGGCTAATCTTCTTCTCTTTCCGAAGAGTCATAATGGCATTTCCCAGATTCATATGCGTTTTATTGGCTAGGGCGGGAACTTGCTCAAGAAGTTGACACCAAGGTTCAAGGCGTCTATTATGATTTGAACAATTTGTCCCGGATTGGTTTTGTGCTGTATCGCTTGCAGGATTTCCTGCTTTTGGCTGGTCGGTATGTTACTTTGTTTGATTGCTTTGATTATATCTTCTTTATTCATAATCGTTTAATGAGTTTTGCCTAAGAGGCAAGCCCATAAGTCTTGGCAATCCTCGGCAGATTAAACAATAAGTTGCTAAAAACTATGTTTACGTCTGCGTTGGAGTCGCCTTCGGTAGTGAATATGTGGTACCGATGACTAATTATGAATGAAATGATTGATTCCGATAAGGTCGTATGCTTGGTTATGCGGCATCTTGTATGGAATAAGTAAGAAGCATAAATGGCGGCGAAGAGTGTTTGTTTGCCATCAAAATACGGCTCACTTGGAGCAATACCTTCACATTCATCACGGAAATCACGTAGAACACGCTCCTCGTCAATGTCCTTCCATGACTTGACTGCCTTCCGCCCAGCTTTCTTGTACTTCCTGCAAAACTCGGCGAAGATAATTCTCTCTTCTGTCCCGTCTTCACTAGAAATACCGTTTTTAAGATAGCGCTTGAGTTTCTTGAGATACCATTTCTCAAGCGCTTCCATTGCATCATACTCAATGTATTTGCTGTCAGCATTAAAACCGTGCTTCGCTAGAAAATGATTAAGATCAGAATAACTCATTCCGGTTGCTCGACAAATCTTCTTTTTGTTATAGCGGATAGGCTCGGCAATTATTGTGATGTCAAAAACGGGACGAATCCTTTGAAAGAATCCAAACTGTTCGGACATCGCGTCTTCTATGATGGGCCTAAAGGAAAAAGGCTTGAACGTATCTATTTCTTCTGTCATGGTGCAAAGGTAGGAAGAAAAGACGGAAAACGCAAGTATCACTTGATTTTTTGTTGTTAAAAAGTTTTTTCTGATGATTTGCCAAAAAATCTTGCAAGACTGCAAAAATAGGCATAACTTTGCAAAACAAAAGCACCGCCGTAGCGGTGCTAAACGTAGGGAGGTGACTCATTCCTAGGAACTCAAGGTTCTCTCAAATAAGAACGATGCGCTCCCTTTATATTGCATATCCTAAGTCGGATATCGTTCTTTTTAGGTTGCAAAAATAGCTATAATTAGTGTCAATAACAAATTTTGTTTGAGTTTTTTGAGGAATGGATGCAGCAAAAGTACATGGTTATGTGATGGAGCGTATATTGGAGTTGCTTAATAAAGCAACCCTGGATAGCTATAGAGTGAGAATTAATAACGTATACACCTCCATTATCGAGGCGCGGGATATTATCAAACGTTCCGGAGAAATGAAGGTAAAGACCTTCGAAACGGTAAGGCTTCTTGTCTCTGAAACAATTGATTTGCTTAAGGAGGATCAACTCCTTCAATTCCAGACTTATTCAAAGAATCTATTGATTGGTGAACTTGAAGACTTTATTAGACAGAGTGCTGACAAGTTCCCCAATAAATTGCCCTATGTAGATCGCATTCTGTTTTGCCTTAATAAATGTGTTGAGGAAAACAAAAACCAATATTTGTCAGCATTGTTTGCGGTATTGGATTCCTTGCTGTCTGAATGTGAGCAGATTACTGATGAGGGTATGATGGAATATGTTGGAAGAATTGATTCTACTGTTTCAGCTCTTTGCGTTCAGTTGATTGCCGATGGTTATAATAAACGCTTCTTATATACCGAGTTAAAGCATTATTCTGGACTCTCATTCGAGGCTTTTCTTAAGGCGTTGAAAGAATTTGGAAAGAAGAAAAACCATCAGTTTGAAATCATATGGCGAGTTAATATCCCGGAAAGCAAGCCGGAGGATATTGTTGCGTTAGGTTTTATTCCGGAACCCAACATTGAACATATTAATGATCTTGCGCGAGAACGGTACAAGAAGATGATTGCGCCAGCGAAGAATTACTTTTTCTTTCAAGATTCTGTATTTGCTCTTGATATGTATTCTGCTGCCATGATTTCAAGAGAGAAGTTGATGCAGCGCTTTGATGGGATTCATTTGGGCTGTTATTCGAAAAGGATTCCAATGCCGTCAAGTGTTTTAACTTTGGAGAAGAGAGCGGCAAAGTGGTTTGCGCTGCCGTGTGTTGTAGATTACTTCTTAGATGGGGCATTCGCGGAAGATTATGCTCTTCCCTCTAAACTAAATGCAATGCTAGAAAAGATATACTTAAGTAAGAGTATTGATAAGGCGGCTCAGGATAGAATTAAGTCGGCTATTCGTCATTTGAATTACGGTGATCTAGATTCGGAGATTGAGCAACGCTTCATCAATTATTGGATAGCGCTTGAATTCGTTTTCGCATCGCCGCATACAAATGAGAACACATTTACTCGTTTAAAGTCATATCTTGTTGATATCCTGGCAGTCTCATATGTTGGCAGAAATGTCGGGTATTTGAATGATAAGCTTGTTGAGGCTGGCATCATTGGTTCAGAGGATGATATCTGGCAGAGTGCCGCCGTCCTTGATTCTGTTGCTGAAAGACCGGATTTGCCGCTTATTTGGAAGTATAAACTGAAGAAAATGAAATCTCGACTGTTTACTCACACCGATAAGATGAAGAAGTATTACAGCAATCATATAACCAACTTAGAAAGACATATCGCGCGTATTTACAATCTCCGAAACGTTCTTGTCCACGAAGGCGCAATTAAACAAGATGTGGAAGATTTGGCAAGTAATTTAAGGTACTACTTGGTATTTCTTATTGACCAGATGCTCTCATTCTTTACTGAAAAGGCAGAAAAGAAAGGTTTGGTTGTTCAAATCGATGATTTCTTCAACGAGTATCGCAGCTATCGAAAGTATGTTGATGCTAATTTTGCATTAAACACTCTCCTCTCAATCCCGATTAATAAGAATCTCTGGTAAGTATTAAAGTGGTTGGTTATGGAACATAAAGGATACATCTATTTCATGGCCAACGTCGCCAACAGCGTTCTCTGCATCGGTGTTACCAATAGTCTCAAGCGCCGTATTGGTGAGCACGCAGAAGGTACTGGCTCTGTGTTTACCCACAAATACAATTGCACCAAGCTTGTCTACTTCGAAGCCTTTCCCGATATCGAGCAGGCTATTTCGCGCGAGAAACAACTCAAGCACTTCAAGCGTGCTTGGAAGAACGACCTGGTCAACTCGTTCAATCCAACCAGGCGAGACCTTACCCCCGATACCATCCTCGATCCCGCCATCGTTTAACGTCACCACCGGCTTGACAGGTGGTCTCAGATGCCCGGTTAGAACCGAGCATGACGTTCTCCTCGTCATTGCCGACTTGATCGGCAATCTCTCATTTTTGCCGGTATGGTAGTGTTCCAATTCGTGTGTCCAGATCGGACTCTGCAATTTAAAGAACAAACAAAGTTATCGGCAAGAAAGGGCTGTAATATAGGTGCTCGAGCTTTAGTTTTTGCCGATATCGGCAAGTTCTTGGCGTTGCCCGCGTCATGCCCGACTTGACATATGTCATTGCCAGCTTGACCGGCAATCTCAAAAGCGGTCAGCCTTCGGCTAGTGTATGCCCACCCCGTCGCCGAAGCGCAGCTGCCGCCCACGTCAGCCACGCTTCCGCGACCACCCACCCGGAAAGCGGTATCGCCTGGCAGCGAGCAAGTCGCCGCCCGGCGATGAATGTATCCCCACCTGTTCGCTGACGCTCCCTTCCCACCCATAATGGGAAAGCGGTCAAGCCCTCTTTGCACTGCTGTCCGGCACAGGGCATTCGGGCGCACAAGGCTGCCCGCGCAGCCCTGTACCAGCCATCAGCACAAATAAGGCTTGGTTCCGGTCACTGCCGCACCTTGCGCGGCAGTGACCTCCACTTTGTCCCCCTCGGTCCCCCAGGGGAGGGTGAACGCCCGGGCTGTGTCGGTGCTTCGTGGGAACGTGGGTGCCGGGAATCCGCATCATAACATAACGCAACATTGTATAACTCCTCGCGGGAAGGGAGGTGCTTCGCCTGAACGGCATCAAGTCGCTGACCGTTGAGGCCCGTTCCAACGTACTGCAGGCTGCGGGTTATACAACGCGACGTTATGTTAAGTTGCTCCGTCGGATCGTTGATGCACCGTTTTTCGTTAGCCCCGCCCGGTCGAGTCGGCGGCAGGAAGGGGTTTTGCTCCAGGGCCATCCCCGGCCCTGGCCTGTCGCAAACCCCCGCACTTTGTGGGTCCCCGCCCACAAAGTGCAGTTCCGCATTGGCGTTGTACTGGTGCGAGGGTGTTATCCCGCTGGGGAGGTCGGTGCTGCGCGAGTATCCTGCCACCTCCACGCACTCCCGCTTTGGACAAAGAGGCCCCGGCAGAGCCGTGCCCTCAT
>JAEEGL015084367.1_pt1 | contig 18998 bp, 39 predicted proteins | sample 9134231 | NCBI WGS metagenome assembly JAEEGL01 (sample SAMN16246548, study PRJNA631951) | gut metagenome | biome: gut microbiome; feature: rumen; material: fiber-attached | host: Bos | place: Iran: Karaj | collected 2018-10 | reverse complement strand
GGCAAGGGTAAGGCCGCTTTGCCCATCACTCAATTCGAGAAGTAGGTCTTTCGCGGCAATAGCGGCTTGATTTACATCAAGAGAAAGTGATGTTTGGTTTGCGCGCGAAACTAACATTGCTACATTTTTCTTCCGATCCAGCAATTTAAAGTACCAATCTTTAACTTTACTGGCACTCTTAAGAAACACAATACCTTTCTTACTTTCTAATTGTTCAAGAAAATAGTCAAGAGTCTCGGTAGTGTTTCGGGTTTTTATGAATTGAATTTCTTTTACATACGTATTGCTCACATATTTAGTGAAATCAGGAAACAAATAAATAAAAGAAGATTCTTCAGAAAAGAATTGCTTTGATAGTTCTTCAAAATATTCGTCGTTCGCGGTTATAAAGATAATGTGGGTGTTCTTGCGGCGGTTCTTTATCCAATCGCCAATTATTGTTGTGTCTTCTGCAAATGAAGCTTCGCTGAAGAGACCATGGCATTCATCAATCACAACCCAATCATAGTCAATGTTTCCTTTTTTAATCATGTTTGCGAAGCCCAGGCGCTGGCAGACATCTGTTTCACCATACTTATGGCGCAGCTGTTCTACAGTAATACTGCGGCTTTCCACTACTAACATTGTCTGTAAATGACCAAATTTATGGTCTAACTCTTGCAGTACATTATTCATAATTGCGGTTGTCTTACCCACACCTGTGCCGCCATTCAGCACAAGAAATGTATTAATATCAGAGAGATCGGTTTCGCGCACTAACCTAATAATATCATCAACCGCAAACTCTTTCACTTGTTCATGTTGTCGCATATTTTCTTCCTCGCTTGTTCTATTCCCTCTATAGAGGCGGGTATAATTTCGGGTATTTTATTCCATATTTCTACTATCATTTCCTATTCAGCCTAAGAAAATGAAATTAATTCTTGTTGTTCTTTTGTTAAGAAAGTCATTCGGATACACCTCCATACAAAAATAAGGTATATTTCTCTATACTAAAAATATACCATATTTTTTGAACGAAGTCAAATATTTGCGGTTTTGGGATAATAAAAAGTGTATCGCTGTAGCGATACATTTGTACTAAAATAAAATGAAATTGGGGAGGGGTTATAGGATACGGGAGGGGTTTTGGGCTATAGGGCTATATAGTCAAAAATGAAAATGAAATTCCAAAATGAAATTGAAATTGGGGAGGGGTTTCAGGATTCAAAAGGCGTATAGCAATTATAGATGATGGAGTAGAAAATGAAATTGAAATTGGAGAAAGTAGCGTGATCGGGCGCAACCGCCTTAGTTTGTCATGCGGTCCTACTTGCGGTGGGTTACGAATTTATTCGGCACGGCGCTCGCTGCGCTCGCTCCGTCCCTCAAAATTCGTTCCCAGTCGAGGTCTCCGCTGCGCGGAGCCCTCTCCTGCATATCAAGGGATAGTTTGAAGTAATAAAATTTTTGATAATGCTTCGTACTAGATCTAGTACGTCATCGCGCATTCAACCCTTTCATCATTTTCACAAATTGCAAAGCATCCTCATACGTATCATATACCTACATATGTTTAGCTTCCTACTCTCTATCTCTATCAATTCTGTCTTGCAACTACGGAAGTCCCCAATCCATCTCAATCTCCTTAATCGCAAACCACTAGCCATTTATAGCAAACACAAACTTTGCATGCTATCTATCCCATGTATCATACTTATTATACCCATCAACAACATATGCCATAAAATTTTCATCTCCAACAAATAATTGCAATAATCCCTATTCCACCTCGTATACATAACGTATAGTAAAAGAGTGAGAGAAATCCTCCTACTAATACTGATCGGAAATTTGCGAATGGCGTCCCGACGAAAAATGGGAGGGTGCGCCTCCAAAAATGAGGGAGGAGAGGTTGATTTGGGGTGTGTGCGCCCAAAATTTGACTCTTGTCAAGTATTTTTTTAAATAAAATAATAAATTTTTTATTAAATTTTAATTAATTTTTTTATTTTAAATTTTTTAAATTTTTCCTTTTTTATATTTTAACATATACTTGGCCTGCTTGTCAAGTGTTTGACTTCGTTCAAAAAAAGTAGCAAAAATAACGGTTGTCCCCCTTTTTGGACGCGTTTGATATATATATAACAAATGCGTCCGTTAGGGGAGCTACGACATGGAATTGGCTTGCGACAATCTGAGATAGGTATATAAAATATGCAGCTTACAGTAATATGTCTGTGTATAAAAATTTAGTTAATGTAGCAAGAACAACTATAAGTTGAACTAAGGCTTTTGCGCCTGGTATAGCTAATACCCTGGAAATGGTAACTTTGATAAAATTATCAAATGCGCCTGAAAAAGGGGATAGATTTTAAAAAAAAAATTTTTCACGGCGCGGGCGGTGCGTTTGTATACTGTATACAATTTTGGATAAAATTTTATTTGACTTTATATAAATTTCGTGATATGATATAATGGGGAAGTATATATATAAATAAAAAGATTGTATACAGAATACTGTATACAATCCGCAAGTATAAAAAAAGAGGGGCATCGCCGCCCCGAGAAATTACGCCTTAGCGTAGTGCTTTTTCTTCTTCTCATCCAGAGTCATGGTGAGAACACCCTTTTCAACCAGGCGCATAGCACTGGAGCCGACAGCCATAACGGTGACATTTTCCGCGATCTGGCCAGCCAGAGCGTTCATAATGTCGGTGGCGGTGTAGTCGGTGAAGGCGGGCAGAGCGGCGACTTTAGCATCCAGCTCGTCACGGCGAGCCTGAGCTTCGGGGTTAGGACCCTTAACCTTTACAGGCTTATTGGCGCGCTCAGCAGCACGAAGAGCACCTTCGGCTTCCCAAGCCTTATAGTCGGCCTTAGCAGCTTCAAAGTTGAAGGCCTTGTGGTTCTTGGTATCTTCCGCAAGAGCGGTACCGACAGAAACCTTCACGATGCCATCTTCAGTGGGAATAGCCACGAAGTTGGTCTTGTTGGCACGGCACTTTTCCGCGCCATTAATGGACAGGATTACGGACAGGACATCATTCTTAGTCATATTTCCTCCTTTTACACACGGTTTTGTAATTTACGGCAGACCGCTAACTGCACAATTTATTTGAAGAGGTTTCCCTCTTTCTGTTAATATTATAACTCAAATTTTGGGAAAAGTCAAGTGTTGGTTATAGGAATTTATACATTTTAAGGATATATTCAATCTTTGAAATGTCGCGCTTTTGCGCCGAAACCGTCAACGCAATCTTGTTTCCCACCTTACAGGTAGAGCTGAACGACCATTCTATGTGAGTCATAAGGTAGTTCAGGAGGTGGCGGCCGATCTGATTACAAGGAATGTAGTAAGTGCGTACTTCCATCTCTATCTCCCCTTTCTTACATATTTATTATACACGAAATTTTGATTTGAGTCAAATATTTGAAAAAAATTTTTTCAAAAATTTTTTGGGTTTCCGGGAATTTGCCCCGAAAAATCACGACGACGGAAAGTCGGCTTGCGGCGGGTCGGGACGTTTCCGATCTCATGCGGGACAGCGCAGCTTGCGGCGGGCCAAAAATCGGTGGTTGCAATTTCTGGAGACCAGCTTCCGAACAAAGTTACGTTGGCAAAATTTGCTCGCGCGATCTCGGGGCGACGTCGGAGTTCCAGTTTATTCCAGCTTACCCAGCTTCCCGATTACGTCCCAGCTGGCCTGCGCCAGCCAAAAACCCAGCTCGTTCCAGCTTGTAAGACCCAGCTTGCAGCTGGCCGGCGCCTTTGTATATAATAGGCGGGCCGGGACATTGCGGCCAAACGGGTATAAAAATAGGCGTCACGCCTTATGCTACAAGGCGACGCCGATGTCATGAAAATGTAATGAAATTGTAACAAAAATTTAATATTTGCGGGGCTTGACAACTGGTGCGATTCGTGATATTATGTTATCGTGGGGGAGTAGAAGGCTCGCGCGGGCCGGCCAGAATATAAAAAAATAAGCCGGCACACTGGCCAGCCGAAAGTGGGACATTTCTGTCCCACTTTGTTACCATTCAATATAATACTGTTTACCTGTTTCCCAAGCATAAGATGCTTTGGAATTAGCGGTATGATATGATTCTTCACAAACTTTCACTGTAAAGCCGTGTTCTTGTACATAACGTACCAGAAAGGGCATATGCAGATGGCGTACCTTTTCATAAATACTAAATGCGCCGCCAAGTTTCTGTACTTGGTCACAACATTCACGAGGAGAATTATAACGCTGAATAGTGTCAATAATGATACGTTTACTGCCCTTTTCTGATGCAGTTTTAATCATGGTAGACAACTCATTATTACAATATGCCATTGTCTGCGCTTTTACCTGCTGAGTTGCCTCTACTCGTTTTGCTTCGACCATTTCTTCATACTTTGTGACATTAGCCTGTGCTTCCGTAGCTGTAATCATAAAATATTCCTTTCTGGTTTTTAGAGTGTCCTTCTCTTATTTACATACTAATTATAATGTATAAAATTGATTTTGTCAAGTCTTTTAAGTCCGATCAATGGGACTTGTGGCCGGCGCGGGCCGGCCAGAACAGACCGAAGTCTGTTCTTAATAACCGCAAGCATCCACGATTTTGGCACTTTCAGTGGTCATCCACATGATGCTGATCAGTTCTTCCATCGACCTGTTATACCACTCTTTGAAGGGAGTGCTATAGTCTTCTGGCTGAACGGTTTGCTGTCCGACGGAGAATGCGGAAAGTAAAAGGTGCATGAGGTCAAGTTCTTTCTGGGTGAATTTGATTTCTTCTTCCATTATTATCACCCCTTTGTAGCGGTGTAAAGCCACTCACTAATCCTATCGCAGAACAGTTCACAGAACCCCGTAACGGCACTTTCGATTTCATCTGCTTCGAAGAAGGTTTCCATCATGAGTTTCAGATCCGAATCGCCATCGTTCTCGAAATCAAGATTAAGAGCAATAGCCAGTTCATCAATGATAGTTGCACGATTGAAATACGTGATAGCTTTGATGGGGGAGCAACGATTCCAATAGTGTTCTACGGCTTTTCCTACGTATTCGTTCAAATCAATTTTCTTCATACTGAATCTTCCTTTCTGTTCTCTCTTGGAACAATTATATTATAACACTTTTATGCAGAAATGCAATTACAAAAGTGTTAACAATTTATTACAATTCTGTTAAGCGGGCCGGCGCGGGTCAGTCGGCCTGCGGAACAATTAGCCAGCGAGAATTATTATTATCTGTCCACAACCCACATATTGGGCATTTGGTGCTAAGGGTATGAGAGGAACCATCATAATATTCATTGCAATCTTCTCTTTCAAATTGAAAAAGAGTTTTACAGTTTTCGCACCTGTGCATATAAACGAATACAGGATCGATATACTCTTCAATAATTTTAACCATTATTCATTATCCCTCCATTCCGCGCGAACTTTCTTCCACGAGTCTGCGCTCCAAGTTACTTTACCGCATACGGGGCAACTGATTTCCAAGATACGGGAACTGCGGTCATAGGACTCGGTGCAATCTTCTTCTTCAAACTGAAAAATAGAATTGCAATTTTTGCACTGCCACTGATAGACAAACTTCGGTTCATGGTACTCGATAACCTTAATCATCACTCATCATCCTCCAAATCCCAATCGGTATAAGCCAGTTTATAGACCTCAGTATATACATACTTATGGCGGCATTTCGGGCAAAAATAATGCCAAGTTGCTTCATACTTATCATCCATTTGAAGCGTATCAGCATCCAAAAGTTCCAATTCTACATCACAACGGGGGCAATCCATAGGTCAACTCTCCTTTCAAAGAAAACGTTCACTTAAGTAGACAACAAGACAGACAATTCCTGCGAGAATAAAAGGCATTAGAGGAATCAGAAGGAACAGCCACCAGGGAGGACATACAACGAGATTAAACAGGGCGAAGTTAAACATTATTCCCAATCCTTTCCTTTATACTTCGGTTTCTTAAACCGCTTGTCAGGGATGACTTTGGTTACGGGGTTGACGTTGCCCCAAGTTCTCCGCTGACCCATGAAGATTTCAACATTGGTCTTGACTTTCTTCTTCATACTTCATTCCTCCCTTTCACATCATTATTATAGCACATATTATATTACAAATCAATAATAAAATTATTACAATTTTGTTAAATGTGCGGGCCGGCGAAAGTTAGTCTACGCTAACTTTCTTAATGGGGCACTTAGAGGGGTCAGGATAAGGAAGGCTAAAGTAGTCATCATAAATAATAGAAAGTAAAGCACAATATGCGGGTCCAGACATTGACTCTTCATGGAAACAAGGGCAACGACGACAAGTGGGTTTTTCTTTGAGTCCCTCAATGATAAAATAGTCTTTCATGTCAATCCAACTCCATTCTCATCTGTACTCCACCCAGGCGGGCACGCAGGGCTTTTGCGGCGATTTCAATCGCTTCGTAATAATCAAGAACTTCACAATTATGAAATTCCATATTATTCTCTACCGCATTATAAATGATGTCATCCTGCTCAAGAAAAGAATTGTTAGCAAAGTCAAACTCCGCATCTTCTACCGCCTGATCAATATCAAACTGTGTGGTGAAGGTTTCAGTCCAAGTAATCGTCATCATTTTTTCTCTCCCCTTTCTTACATACTTATTATAGCAAATAAAATGTTAAAAGTCAACTACATAATTATTAAGAAAGTGTTAAATCTGGCCGGCAAGGGTGGGGCAAAATTGCCCCACCTTATTATCCGACAAAGCGGTACTGCTTATAGGACTTAAATACAGGCTTCTGAACCCTGCCCTTACAAGTCCGCACACCATGCAGATACCTGGTTTCTACCTCGTAGGTTTCACCCGTAGGCGTGGTCACGATAGTGGTGTCGGGAAGAACATTACCCTTTTCATCCGTATAGTACACGCCAACGAAGTCCTTGACATAGGGATGGGCAATATCCTTGACTTCGATAAAGGTCACCAGACCTTCCTTCATGAGGGAGCGCAGTGCGCTCGTGATACGACCAGTCATGCTCTGGGCTTCCCAAGACCTCGTATCACGACCATAATAGGTCTGAGCCTTAGCGTGGTATCCACCATTGGGCATCATCTTCTCGCCAATGTCCATGACAGTGAAAGGTTCACCGTTGTCGCGGTACTCATTCAGACATTCAAAAATGGGGAGATAATTCCGCACCATTTCATCTGCCTTGCGCACCAGTTCAAAACCCTTCGCAAACTCTTCAGCAAAATCCGTCATAATAGAAATCCTTTCTCGTTTTTGGTGAGGTGTCGTTCCTCTTTCTTACATATATATAATATCAGATAATTGCGTGAAAGTCAAGCAGAAAATTATTACAATTCTGTTAAATCGCGCCGGCCCGTAGTTGTACGGACAACTACGGATTAATACTTACAAAAGCCATCATAGGTACGATTGGCGTTTTCGTCAAAGATAACCCAATCTTTGGCTTCAAGAACTTCGCCAGTGTTAACGTTGACAAAGGTAAAGCCCATATCCTTTGCATTGGCAATTCCTGCATCGAAGTTTTCTTTGCAAGAGCGCGCTTCGCCCTTACGCTTGCGGATTCCCCGCAGTTCCTGGATAAGGTCATCGACCTCTTTGTAGGTCATACCATCAGTATCGAGAATGACATTACCGATAATCATTAGTTTTTCACCACCCTTTCAACACCTTCAATACCACGAGCCTTGCAGAAGTCAATGAAACCTTTCTGTGCGGTTTCAACTTTTTCTTCGGTTGACCCAATGCGATACACAAAGTCTATCTGCTCCATAGTCCAAGCGATAGCATCAAGAATCAGCTGAGCGGTTTCCTCATTGATATACATCACGCATATCTCCTTTCTTTATCTTACACTATTATTATAAGGGGAAATATATTAAATGTCAAGCGAAAGTTTATTAACTTTTTGTAACAACTGGCCGGCGGGAGTTAGTCCTCACTAACTCCCTTTTCAATATGCTTACTAACTAAGGCGAGAGCATAGAAACAATGCCTAGTGAAAACATTCTCGCACTTGGGGCAGTAACAGGAGTCGATAGTCTCCATCGCCGATCCAATGTTGAAAACATCGGAATCATCGGTAACGTAGTCCTCATTACCGCAGTAGGGGCAAGCATCCTTATCCATTCTGTTCTACCTCCTTCTTCTTGGCTTCTGCTTCACGCCGAGCCTTGTCTTTGGCGATTTTGGTTTCCTTCTTCTTCGCCTTTTCTGCTTTCTCTGCCTGCTTCTGCTCATAGGCTTCGATTTCAGACTGCATCAGTTCTTCGGCAGTCATATCATCACGCAGTTCCGCAACGATAGCGGGAATGCGGACATACCGATGAGTACCATCGGGTGGGGCAACAATGATAGCACCATACTGGCGGTCATTGATTTTATGGAAGCACTCTACGAAGGGGTTCTGGGTGAAGAGCATATCGAATACTGCTTCACGAACTGCCTTGTCGATTTCGGTCTTGGTCATCTTTGCCATACGAATCACCTTTCCTTTCTGTTTCTATATAAATTATACTCTTACTTTTGAATTTTGTCAAGCAAATTTTGAAATTTAATTTTTGAAAATTTGTACGTACAAATTGGCGGGCCGGCGCAGAGGGCGGGACGAAAATGTCCCACCCACTGAATTAAACGAGGGAATACCTTTTGATAGTGGGGGTAATAGTCACAGGAACTTTGCGATATTCCCCATGACCCCTGCGGTAGTTGGGATTAGGCATTTCATACTTATTGCCCTTAGCATCCCACACCTCGATGGTGGATTCGCAAATTTCACCATCGACAACATTGACAAAACGTTCCTCTTCGATGGTAAAAGGCTCCCCCTTTTCCTTGATAACCTTAATCAGATTGGCACCCAACAGATTACCGAGAATATGTCCGAGGTCAGCGGTCAGTTCACGAGCCTTCTGATTATGATCATCCTTTTTACGATCGACATGAGGCCACGTGCCGACTTCTTTCTCAGGGAAACGCTTGTAGGCATCTCCCCACATCATGGTTCCGATTTCCTTACAAGTCATCGGAGCAGTCGCATTACACAGGATACGGACTACTGCATCGACATTCCGTGTTGCGTTGACGGCATACTGTGCACAGGCATAGGCGAGTTCATACTTGGTTGCTTCCATTTTGGGATCCTTTCTGGTTTGTGGGGTTGTTCCTTCCACTTTCAACATACTTATTATAATATAAATATGTTACAAAAAAATAACGAAATTATTACATTTTTGTTAAACTGCCGGCCCGCTTTAGCGTGCTAAAGTGGACGTATAAAAAGAGTGCCCCACGCTAGTGGGGCGAGAAAGGAAGGAGGTTAGGGGATGTGTACCCTTGGTGGGACTTGAACCCACGTGCGCCCATTTAGGGTTCTCTACCTCTGCGCCGTGATCAGCGGCGCTTAACACTGAGTTACAAGGGCATGTGCTCGGCTGTAAGTGGCACTTACATTTAAGGTCTTGCCTCTGACCACCGAGAGGTGGAAGGCGGATTAGACCGCCTTCCGATAGCCATTCGGCTTGCCTTCCACGATGACGATCTCATCGCCCCACAGGTGGGTCAGAGCGTACTGCACCTTGCTCTTGGTGATGCCTTCGGGCATCTCATCCTTCACGGCTTCCCAGATCTCGGAAACGGTCGCGGGCATGGTGGTCAGGGCTTCCATCACGATGTCGTGGATGGCTTCGTAGGCTTCGGCGTTCTTCGCCTTCTGCTCGGCACCCTTGTTCAGTTCCTTGTCGATCTCGGCAAGGACTTCGGCATTGTCATAACCGAAGGTGGTCAGAGCGGTCTTGATGGCTTCGAAAGTGGCTTTCTTCATAGGGCAAATCTCCTTTCGGTTTGTAGGGTGTCCTTCCCTTTGTTCATATTTATTATATCAGAGTTCGAGCGGCTTGTCAAGCATTTTCTCCAACTTTTTTCAAAAGTTTTTTTGCCTTGGAGCGAACCTCTTCTCTCCCTCTGACACTATTAATTATACTCCGATTTTGGGAAAAGTCAAGCATTAATTTTTAGGAATACTGTATACATTGTTGTACGTACAAATTGCGGGCCGGCTAGTTTTAGGATCATGCCGGCCCGCTTTAGTGCGCTAAAGCGGTAAAGCGGATGGAAATAAAAATGAGGGGCATTCCGTGCCCCTCTGCGGTGAGCCTTTCGGCTCGGCAGGGTTTTACGCCTTGATGGCGTAAGAGTTGGTCTTGCCCTCGGTCTTTACGACCTCGTCCGCCCACAGGCGGGTGATGGCATACTGAACCTTGCCCTTGCTGAAACCTTCGGGCAGTTCATCGGCAATCTCGTCATAGAGTTCACCGATGGTCACGGGTTCGGTCGCCATACGCAGACCATTCATGACCACATCATGAGCCTGCTCGTACAGGTCACGATTCGCCTGAGCCTTGGCTTCGCCCTTGCTCAGTTCAGCCACGATTTCGTCCTTGATTTCGGACAGTTCGTTCACATCGTTCTCAACGATGTAGTCAACGAGGGCACGGAGAGACGCTTTCTTCATAGTGGTAACCTTTCTGGTTTGTGAGGTTTTCCTTCCTCTCTTTTACATCCTTATTATAGCACAGGATTTGCTTGTTGTCAAGGGGTTTTGGAAAAAATTCTGCAAAATTTTTTCCGACCTTTCACTTTCGATCCCTCACTAATTGCAGTTAGTTTCATCTACTCGCTTATCCGAGGTAGGGTCTCACCCATACTGGGGTGAGCGTCTTATCCCCTCTTGACATAAATAAGTATATCAAAAATTTTATTAAAAGTCAAGCACTAATTTTCAAGAGTACTGTATACAATCGGCGGGCCGGCGCGCCCTGGAACCCTTGATTTATAAGGATTCCAGGGGAGGGGTTTAGGGAAATGGTTACATATCTCCCTCGTCTAACTCTGCTTCGCGTTCCATTTTCTTATGCTGACGGATACATTCTGCGAAAATCTGTGCTTCAATAGTTACATCAGCAAGCCCCGTGTGTTCCTCTTCAAAAGTTACATCATCTGTAATGTACCGCCACAGAATCTCTGCGGTCTTGCGTACTTGCGGAGTAGCATGGTTGGTCATGTAACCATTTGCCTTGCAAAATTCGATGTAACGTTTCTGCTTGCAGATGGTGTCATTCGCCATTTTCATGGTATCCCAAATCGGCATTTCATAAGGGAAGAACCACCGCCTTTTGCTTTTGGTCTGATAGCGAAGTGTGGCATTGGTTACTTTAATGTCAAATCTGGCATTGTGTGCCACGCAAGCCTTGACTTCCCACTCTTTGCACAGCCACCGAATCAGTTTGTAGATTTCCCACGTATTCATAAGGTCACGCTTGCCTTCCTTGATTTCCTTGCGATACTGGGGAATCTTGTCTGCGAAGTATGCTTCCTTCATCGCTTGGGGCATACCATAAAACACATCCGTGTTTACGATAGAATACTCATCGTAGATGTAACCATCTTTATCCACGATTTGTAAGCCGAGGTCATAAAACTGACCATTTGCGACATCTAACTGCCCATCAATTTGAGGGCAGTTACATACCTCTGTGTCGAATACGAGATACTTGTCTTTTTCCATGTAACTTTCCTTTCGGTTTGTAGTGTTTCCTTCACTTTTCATACACATTATACCATATATTGGGAGTGAATGTCAACCTGAAATTGTTACGAAATTATTAAATTTGCGGGCCGGCGCGTTGTACGTACAACTTTTGTAAATGAAAAAGGAGAGGCGGTGTCTCTCCTTAGTTAATCATATCGGTCAGTTCGTGCGGTGCGTACTCCTTGGCGTAGTCATCGGTGTCCTCTTTGGACTCCGTAAGTTTAATCTTGCGGAGTTCCTTGAGGTTCTTGTTCGCCTCGGCGACCGCTTTCTTTTCGGCACGAACCTTCTGGTCATGCTCGATTTTCCTCTGCTTCTTCGCTTCGGCGGCGGCTTTCTTGTCTGCCTTCTCCCTGAGAGTGTAGATATATTCCTCATTGGCAGAATAGCCATTGTAGGGGATGTAACCACCTTCGCCATTACGAGTGCCACGAGGGATGCTGACCTTAATCAGTGCCCAGGATTCATTATTTTCATCGTCAAGGCAAGGGATCGCCAGTTCGCTGGCACTCACGGGCAGGGCATCGGTGTCCATCTTGTCAGAAATCATCTCACGGATGAGGTCGAGGAAGCGGTTACGGATAGCGGTTTCAAGCTGAGCCTTAGTCATTGGGCATTTCTCCTTTCCTTATCGTCACACTTATTGTACCACACATTTGATGGGGTGTCAAGTAGGAAATTTTTCCTATCTCTTGACCCTTCATGTATATTATAACATAAAATTTGAAATTTGTCAATAAAAAAATTTTTTAAAATTTTGTTACAATTTGTACGTACAACTGGCGGGCCGGCCCGCGATTTTGTATACAGTATTTCCATGAAATTTCTTGTTGACTTTTGCTTGTATACCTGCTATAATATATGTGAAAGGAAGGTAAGAGATATGAAGTCGAGTTATGTGATTCGTGCGATGCGGTTTGCGGAACAGATTTATCCCTTCATTTGCGATTGTAAGACCATTGATGACTATGAAGTAGCGGTTGATAACTTCAATGTTATCTATAACCGCAAGGTGCATATTGCTCATGGTATGACTCGTATTGTGTTGATTACCTCTGACTATGTGCTGAAAATTGATTACGGCACTAATGGTCGGCGGTGGGGCAGTAACGCCGATGAAGTAAAGGGGTATTCCATTGCCCATAAGCATGGATATGCCTATCTCTTTGCTCGTCCCACTTCTTACATGGTAAACGAGCGTGTATTCTACATCATGCCCCGTATTCATGGTGTGGATTGCGATAAGAGCGAGGGCGAGGATGTATACTATCATGTGACCTCTGAAGAAGAGGATTTCCTGTATGACCATTTCGCAGACCTTCACTGTGAAAATTATGGTTGGAAGGATGATCGCCCTGTCATCTTTGACTACGCTTGTCTGGGGTAAGCGAAGGAGAGTTAGCCTTCGCTAACTCTGGCCGGCACGAAGTTAGTTTTCACTAACTCCATGCTCTTTATCATATTTGGCTATGAGGTCAGGGATGTAAAAGGTTGCGCCATTGGTCATATAGATAATGTTGTTTTCAATTTTCCATATGCAACACATCCATTTAACCTTATCGCCATTGAGTACCCAAAGGGCTTTAGTAAGTTCTTCAATCCACATATTACTGCACCTTTCCGAGCAGATGCTTCAGCACCTTGAAAATCATGTCAGGCTCATAGGCATCGCCGTGCCAGTTGATTCTGTTCGGCTCTTCATCATCGAACAGGATGTCGTCATCAGACTGCTTGAACCACTCTTTTGGCATCCCGTTGGGCACGATTTTGATTTCGTCCCAGCTCACACTCGGCAGATGTTTTTCCAACCACCAGACCTTAGCAGCTCCGACAGCTTTATCATACTCAGCCGTGGGGCACTTGCTGAGCCAGCTGATGATACCCAGCCTGTAGCCCATGATTTTCAGCTGATTCAGCAGACGAGCCAGCTGACTCATGTTCAGCATGACTTCAGCTTCTGCATAGGGTGTAGGGTCATAGTTGTGCAGTTTTTCAAGCCAGTTGTCTACGGCATACAGATTCGCAATCGTTCCATCCATGTCAAACCAAATCGTTCTCATTGAGTCAATCTCCTTTCCTCTTGCATAGTTATTATACCATAGGGGTATGTTAAAAGTCAAGCACAATTTTATTACAAAAGTGTTAAATCGCGGGCCGGCTGAAATGAAATTAGCCGGCGCGTTAGCCATTGCTAACTCCTTCAGTGGTGGCTAAGGCTAATCTCTTATTGCATCATAGTAACAGGGAAGAGATTGCAGAGAAACCTGGGTCGCTACCTACAGGGGGAACTGTCACACACGACCAACCCTTGAATTTCACCTTCCTTTGAAGGTTGCCCCAGTAAAGAGATACCTTGCTACACAGTAGTCCTTTACTACTCCTCAACTTCCACGCCACCCTCGCAAGGATTTTCGCGCCATTCCCAACCCCGTTGCCCAACGGTCACACAGAAGCTACGCTGTGATTTCTTGGCTTTGCCATCACCTTGGGATACGGCACTTCATCGGACGGAAATCGTTGACCGATGCCCCGAGCAGTTTCTACGTGCGCCCTCGGTCTTTCGTGTGACCCTGTCTCGTGCAGTCACCTTACTTTACACGTATCTTTAATAACGCAGGCTTCATACTGCGCCCATAAAGGGGTTGGGCACTCGTCAGTACCACTTTTCCTCGGTTCGCTACTCCGCTTACTTCCTACAACTCTTCAGCACTCGGTTGCGCACCCTATGCCTTAGTGGTTTCGTTCTTCCCTTGGAACAATTATATTATATCAGATTTATGGCGAAAAACAATTGAAATTATGGGAAAGTTTTTTACCAAATATGACATGGCGGGCCGGCACGCTTGACAAAATGAAATTATTATGCTATAATGTCTTTGGAGGTTGAGAGATATGAAGATTATGACAATGGATGACATATTTCCCCGTAGGAAAGTAATGAAAGGTATGGAGGAAAGGATTGGTGCAATCCTTAAGTTAATGCCTTATGATGAAGAGGTAACTGTTGCGCAAATGCACGTGATGGTTAACCCGATTGTTCCTTCAACCAAGGCACAAATCAAACATATTCTGGATACAATTACAATTTATTATACTGTTTCTGTTCTTGTAGAAGGTCAGCATTTTATAAGAAAGCAAGACTACATTTATAATGAAAATAAAGTAGTTATTGGTTTTGGGACTTGCCGCTATCTTAGAACTCAAGACTGACGCCGGCCCGCCGTTAGTTATAACTAACTGCGGAGTGAAGGGGAACCCCTCCCCAAGCCAGGGAGGGGTTACGGGTAAGGCTTACGCCTTGCGATACCCGTTGGTCTTGCCCTCGACACGGACGAAGTCCTCAGCCCACAGCCGAGTGATGGCGTACTGCAGCTTGCCCTTCGTGAAGCCTTCGGGCAGCTTGTCAGCCAGAGCATCGTACAGCTCGCCGATGGTCACGGTCGCATCGCCCAGCTCTTCCATGACGATAGGCTTCGCAGCTTCGTACAGGGCAGCGTTCTGAGCCTTCTGCTCAGCTCCCTTGTTCAGCTCGGCGGTCAGCTCGGTGCGGACTTCCTCAGCTTCAGGAGTGTCGACGGTGGCGATGAGGGTCAGGATGGTGTTCAGAGTGGCTTTCTTCATGGGTTTTCCCTTTCTGGTTTGTGAGGTATCCTTCCTCTTTTCATATTCATTCTACCACATTTCGTGGGGAATGTCAAGGGTTTTTTGAAACTTTTTTCAAAGTTTCTGTCGGAGTTGGGGAGGCACTGTGGTCTGTGACCTTCTCGGCTCTCCCCTTCCGACATTGTTATTGTACCACACTTTGGTGGTTTTGTCAAGAGTTTCTTCTAAACTTTTTCTCCCAAGTTTTTGAAGTCAGAAGGTGATTGTCCGTTTCTCTGAGGAGAAAGTATCAGTGAGCCTCAATGACCTCCTCTTGACAGTTATTATTATACCATAAAGTTGTTACAAAAAAATAGCAAAAGTATTACAATTCTGTTAAGTCGGCGGGCCGGCATGAGCCGGCCGCGAGTTAGTTGAACCTAACTCGCTTTTCCTCGGTGTACTTTTCCAGTTCTGCAACGCTCATCTTGCTTGCGAAGGCGTAGCAGGAAAGGCTATCGAGCCAACAATGCCGCAACAGGAAACGGATCAGAGCATTGTTGATGAAGTCACGAACATTGAGCCATTTTTCGTACAGACTAATCGGCATAATATCACTCCTTAAAAGTCAGATTTACTTTCATCAGCGGAAAGAACAGGCAGATACCGAATGGAACCCAGAAGCCGAACTGCGGAAGATTGAACTCCCAAGCAATTCCGTTCCATGTCAGCATCAGGCACAGTGCGCAAAGGGCGATCTTGAGTACACAGAAGATGATAGCGATGGCGCTTTTCATGTCAATCCCTCCTCAGCAGTCCCAAGTGTACTCGCCCATGTAGGGATCGAAGCCTTCATCTTCGTTGTATCCCCAATCGTCATAGGCGCCATCATCGGAGTAGTCTTCATCCCAAGAGTCATCAAACAGTTCTTCAAAATCCATCTTTAAGTTCCTTCCTTTCTTTATCTTACACACTTATTATAATGGTTTTGGGATCATTTGTCAATTACGAAATTATGAATCTTTTGTAACAAATTTGAAATAAAATTGGCGGGCCGGCTGGTTATCGGATAGTATAGGTACGAGGGATTTCTGTAACTACGATAACATCTTCCGCCCATTCTTTATGCAGTGCCCAGGCTACCCGCCCAGGCTGAAAGCCTGTCATTTTAGCGATTTCATAGGCGGTAAGGGGCCGCTTTGCGGAACGGAGCACCGCGAGAACGATGGGACGCATCATGGCGTAAAGCTGTTTGTAATTAATCACAATCAATCACCTCTCCCGTGTAGATGTTCATTTCCTTGTGGTCATAGTACAGCTGTTTTGCCAGCTGGTAGGTGAACCCCAGCTCCCGCATGAACCAACCCAGGTGGCGGATGGTGGTGTGGGACAGCTTGCCGTTGGGTTTGTGCATGGTCAGAATCTTGAGCCAGCCTTCCGTGTCTACGGTAGCAATCATGGTATCGTAGGACTGAAGAGCCTTGTATCCGTCATCACATTCGATTACCTGAGCCTGAGCATAGGGGTGGTCTTTGAACTTGCGTACCATTTTTCTTTTCTTCCTTTCCTTGTCCCTTTCGACATTATTATTATAACAAACATTTGTTATAAAATCAAGTATAATTTTGTTACAATTGTGTTAAATCAGCGGGCCGGCCTGCGAGCGGAGTAGAACTCCGCTCAAGTATTAGGTGACGGAAGGCATGGGGCATCCCTCACACTCGGAGCATTCACCACTACAACCGAGCGGACTCAAGTCACGGCTGGGGCAATCCGCCCACTCCTCACACTCATCGCAGTCTCCGTCACAGTCCCAGTCATCTTCTATGTCGAAGAACTTGGACTGACAGTCAGGGCACATTCCAGAGATGAGGGTCTCCCGAGTATGGAGATCCATTTCGGGGAAGGCATCCTGAGCGAGGGCACCGCCCTCATAGGCGAGCCACTCAGACTCACGGCAGTTGACGGTTGCAGGAGTTCCACAGAAGGGACAAGTGCGGGTGATAGAGATCATTTCCATAATGAAATTACCTTCCTTTCGTTCGTTTGACTTATTATAGCATGGTTTTGGGATTTTGTCAACCCCTTAGTCATCCTTGACTCCATCCTCGAAGTGGAGCCATTTGATACGGCGAGTGTACACACGAGGAGAGTAGGTATTGTAGTCGCGGTGGGTCGTGGTTTCCCAGCCTTTCTTCTTCAGCTCCCACATCAGCTTGTTAGCCTTGTCAATGGGCAGCTCCACGGTTTCGTGTTCGCCATTGGCTTCGGTATACAGGTAGCACAGATAGCTTTCGTGGGTCGTACCGTAGAAGGCGGTGATGGTGAGGGAGATAACGTACCAGTTCATTAGGATTCCTTCCTTTCCTCTTTCTGTAATAAGTATATCATATAATTTGTTACAAATCAAGTGATATTTTTATTAAAATTCTGTTACAAAATTGGGCGGGCCGGCCAGCGGCGATCCACTCAGTGGATCACCTTGGTCACGATGCCTGTGGCATCGGCTTCGATGTGGACCACCTCATCCCAGAGGTCTTTCGCTTCGATCCACTTGACCGCTTCGCGCACATCAGAGCCAACCACCTTGTCGGATTCATACTCGTACTCGTACATTTGCTTTCGCTCCTTCTCTCTTGATGGTTATATTATAACAGATAATTCCGGGGTTGTCAACCCTTATGCGGCGATCCGCATAAGGGTTTTTTCATTGGTCAGTTCGGCATCGTCAAACTTGATTTGGATCTGCTTGCCGTTCAGTTCAATATCCCCTGCAACATTGAAGGGAACGGAATCTTTCACCCACTTTTCAGTGGTGAGGGTTTCGGTAATCACTCGTTCAAACCGCTCGCCCTTGTTCCACTTGTCAATGGTGTTCAGCAGTTCTTCCGATCCGAGGAGTACCGCCTGTCCGTTCGCAACCGCCGCCTTGCGGAAGTCCGCACCCAACCGCACCCTGACCTTCGCCATGCCGCCCCGTTTAGAGGAAGCACGATCGAACTTGAGGATTTCGGTGGGAAGGTGACCATCCACCTTGATGTAATACAAGAGATGGTTGAGGATAAAGCCAACGATGTAACCATCAGCGGCAGACAGGGCATTGTAGAGGGCAACCATTTCATTCAGCGTCATTGTTTCGTACCTCCCTTTCGATGCTTTAATTATACGCTTCTTTTGCCCGGTTGTCAATGACAAATTTCTGAACAAATCGTAATAATTCTGTAATAAATGCGGGCCGGCCGCGCATATTAAAAATGCTCGGCGAAGTATTTGCAGAAACTGCAATAAAGAGGTACAAGACCAATGAGTCCAAGGATGTCAAAGATCATTGCAGTCTGGGTATCATCCAGTTCATAGATGTAATACACCCGTGCGCCGATCGTGATACCAACGAAGATGATAAGGGCGAATGTTATCACAAAGTGCCATGCTTTTTTCATTTTCTTTTCCTCCTGTTAGGGGTTGTAGTTAGCAAGACCTACGATACTAAGTAACGCGCCGAAACCTACTGCTAAAGCAGCTTCGGTTACTCCGAAGAATACATATACCTCGCCGAGGAAGGCGATGATACAGCCTACCACACCAATCAGATCACACAGCTGGTCATTAGTCACAGCTCACGCGCCTCCTTCATCTTGATCACGAAGCCATCGACCTCAGCTGCCTGACGGGCAGCTCCTTCCGCCTGATGGGCGTACCATGCACCATAGAACCAGATTTCGCCGTTAATGGCACGGCACACAAAGTAGGTGTACCGCTCGGGATTCTGGGGCAGATTGTTGATGTTCACATAAGCGTTCATTGGGGTTACCTTCCTTTCCTCTCTC
>JAEEGL013841529.1_pt1 | contig 18998 bp, 14 predicted proteins | sample 9134231 | NCBI WGS metagenome assembly JAEEGL01 (sample SAMN16246548, study PRJNA631951) | gut metagenome | biome: gut microbiome; feature: rumen; material: fiber-attached | host: Bos | place: Iran: Karaj | collected 2018-10 | reverse complement strand
TATCATCAATAGTACAAAGTGTTTGAAATTAATACTATCGATTTCCTGTAAAGACAATCAACAGACAAAGAAGATTTGTAAATATCCAAGATGATTGTCACGTTTGGTAATTCAAGATATGATGTGAATGGTCACGGCAATGTTGATATTAGCGACGTGGTGACGCTTGTCAATTATATCTTAGGACAATAACAACAAATAATAATCCCAGGTGACTTGGGATTTTTTTCTGCTTAAACTTATAGCTATCTCAATCAGGCTCTCCAGGGTAGGTTGGGAGGTATTAGTTACCCATCTAGATATAGTGGCAGTATCTTTTTTAAGCATCTCGCTCAAATCTTTGTTTGAAACCATTCGTTCTGCCATAACTACCTTAATCCGATTTAAAGGTTTACTGTCCATATACATATTTATTTATAGTTTTTGCAAAAATACTATTTTTTTTGAAATAATAGCGCTGATTTCCACACGAATTTCTCATCTTTCTTGCGAATTAATTGATTTTCGAGTCAATTATCATTTTTTTATCGTTACTAACATTACTGAAATAGTTCGAATTGTTATAGAAAACATACTGGTTTGAATCGAGTACGTTACCAACGGACTCGAAGTACTATACCAACGGACTCGCAGTTCGTTAGGGACGGACGCTCAGTCCGTTCTCGAACGTACTGAACATTTTTCTCAAATTTGTTGGAGTGAATCTACATATTTCTTATCTTTGTACTGCTATGACAGAACAAGATATTTTCACAGAAAAAGCCAATAGTGGCTATCCAGTTTGTTGTGTAGAGCAATGCCCACTGAAGGAACATTGCCTGCGATGGTTGGTGGGACTACAGATGCCCGACACTACGAGTTTTATTAATTGTGTTCATCCACGCGGTCTAAATTCCTTGGATTAGTAGCGAAAAACCGTGCTTTACAAACAATGTCTCGGCTGAAATAAAGATATTTGTGAACCGCTATTGTCATTTGAAGAATATACTAATCAATGAAAACATATCTTGAAATCAAAGTTCCAATATCATTTGATGCTCCATGGTTTCTCGAACTAAGAGAATCATTGAAGGACATCCCTGTGCGTTGGCAGAAAGGGTACTACCATATCACGATGGCCTTTCTGGATGATACACAGAATCTACCAGACGTTGAAGCCATCATGCACAAATACCTGGACCATGCTAATGCCGTTACCATCACATTTGACAAACTGGATGTTTTCACTGCCAGCAATGGGATGCTGATTGTCTATCTGACAACTTCCTGTATACCTGAGACCTTCCAATCTTTGGTGGATGATATTCGTGATGAGATTGGCAACACAGACTCAAATATCCAGTCGGACTTCCGATTGCATGTCACATTAGGACGCATATCAGAGCTAGGTGTGGATATTGACGACATTGGTTTTCTCATAGATGAAATGGACCTTCCTCCATTTACCTTGTCGCTAAATGAGGTAGAGTATAGGGAGTTCAGAGGAAGAAGCATATATCAGAATCAATTACACTAATCTCTGTATTTAGAAGAGTTTTTACCTTCTATTCATCGGCGTTTGCAATTGGTTTATGCCGATAGATATACTATGAACCGCATATAATCCGCGCTTGGAGTGCTTGACCGTTCTGGCAACAACCGATCTGGAATCAAGTAAATCTATCAACATATCTATCCCGAGAGGCTAACCTGTCTCTTGTTTTTTAGAGGAAAAATTTTTACGTTGTGATTTATTTTTTCTATTTTTGCCACTATATTTTGAAACTTTAAAAACACAACGATTATGAAAACGAATTTATTCTCATCTATTCTTTTGGTTGCTACATTCTTTGTAGCACAGAACATTTTTGCGTACGACTTCTGTGAAAACAATGAGGATGGCGTACCTATTTACTATAATATAGTGAATAAGACTAACAAGACTTGCGAGGTGACATGGAAAGATGGAGAAAGAGATTTAGTTGGTAATCAAAGCTTTGATGATTACGAAGGCGATGTCAAGATTCCTTCTACTACAAAAGATGGCTATCGAGTGATTCGAATAGGACGTTCTGCATTCTTATGTTGCAAGAATCTGACTTCGGTGACTTTCCCAAATTCTATTTACAGTATTGAACAAGGTGCCTTTTATTATTGTACTAGTTTGATGTCGATTGAAATTCCCAACTCTGTAACCCGTGTTGGGGATTTCGCATTTCATAATTGCAGCAGCGTGACTTCTTTGAAGATAGGTGAATCTGTCACAACCCTCGGAACCTGTGCTTTTTATAGCTGTAAAGGGCTGACTTCAGTTGTCATTCCAAATTCTGTTACAAGTATAGAGAATCAAGTGTTTGGTAACTGTATGAACTTGACTTCCATAAAAATTGGTGATAATGTTAGTTTTATAGATTCTCATGCTTTTGCCAATTGTAGTAGTTTGACTTCTATCACTCTCCCTGAGTCCATCACTCATCTTGGAAGCCTTATGTTCGAGGGTTGTACTGGTTTGACTTCTATTTTCATTCCAAAGAGCGTTACTCGAATTGACGAAAATCCCTTTGTTAATTGTACGAATCTTGCAAGCATTATTGTGGAGGAAGGGAATCCGAAGTACAATTCATTCAACAACTGTAATGCCATCATTGAAACAAGCACTCGTAAACTGGTATCTGGATGTAAGAATACGGTGATTCCAAATGACATTGTTACCATTGGAAGGTATGCTTTCTCGAAATGCCAAGAACTCACTTCTGTCGTATTGCCAAACACTGTGAAGACCCTTGAGTATGGTGCTTTCAAGGAGTGCTCTAATTTGACTTCAGTAAAAATTTCAGAAACAGCAACGACCATAGAAGATTATGTGTTCAATGGCTGTTCAAGCTTAACCTCCGTGGAGATACCAAATACTGTTACAAGTATTGGAGAGTTTGCATTCCAAGGCTGTACAGGTGTGACCACGATTTCATTATCCAGCTCTCTTACAACGATTGGAAGATCGGCTTTCGAGAATTGTGTAGGGTTCACATCAATTGAACTACCTAATACACTCACGAAGATAGGAAGTTCTGCCTTTGAAGGATGTAAAGGCTTGACTTCGGTGGCCATACCTAATTCTGTCACAACGATAGAAAGTGGAGCATTCTGGAAATGTACAGGATTGACTTCTGTGATTATTCCGAATTCTGTTACAAGCATTGGATCAATTGCCTTTTGTAACTGTAGTAGTTTGACCTCCATTACTTCTTATTTAACGGATGTTTTTGAAACAGGAAACCAAGCTTTCGATAAGATTGATAATGCAACGCTGTATGTACCTGCGGGTTTGAAAAGTACCTATCAATCGACCGCAGACTGGAAACGGTTAACCAAGATCGAAGAAATGCCTGGCATTTCATTGGCTATGGCTTGTTCGGACCAGGGAAAGGTGTCAATTAACGAATATATCACATTCACCAACAAATTGGGAGAGGTATCTGTGCGCGATGGAATAGAAAACAAGTTCGTCTTTATTCCAGAAGAGGGTAGCCAGTTGGACCGTGTACTTATCAACGGATTGGATGTGACAAAGAATGTGAAGGACAACGTATTGAAAACCACGATTTATCCAAACTATTCGATGATGGTGATATTTGCTACCAAGGGAGCAGATGTGAATCGTGATGGTGCGGTAGATATTTCAGATGTGGTTGCCTTGGTGAACATCATCTTAGGGCAGTAGTGAAATAAAAGTCTAATACGAACTGAGTCCACTATTCAAGGTGGACTCAGTTTTGAATATGATGATTCAATAGATACAATAATCCCACAAAGAATGCCTAATCATTAAAGAGTTTGTGGTATCATACCATTACAACCATTATCTTTCATAGAAGGTAAGACGTATGCCATCCCCGCAATGTCCATTCTTAATTCTTCCATCATTTGATATACAAAAGGGCGAATTCTGCATAGCGGCGCCGCTCTATGGATGGTATTTTCTTTCCTTTCCAATGGCAGAACCGCACATAATCCTCCTTGAAGTCACGAATACCAGCCTCAATCTTCTTCAGCAGCGTGCTCTTTGGCCACTTGTCTTTATAACCAAGGACTTTACCAGGTCCTACGTTATAGGCAAGTGCAGCAAGCAGAAGTGAGTCTTTTCCATATTTGCTGAACATCGCACACAAGGACTGGAGGTCTCTTCTGAGCAATACTTCAGCTTCTTTGGGGGACATATTCGATGAATAAGTCTCGCCAGGTCTCAGTTTATGGCCATAGCCTAGGTAGGGATGGTCCTTCCTTCGGTGTAGGCCTTCGTAATACTTGATGCAACATACGGCTCGCTCAAAAGGTGGCAAGTCGTAGATGCTGCTCATCATCTCTATCTGCTTTGTCTCTGGGGATTCATGTGTCTGTGCGTTTGCATTCAGGCACATAACCAACAGTAATGATAATACTATAGTTCTTGGCTTCATTTTTTTACATGTGGTCCACTTCAATTACTATCGCATGAAAAGGGACTTTATTCTCAGCGGACCTTATATTTATTTATCTCATCTATCATGTGTTTCACATCGAGGTTCACAGATACGAAATTCTGGTAAAGAATGCGTTCCTTGGCATCAACGGAAGGGAAAGAATAGAATTTTGGAATCTTGTAGTTCTCGTAGTCGGCTTCTTCCTGCTGTATTTCCTTCATGTTAAAGTCTGTCTTGCAATAGAACTTGGAGGTCTGGAACTCCGCACTCTCCTGGATGTTCATGGAGTCACCACGACCAGTCTTGGTCTTGATGAAGTCACGCGCCGACTGACCACATATCCAGCCGGTAGGCATATCAGAAATCTTGGATGCAGGCACAAGGCTGTCCATGTTCTCATTGAGGTTGATGGAGGTCTTGTCACGGTCGATGGTCACTCCTTTCTTTAGCTGAACTACCTTCCCAAAGATGTCATTGGAAAGCCATTCGAGGGTTTCCTTGGCTCTGGCAGAACCACTGACCACATTGCCGACCGTCGTGATGACCTTCTCCATGCCGACCTTGCCATAGTCACTTTCCAGCTGGGGCAGCTCCTGAAAACCGAGTGCCACACTCACCTTGTTGCTTCGGGCAGTGCCGATAAGGCGGTCAATCTTGTGGAAGTACAAGGTGGGCAACTCATCGACGATGATGCTGACAGGGATGTTCTTGCCCTGACCTGTATTGACACGTGTCACAAGACGGTTCAGGATTAGTGCATTCAAAGCACCGATGATGCTCTCCATCTCTGGGTCATTGGCAATTAGCAGATAGCTGGGATTGGCTGGGTCTGACACCTTCAAATCGAAGTCGTCGCCATCCTTGTGGAATATCCAGTATGATTCCTTGGTGGCAAGACGAGAGGTATAGACACGCAGTGTGCCAATCATACCTTCCAGCTGTTCCATTGCCTTGTTCTTCATGGCTGTCTGGAACGGGCCGAGTAGGGGAGCGACCTCAGGGTCTGTCTCCAGCACCTCGAAGATAGTCTGGTAGTCAAGGTTCAGGAAGGACAGGATATGAGGCATGTCGCTGTACTTGCCCAGCCAATAGTAGTCGTCGGCATTGACCTCCTTGTGATTGGCATCGAAGACACGTCCTGTTGGCTTCGGACGATGCGTCTTTGGCTCTTCTGTCATTTCTGCCTCCAAGGGCTTGTTGGTCTTCTTGTCATACGGCACCTTTCTGTAGTTTGCGAAGAATAACTTATCGCACTAATTTTGATAAGTTTTCTTGTAAAATTAAATTGACAATATATAACATGTAAAATACACTATATTAGTATATTATAAAGATATATTTGTTTTTCTTTTGTTGTTTGACCTTTTCCTTAAAAACACTTAATTTTGTTACTTTTGTGTCTATTTTGTGACTCAGTTACAAAATTAATCACTATATTTGTACCAATGAAAACGAGCCTCCAAGGCATGGTAAAACAAAAGAAAACACAGGTAACGAAATGGCAAGACCCAAGAAGAGTATCAAACTGAAAGAACCTGTTCATATCAGGGAGAAGAAGTTGAAAGATGGCAATATCAGCCTCTTTCTCGACATCTATCATAAGGGTGTACGTAAGTACGAGTTCTTGAAACTGTACTTGATACCTGAGACTACGCCCTTGGCGAAGTACCAGAATGCCCAGACGAGAAAGATAGCTGAACAGATAAAGTCGGAGCGTGTGTTGGCCTTGCAGAGCCACGGCATTGAGAACTGGAACACCATCAAACGTGCCTCCATGCCACTCACACACTGGCTTTCGGAGTATGAGAAGATGACCCTTGGTGTGAAGAAAGGCACGATAGAGGGACGACGCAAATTGCATGTCAAGGTGGATGACTTTCTCTCTGAGAACAACAGAATGGCAGTCGCCCTTGATGAAGTTGACAGGGATTTCTGCCGCGACTTCATCAAGTATCTTCTGACAACTCCAGACCAAAGGTATAGCAACAAAGAGAACAACAGCAAACGTGTCACCGTCAACACCGCCCGTAGTTATCTTGCCATCTTCTCAAGCGCACTGAACAAGGCTGTGCGTGAGGGTCTCATACCAGCCAACCCTGTAAAAATGCTCGACCCGAAGGAACGTCCGCAACCAAAGGAAGGTGACAAGCAGTATCTCACCATTGACGAACTGAAACGGATTGCCGATGCCCCATGCCCCAGCTCTGAGTTGAAGACAGCCTTCATGTTTGCTTGCTTCACTGGGCTTCGCATAAGCGATATAAGGAAAATGACCAATAAGGACATCTACCTCTCGTCCGATGGCAAGACACGGTTCATATACACGGAAATGGTAAAGACTGGCGGCACTGTCACCGTGCCACTTTCGGCTGAAGCCCTGCGGTGGTTGCCTACGGTGGAGGATGACGATGTTCTGTTGTTCCGCGTCCCACAGAATGCGTCCACGCTGGGACGTTATCTATCACAATGGATGAAAGCTGCCAAAGTTGACAAACGTATCACTTTTCATTGTGCCAGGCACACATTCGGAACACTCATGCTCACGCTGGGTGCGGATATCTATACCACAAGCAAGCTGATGGGACACTCTAACGTCAAGGTGACGGAGGTGTATGCCAAGATTGTTGACCAGAAGCGTGTGGATGCCATCAACCTTATGGACAATATGTTTGATAAGTTTCAGGGAGGAGAACAGAAATGAAGATAACATTAAGGTCAAAACCGGTTGCCAACGGTAGCCGTAGCCTTTTTCTTGAATACTACGAGAATGGCAAGCGTACATACGAGTTCCTTCGCCTCTACATCATACCGGAGGTTGACGAACAGGCTAAACGAGAAAACGAGAATGCCTTGAAGAAGGCGCAAGCTGTCAAGGCTGAACGCACCATCCATCCAGACACCATTCCCACAGAGAAAAGCAAGCAGCAAGAGAAAGTTCGATTGGCCAAGGAAAAGTACAACAAGCTCACATTCATGGAGTGGATGGACGAATACCAACAGATGATGCAAGACAACGGCACATACTCCAAAGCTGCCATCAACCAAGCAAAGACCATAAAAGACGCCGTCTGTCAATACCTTGCCTCCATTTGCAAAAAGGACATCCTTCTATCAAAGATAGACAAGCAGTTTGTGTATGGCTTCTTGCAGTTTCTAGGCAATGGCTATGTGCAGAAGCATTGGCGAAAAGAGAACAAGCCTTTGAGTGCTTCGACATTGAGGGCATACCAGACGAAGTTCAACACTATCCTGAACAAAGCAGTGAAGGAAGGGAAGATGAAAGCCAATCCCTTCTATCAGCTAGACAAGTCACAGACCTACCGCAAGTGCAAAGGTGAGCGTGAATACCTCACCATAGACGAAGTGCAGCGTTTCATGACAGTGGAAACCGACGGCAAGGAAACACAGCGAGCCTTCGCCTTTGCCTGTTTCACAGGGCTACGAATTAGTGACATTCGCGCGTTGAAGTGGACTGACATCAAGGACCCAGATACTTCTCCCACCATAGTCATGGAACAGACCAAGACGCATGATGTTGTTCGTGTACCGCTCGGCAAGATGGCCTTGTCGCTCCTTCCAGCGCGTAAGGATAGCATCCACGTGTTCCATCTGCCCACAGCAACTGCGGTGCACTCCAGTTGCAAGTGGATAGCAGAACATGCCGGAATCAATAAGAACGTCAGTTTCCACACGAGCCGTCACACTTTCGCCACGCTTACACTCTCGGCTTGCAACGACCTCAAACTTGTGAGTGAGTTGCTTGGCCACAAAAGCGTGAAGACGACCCAACGTTATGCAGAGGTGATGCTTGCCAACAAAACAGAGGCTGTTAATCGGGTGGAAACGGTATTTACGTCGTGATTCTATACGGTCGAAGATTTTATACAACTAACAGATGTAAGAAATTTCTAATCCACTTATAAACAGACATTTATGATTACTACTATCATATCTGTATATTTTAGACCATTAATGCAGTGAAACAAAATAACTCCAACGTAGTTATAGAGAATGAGCCAGCATTACCTCTTATTTGAAATGCAAAAATACAGAACAATCTCCAATTAACAAAATTATGAGACTTCAAATATTGTACATGATAATGCAATATTATACCAAATAACAACTCAATGTGAGCTACCTGGACTAGGATTCGTGGCAAAGGTAGTAAAGAATTTTTTAATTCCATCAATTTGGACAATGATTATTTGGTGCGTTCGAAAGTTGACTCTCTTCCCTTCCGACTACGATTTTGAGGCGCATGGGTCGAGAGGGTGTATGTGCATTACAAACAAATACCCACACGCAAGCCAAAAGCTCGCTCTGTGGGTATTGCTCATTTCGTTTGTACTGTTACAGATGTGTTGGTGGGGCATCAATTACCAGTCCGCGCCCCAAGGTTCCAGCGTCCATGTCTATGGCATACCGTCGTAAAGCCAGGTCTTCAGAGTATTTTATCTTTGAATGACTTTCCTGTTTACAACCGTTCCGTCGCTCATCACCATGCGCATCAGGCAGATGCCCTGCAAAGGTGCGGTGATGCGTTTGCCTGAGAGCGTGAAGTACTCAGTGCGTTTGACGTTGCAAGACGTGATTCCTTCAACATAGTTGATATCATCGCCCAACCCCTGGTTATTTGCATCAGCAACACGGAATTCACGGACAGTGACGCTACCTGAGAGGGCTGGGGCAGAGAGCTTTATGAAGCGCGATTCGCTGTTGAGAGGGATTACATCATCGAAAGGAAAGTCCTCAGCATGCAGTACACGGATGGTGCGCCAACCTGGTGTGACATCAGCATTGCGGGTTTCCTGAATCTTGAATTCCACGTAGCCGCTACCGCTATAGTCTGCCTTCACGCGCATGGCAGGCGAAGTTGTTTGGAAGAAGGTCATCAACTTATCGGAGGTTTTGGTAATGACCGCTTTGTCGGCAGTCTTTTCACCCGACACCTGTACCCAATGGGGATGCTCATTGCTACCCTCTTGGATGGTGCCGTTTTCACGTTCCAGGAGACCGATGACATCAAAAGGCTTGAAGTTAATGGGTAGAGGAGCAGCCCTTCCTTTATGGGTTTCCTTGATGTTGTCGAGCGAACCAAATCCGCAGGTGGAAAAGTTGAACTCAATCTTTTCCTCTAAGACGTTGTTACCGTTCATGCTGGCAACAGAGCCTTCGGGGAACGTGACAACATAGTCCGTATTGACATCCAGGCCTTCGTAGGTTACAGAAAGTGCCGAACCTGAGGCTGTGACGTTGGTGATTCGCTCGTAATTCTTTCCATTGATGGTGACATCTCCATTGTATTTGATGTTCTGATTGAAGTAGAAGGTCATCGTGCCGTCCATATAGGAAACGTTTTCTGATTCAGGAAAGGACTTCAACACGACAGGGCTGTCGGTATCTTCGTTATTAGCGGCATCTATGACCAATGACACGTCGTCGATGTGACACCAAGCATCGGCAGGACCGTCAGCATAGAATCCCACTTCGACCATACTACCCTCAACGACAACATCACTGATGGTGTAGAGATGCCATTGACCGTCGGCAATGGTGATGTCGGCCTTGAATGTCTCGCCGCCGCTCGTTGCGTACATATATAGTTCGTTGAACCTGCTGCCCACTTTTGTGTATGCCTTCAGCGTGTAGTGCCCGTCTGATAGCGGAACATGAGCTGAAGACGATATCTTCTGATAGACTTTGCGCTGAAAGTCCTTCTTGTCGGAGATGTTCAAACAGTGGTTGCCCATGACGGTAGCGCGGTCAGTGCTAGAGTTCGTAGCATTGAGCACAGGCGAGTTCTCATCGTTGATAGCCACCTTGTTGCCTTTCTTCACCTCTGTAGTCCATCCGCGAAGGTATGACTGAGACGGCTTGTTGGCACTGGGGATGTTCACGCGGTCAGCATCGAAGCTGAAGTTCTTCACGTAGTTGTTGTCCTTGCCCACATACCACTCACCGGTCTCGGCATTGAGGTGCCACTGACTGAGGGAATTGAAATAGGGCTTGTCATTGACAAACGAGATAGGACACCACTGGTTGTAACCGTTGCCATTGCCGGCAAAACCAGCCCAGCGGTCGCCACAGTAAATGACCGTTTCCTGCTTCGTGCCACGGACGGTGTAGAAGAAGCCCGTCTGCGTTACGTGACCGTAGTCATCGGCAGAGCCAGGCATCACCTGCATGTTATTGGTAGGTGTATAGGGACCGTAGATGCTTGAAGCCTCTAAATAATAGACGTTGGAAGCATTCCATCCGTAGAGGTCGCTGGCGCAGACGTAGTACTTACCTTGATACTTGAACATGCAGTCGCCCTCGCGTCCTGAGCCTTTGTATATCTCATGGCAGTCTTTCAAACCAATCTTACCATCGGCACATACACCGATTTCCGACAGGTAGATGCGTCCGCGGCCCTTGCCATAGCTGTAGCAGAGATACGATTTGCCCGTATCGGGGTCGGTGAAAACAGTCTGGTCACCTGTATTCGGCGTGCCGATGATATTGGTCATGTCAATCTGGTTGTGGCGCTGGAAATTGCCTGTGGGGGTGTCGCAAGTGGCCACCAGAACATTGTCGTTGTACTGCGTCAGCAGCGCATATTTCTTTGCTTCAGGTATGTATGCCACGCCAAGTCGTCCCACCCAGTAGGCCCAACCTGCCGAAGAAGGTGTGAGCACATCGCGCACAAAGGTCCAGTTTACCAAATCGTCGCTCTTGTAGCAGGTGACCGACACGAAGTTTGTAACGTTGCTCTTGCTGCCAGCCAGAGCCTTCGGACAGTAATCCACGGCCTCCTGGTATTTCACTCCATACCAATAATAATGCTCCACACCCTGAGCATCTGGGAAGCGGAATATGCCGCCACCCTGACTGTAGATGTAACTGCCGGAAGTGGTCTTCCAAAACGTGTCGTTGGTGATAACGGGTGCATCGCCGTCGTCGGCGTGAGCACAAGTGAAGGTCATCATTGCGATGACAAGTGTCAGTAGTTGTTTCTTCATGTTGTCAATTAGTTTGGTTTCGGCGGCAAAAGTATGAAAATAGCTAAAAAAGCAGTTTCACAAATGTAACTTCCAGTTGAAATTATGTAACTTTGCACGAAAACAACGTACTAATTGATGAGAAAAACCACCATCGCCCTCATATTCGCGCTTCTGTTGACGGTTGCTGGACTGTCGGCACAAAACTGCCGCCGATTGTCGCTGCCCAACCATGAGCTGTTGTCGGCAGAGAAGGTACTTTATGTGATGCAGGACAGCGAAGGCTTTCTGTGGTATGCCACGGAGGGAGGAGGCATTTGCCGCGATGACGGAAGGCAGGTGGACGTGTTTCGCAGCGATGCCGAGCACCCCGACCTACTGGGCAGTAACAATGTGATTTGTCTGGCGGAGGCTGGAAGCATGATTATTATCGGCACCTATCACGGAGCTAACGTGCTGGACAAGCGAGACTATTCCATTCGCAGACTGACGGAGGTAGATGACAAGCGGGTGGACGACATTATCATTGGTAACAATGGCCATTGGTGGCTGACAGCAAACAAGATGGTGCATGAGTATTCAGCTAACGGCAAATGGCTCAAGACGTATCATGCAGGCGACAAATACATCTTCCGTCTGCATGAAGACGAAAAAGGACGATTGTGGTGTACCCAGTGGGAAGGCGGGACATTGCGTCTGGATGGCGAGCGGTTTGTACAGGTGACGATGGAATGGCCAGATAGCATCGACTTTAGCCGCGTAACTACTGACTGCCAGGGTCGTCAGTTGGTGACAGACGGCTTCGGAGAATGTTACGCCATGAGCAGCAATGACCAAAAACGCTGGTTTAGCGGTACTATTTTGACACGAGAGACCGCCGACTCTATTCGCATAGCAAAACATCTTTCTGCCCGCCCCACTGCCTTGGCTGTCAGTAAGGAAGGTGAACTTTGGTTCAGCACAGGAAAAGACATCCGATGTATGAGGCAAAACGGGGAAGAGACTGTAATTATCGATACTAAGGATGTCTCGGCTATGACCTTTACACCCGACGGTACGCTATGGCTTGCTACCATCTTCGGACAACTTTTTCGCTCCCAGAAAGGAAAGATGGTACTTGATGAATACGGTTCAAATGAGTATGGCGATGGGGTGATAGCTTTGTCGGTGGATAGCATGGGGCGACTCGTAATGGTGAGCGACCGTTACATGAGGATATACGACACGCAGCAACGTACTCTTCGACAACAAAGCCGCGAAGCCGACGGCATCTATTGCATAGAACTTCAAGAAACCAAGCCAGGCGAACGGTGGAGCAGACCCAACCGCGAAAAGATTGTGGAACACCTGCCTGAGTGGATAACCAGCTGGTGGATGTGGTGCATATACACCTTTCTGATGGTCTCTATCGGTTTGCTTATTATCTACATCTTCATGCTAAGACAGCAGCGCAAACAGTTCTTGGAGCAGATGAAGAATATGGTGATAACCAGCAATACGACCGAACCAGTAACAATTACAGAGCAAAAGCCCGTTCCAACCGTTGAAGACGAATGGCTGAAAAAGGCCATCGCCCAAGTGGAAGTACACCTGAATGATGAAAGCTACACTGTAGAACAGTTGAGCAGCGATATGTGCATGAGCCGCATGACTTTCTATCGCAGAGTACAGAGTCTGACGGGCCAATCGCCTACTGAATTTATGCGTACCATACGTCTGCGCCGTGCTGCTGAGCTGCTGCACGAAGGCAAGATGACTGTCACCGAGATTAGCTACGCCACTGGTTTTTCCTCTGTCAGTTACTTCAGCCGTTGCTTCCGCACAATGTTCGGCATGTCGCCCACACAATTTGGCAATACACCAAGCGCTGGTAAGAATCTATAATCAGAATTTATAGAATCTACCTTAATAATGAAGGCAGGTACTGCCATCGGTGCGGCAAATGTTGAACTTAAAACGGGCATTGATTTCCGCTACGGGAATGTCGTAGCGCTGACCTGGGAACATCGTGGGTAGGGCTATCGACTGAGATTGTCCATTGGCATCAACATATTGGAGGGTATAACCACGCAGAATGTACAATGGAATGCTGTTTTTCACATTGATGCCAACGATGAGGGTATTATCATCAGCCCTAGCCTGCCATACTCCAGCCAACGACTGCTTATCGCGGACAGCAGTGGAGGGTTGCACCTTGTCGATTTCCACGGGACACATCAGATCACGCAGCACGTAGTAGGAGGGTTTGGGCTGGTGGCAATAGTCGGTGATGCCGTGGCGGCGTATGCGGTGACGACCGCGTCCCTCTTCACCCATCTGTGTGCGGTAATCCTCCAAGCAGAAGTAGATATAGCCAGTAACAAAATCCTGACGTGCCCACTCCTTGATGTGATAGAGCATATCATCGGTACGGCGACGGTCGCCACCCACAAAGGCAGGTTCGCAGAGGCCATACTCAGTAATGAATAGCGGACGCCCATCGAGTGCTGGACCAATCTGCTCGAAATAGTCAGGCAGCTCCTCGCGAATTTTCTTCCCACTGCCGTGCCAGGTACCGATGTACTCGTTCCATGTGGGGATGTCTAACAGCAGCGAGGGATCTTTCTTTAAGTTACGGTAGATGCTATTGCCCACGGTCTCAGTCATGCGATGCGGGTCAAGCTGACGAATAAACGCGCCCAGACGCTTCACAGTTTCATGGTTTCCGCCCACCTCGTTGCTCACAGCCCAGGCAAAGATGCATGGATGATTGTAGTGGGTCTCTATGAGTTCTAATAGTGTCTCACGTGCAAGAGCCTCCAGCTCAGGTGTAAGTTCTTTGCCTGGTTGCTGCCACCACGACAGCTCTTCTTGTGCGAGAATGCCTAATGAGTCAAGTGCATTGAGCATATCCTCGCTCTGGGGCCAGTGGAAACGGGTGATAGTGGCATTCAGGTCTTTCAGCATAGCTGCCGACTGTTGGATATAGTCAGCAGGTTCTGCCATACCATAGTCGGGATTGCTGCCAGGCATACTCTCGATACCTGGCAACCGCACAGGCTCTCCATTGAGTACAAAGCGGTTTCCCTCAATGTGGAAATCACGGAAGCCGATATGCCCCGTCTTGGTATCGCTAATTGCTTTGCCATCCATGACGCTCACATCAAAGTTGTAGAGCGCAGGATGGTCGAAGTGCCAAGGTACGACCTTACCACAGTCGATGTCGGTGTTGAACGTTCCCTGCTTCGTCATCTTCAGTGTTATCAACTTGTCGAAGATGACTTGTCCTGTCTGCTTGTTGCTGACCTTCAGCGCAAACGTTGCTCGTGTTACTTGTGGTTCATGAAGACAGATACTGATATGGCTTAAGCCTGTGCTGTCGGCAACAGAGAACTGCGGTGTAAAGTGTGCGTAACGGATGCTCCGGCTTCCGCTCACATGTAGGTTCACCTTGCGGTAGATGCCGCCGTCATTGGCCCAGTCAAATGCCCGCTTGTAAGGGAAGTTATATGTAGAATAGCTGTTGTCGACCTCGACCACCAACAGGTTCTCCTGTCCAAACATCACATACGAAGTAATGTCTATGCTGAAGGGCGTATATCCCTTGCCAACATGACTGCCAACCTTTCGTCCATTAACATAGACCGTGGCATCGTGATAAACGGCCTCGAACTGGAGACGCAATTTTTTGCCTTTCATTTCTGTCGGAATGTGCAGCCGCTTCCCATACCATGCGTGTCCTGCATAGTCCTCCAGTCCCGACATTACGTTATAAGTATGCGGTACGTTTACGAGAATCGCCTCCACAGGAAGTCCCGCCGAATAATCAGCACTGTCGGCCACAAAGTGCCACTCGCCGCAGAGCGAAATGTCCATTCCCGCTGATACGCCCATTCCCGACCCTTGGTCACCTACTCGTAAGCTTTCTGCCTCTGCTGGTAAGTTTAAAGAACTGCTGAACAAGAGCAACAGAATCAATTTATTACAATTCATAGCCAATCTAATAAAAGTTTTTATTCTTCCTTCAAGTTCTTTAGTATCCAGTCAAGCTGCTGGCGGTTGGTGGCTTCGCTGGTCCAGTGTTCGTTGATAGGTGTAATAAGTCTCTCTTTTTCGCATTGCAGCAAGTTCCAGACAGCGTAGCTGGTGGTGGGCGGACAAGTGTTGTCGTTGAAACCCCACGTCATGTAGGTCTTGGCCTTTACGTATGGTGCAAAGCACACCACGTCGTAGTAGGACAATGTCTGCCGATGTTCTGTAGTGAGCATACCGTCGGCTGTGGAGAAATGCGGAAAACCATGAGCCAGGCCCGGCTCAACGGCGGCAGCCATGTCGACGAGAGCTGGATGATTGGCCACACAGAGGTTGACGCGCTCATCGAGGGCAGCTGTGATGATGGATAGTGCTCCTCCCTGACTGCCACCTAAAGTGATGACATTGCGACCGTCCCATTCGGGCAGCGACGTGAGCAGGTCGATGCAGCGAACCAGTCCCAGATAGACATGTTTCATGTAATAGTGGTCACGGTTGTCCATACCCTGATAGAGGTACCCCTTCACCTTGCCATCGAAGGAAGCGCGTATATCCTCGAAATATTGTTCTGGCATACGGGGGTCCATACCGTGAATCTCTGTGATAAAGCGTATGACCCCATTCTCAGGGAAATAGTCACGAGAGTTTGGATCTTTGATACGCTTGATGCCAGCTCCAGGCGGTGAAAGCACCACAGGACAAGCTCCGAGTTTTGCCTGCTTGGGCATCATCAGATAACCATAAAAGGCCTGGTGCTGGCGGTTCAGTTCCAACCTGATGAGATAGCAGTCAGTCTTGTCGTTCGACAGTTCGGGTTGAAGCTCCTTAGTGTATGTTAGTGGATATTTTGCCGTCTCTTCCAGTGCCTTCTCCCAAAACGAGCGGAAGTCCTTGGGCTGCTGCGTATAGGGACGTATCTGCTCAGGCGAGAAGCCCACCTTAACATGGTGTTGATAAGTCGTGCCATCGAGATTCAGCCGTAGCCGTAAATCACGGAAACAGGGCTTTAGGGCTGTGCCTATCTTGATGGTGCAACGTCCGTTCTTCAGCTCTGCCTTTCCGTTGGTGTCATCGGTCATCAGGTCGTTGCCGATGCCATATTCCACGATTCCATTGCGAGGAATGCCATACTTATAGAACTGCACTTCTACCGTAGCTTGTTCGCCTGTCTTGTATATCCAGTCGGCATGGTTGGGTACAGTCACCCATAGGTAGTCACTTTTGTAGGGGTAGTTCTCTACTGCCCATGTGGCAATAGATAACATACAACAAATAAGAGATAAGGATGGTTTCTTCATCGTTTTATAAATGATTTGATTTGCTCGATAGCTTCCTGTCGTTCTTTGGGCTTGAAACCATGACCTGCACCAGGGATGACATGCAGGCTAGCGTTCTTGTAGGTTTTGGCAGCGCGACGCGAATCTTCCATCGATACTACTTGGTCTGCATCGCCCTGGATGATGAGCACAGGTTTTTGGAACTTCTTCATCGTGCGGAAAGCATCCATTCCATGCAGTTCTTCGAAGAAACGACGCCCCATTGGTACATTCCACAGACGGGTGGTGTCGGGGATGTCCTCCAGTTTGGAGTAGCGGCTATTCCAGTTATTGGGAATACACAGAGCAGGATAGATGAGCACCAGTTCGCTCACCTCCTTGTTCATTTGTGCGGCAGTAAGGACCGATACCAGCCCACCCTGACTCTCGCCGATGAGCATGATGCGGTCAGAATCGACGTATGGTTGACGGCGGAAATAGTTGACAATGGCGCACAGGTCGCTCTGTTCATCGAGGATTGACATATTCATCGTGTTCGAGTCGCTGCGACTGTTCACAGAACCACAAGGGAAGTCGAAAGCGTATGTCATCCAGCCCTGCTCGGCCAAAGGAACGAAATAGTCCTGAGCGAAATGATAGGTTCCGTTGAAGCCGTGACTGACAATAGCGATGGGAAGACTCCCCTGGGCTTGTAGCGGGCGGTTTAGTACACCGTAGATTTGACGGTCGCCATTCTCAATCCATAGGCTTCGGGTATTGCAGAAGTCAATTAAATTCTTGTTCTTCAGTTCCCATCCGTCATATTCCGTCGGCTTCTCAGTGAGGAAAATCTTGGCGTTCTCCTGACGACCTTTCAGATGCCAATCGAGCCAGTCGAGCACAAGCCGTCCGTAATCACCGCCGTACTTGTCATAATACGTTCCTCCATGACCTGATGCAGGGTGGTTGGCAAGACAGACTGGCACATGACTGATACGTGCGTAGTCCTTCTGCGCATTCTCGTAGGCCACATCACTCGGTCCGCCTACTATATATAATATTGGTGCATGCAGACGTGACAGCGAACCTCGGCCGGCACCCGCCATCTCCATATCGCCCATACCGGCATTCAGAATGAGGTATGTCTTCAGTCGCGGGTCACCGGCATTGTATAACACCTGTGCACCACCACAAGAATGACCTGCGACTGCAATCTTTGTAGTATCGATGATGTGATAGTAGTCCGTGTTCTTGGTGCGGTTCAACTGCAGCATCAGTTCCAGACCACGTATCAGTTCCGACGACTCTGTATGTCCGATGGCACGCTCATTCAGGCTGTCGCGCATTTCACCAATAGCCACCACAATATAACCGTATGAAGCTAGTTCAGAAAGCATTCGCTCATAGCCTACGCTTGTATCCGAGCATCCACCGTTACCGAACAGCAACAGCGGCAGAGCCCCGCAACGTGCATGGGCGTGTAACAAATCCTTTGGACGATAGACTACAAAGTCTGTCATTGACTTTTCTTTCACGGCAATGGCCTTGAATGTGCCAGTACCTCCACCGTCAATTTCTCTTGTTTTTAGCGGCTGTGCCATTGTGCTTAGAATGCAGCCTGCCCTGAACACCAGCGTTAGAGTACATCTTTTCATCATTTCGTTTGTTTTTATCGTTATAATTTGTGTGTGCAAAATTACGAAAACACTTTGAAACGATGTGTTAATCATGTAACTTCCTATTGAACTAATGTATCAATCAATCCCTCCAAGGCGAAGGCGGCATCCATTGCTCTACTTGCTTTTCTCATAAATCATTTGTTTTTGTCATATTGGGGGGGGAAGTACTAAAAAATTGCTAATATGTTTTTCATGAAAAAATGTTCAACGAGTTGATCCTGAAACATTTGAACGCAAAAGAAATCCCAAGAGACGAGGGCACTGAAAAAGTCCCTTTAGACTCTTTTTAACAATTAAAGCCTGCACATAGTCATGAAATAATTTGACTATGTGCAGATTTTTTTGTACCTTTATAGCATAAACATAAAGGATATGCTATCTCAGGAACAAGAGCTGATATTGAGTGAATATAGTGGTTTGTATGACATTGTTGTCCCGCAAGACAACCTTCTGCGACGAATCAACTCTCTCATAGATTTCTCCTTTGTATATCAGGAGTTGGTGGACAAGTATTGTTCAGACAATGGTCGTATGGCGGAGTCTCCCATCCGCATGTTCAAGTACCTTCTTCTTAAGGTTATCTACGACATCTCTGATGTGGACGTTGTGGAGCGTTCCCGCTACGACATG
>JAEEGL010274901.1_pt1 | contig 18998 bp, 13 predicted proteins | sample 9134231 | NCBI WGS metagenome assembly JAEEGL01 (sample SAMN16246548, study PRJNA631951) | gut metagenome | biome: gut microbiome; feature: rumen; material: fiber-attached | host: Bos | place: Iran: Karaj | collected 2018-10 | reverse complement strand
TCCATGCTTCCAAATCATAAGTTTTTGAAGAACCAAATCCAATATCTCCGCTACATAATGCCATTACTCTGTACGGAAGACCTAACAATTGTAAAACCTGTTCAGCATTATTCGTAAGTTTTTCTAATTCATCGGCAGAAGTTTCAGGTTTAACAAACTTTACCAACTCAACTTTATTGAACTGATGATTTCTTATCAATCCTTTTGTGTCTTTACCATAAGAACCGGCTTCTCTTCTAAAACAAGCAGAATAAGAAGCATATTTTATTGGAAGTTGCTTTTCATCTAATATTTCATCTCTATGAATATTTGTTACGGAAACTTCAGCTGTAGGTATTAAATACATTTGATCTTCCTGACATTTAAATAAATCCTCTTCAAATTTAGGAAGTTGTCCTGTCCCTTTCATTGATGCTCTGTTTACTAAATATGGTGCCCATATTTCTTTATAACCATTTTGTTTGTGAATATCCAAAAAGAATGTAATAATTGCTCTTTCCAGTGAACAACCTTCATTTTTTAGCAATGAAAATCTTGAACCTGAAATTTTTGAAGCTCTCTCAAAATCTAAAATATCAAGTTTTTCTCCTATTTCCCAATGATGTTTAGGCTTAAAAGAAAATTTTTTCGGTTCTCCTACAATTCTGACGACAACATTATCTCTTTCATCCTTACCTATAGGTGTTGTTTCATCTGGAATATTAGGAATTCTCATTAAGAAATCTTCTATCTGATTTTCTAAATTCAATAAAACTTTTTCTTTTTCCTGTATTCTTATTCTAAGTTGTTCCAATTCTTCCAACAATTCTTTTTCAGGTTCTTTACCTTCTCTTTTTAATTTCCCGATAACTTCGGAATCGGAATTTCTTTTCAACCTAAAATCTTCTATCTCTTTTATGACACTTCTTCTGTCGTTATCCCAAGAAAGTAATTCTTCCAAATTAATTTCTTGACCTCTTTTCTTTAATCCGTTTTTAACAACATCTATATGCTCTCTGAACAATTTTATATCTAACATATCCTTCCCTCTTGTAAAGATATGCTGCCAACGAGATTCGAACTCGTGATCTCCGCCTTGAGAGGGCGATGTCCTAAACCGCTAGACGATGGCAGCAGTTCTACTCTTAAAACTCTATTTTACACGACTTTTTATTGATTTTTGAATATTTTTATTGCTGCACTAATTATACAAAACTATTAAAAAAAAATCACTATCTATTTTGTTTTGTTTTATAATTAAAGTATAATAACATATATGGAATATTTAATAGATGGATACAATGTAATTAAATTCAGCGAATTGTTTTCTGCAAGAACGTTGGAATTACAAAGAATTAAACTTATTGATTTTATATTAAAATTTAATCCGCAAGGAAACAATAAAATCACAATAGTTTTTGATTGCAAAAGTTCTAATCCTTACGAAACCGACGGATATACAACAACAACAATAAAAGGAATTAAAACGATTTTCAGCGAAGGTCAAAAAAGTGCGGATGATGTGATTGTAGATTATGTTGAAAAATCAAACAAACCTTACAATATAACCATAGTTACTAATGACAAGGGTATATTTAGAAGAATAGGCGGTAAAGGTGCTAAAAAAATGACCGTTGCTGAATTTATATACAATCGTGCAAAACAAGAAAAACAAATAAATAATACCTTCAGAATGAAACAAAAAGATAATTTTTCGGCAATAAGCCAAGAACTTAGCGATTTATGGTTAAAAGAAGATAAGCAACATAAAAAAGAAATTCAAAAGAATAAAAATAAAGATTCGGAATTTGATATAACGGCAGAACTCAGTGATTTATGGATAAAAGAAGAAAAATAAAAACATTATTATTTTCGATAATAATTTTAACAATTATTTCTTTTGTAATATTTAAATTTACAAGAGAAAACAAAATTGTTGATGTTTTTATACCTAAGGGTTCATCTCCTCATAAAATATCAAAGATATTAAAAGATTCTAAGATTATTACTTCAAAAAATTTATTTTTAGTTTTAGTAAAAATTTATGGTTTTTCATCCGATTTAAAAGCCGGAGTTTATGAATTCCACACTAAAGATTCATTAAACACGATTATATACAAACTTAAAGACGGCAAATGTAAAAATATAAAAGTAACAATTCCTGAAGGTTTTAACATAAAGCAAATAGCCGAAGTTTTATCCGAACATAACATTTGCAATAAAGAAAAGTTTATTGATTTGGCAACAAGTCAAAATATGGAAGGTTATTTGTTTCCAAACACATATTTCTTATTTCCTCAAATGTCCGAACAAGAAGTAATACAAATTATGAATAATGAATTTAATAAATTTTGGACAAAAGAAAAAAAGGAAAGATTACAAGAAATAAACAAACCTTTAAATGATGTCATTATTCTTGCTTCAATAGTAGAAAAAGAAGCAATTGCAAATGAAGAAAGGCCTGTTATTGCAGGTGTTTTTTTTAACAGATTGTCTAAAAATATGAGATTAGAAGCTTGTTCAACAGTTTTATATGCTATGGGTATCAACAAAGAAAGATTAAGTTTGAAAGATTTACAATTTGATTCTCCATACAATACTTATAGACATAAAGGACTTCCGCCGGGACCTATATGTAACCCAGGAGCAAAAGCAATAGATGCAGTTTTATACCCTCAACAAACGGATAGTCTATACTTTATTTCAAAAGGTAATGGAACACATTATTTTTCATCTACGTTTGAACAACACATAAAGAATAAAAAAGAAACAAAAAAACAATTAGCAATTAGAAATTAGTAATTTAAGAGTAACGACAAAAAAGGCAATTAGTAATTAGAAATTAGTAATTATTAATTTATGTGTGCTTTCGCACTTATTTTTGTAGATTTTAAATCAGACCCGGAATAACGGCAAAACGACAATTAGTAATTATTAATTAGCAATTAGTAATTAACGACGAAAATGCAGGTTATAAGGTGATAAGGTTATGAGGTTATAAGTTAAAAAGGCAGGTTATGAGCTTATAAGTTTATAATGTTATAAAAGACAAAAACTTTGAGTTAAAAAAATAATCTGATAAACTTATAAACTAACTGATAACCTTATAACCCAATAAACTTATAACCTAGATTTGTTTTGCGATTTTTCATCTTCACTAAGCGTTTCAATCAAATAGTGATAATATTCGTTTTTTGGGTCATTTTCTAACAATCTTTCATATATAGGCCTCGCTTCCGTAAACTGTTTGTTTAAAGCATAGTAATTTGCCAAATATACTAAATATCTCTTATTATAAGGCTGAAGTTCTAAAGCTTGTTTTGTATATTCAATTGCCTTGTTAAGATTATTTTTCAAATAATTAATTTTACCTAATTGTACAAGAACTTCCGCTCTATAATAGTAAGATTTCGCTGCTTTTAAACATTCTAAATAGTTACTTTCGGCAACAGCTAAATCTTTGGTAATTAAATATTCTATATTAGAAAGTTTTAAATAATAGTTTACTTCTTTACTATTTTTAATTATTTTCAACAATAGCTCTTTCGCTTTATTATATTCATTGCATTCTATATAAATATCTGCCATATTATACATTGTATTGGCATGAGCTGGAGCATCTTGATAAGCATTTAACCAATAAATTTTATAAGTTTTATATTTTTTCGATTGAAAATATGATGAAATAGAAAAAACAGAAAACAATAGTATAAATAACAAAACAAAATATTTTTTTGATATATTATATTCCATAATCACTTTATCCGTTATTTCGGTAAATATAAAAACTATTGACATTAAAGGAATTATTAATCTATGCGGGAGCCATGTATAAAATTCCTGAGCAAATGCCGGTAACATGAATAAAAAGAAAAACATAAAACTAAAAAGAATAAACTTTTTGTTTATAATTTTTATAAAAAGCAAATATATTAATAACGCAAAATAAAACATATTTATAATAAAAGACAAAATATCAAACTTCAATTCGCAAAGCATTATCGGAATATCATCGACTACAAAAATATATTTAATATATAACATTAATCCGTAAATTATATTAAAGAAATATTCATAAGCATGCTTTATATAATGGTTTAAATTTATAGGATATACGGCCACTTGCCTTAAATAGAAATAAAGCATTAAAATAGGAATAAATACTAATAGATAATTTAATATTTGTTTTTTTGTTATCTTCAAATCAAAACAATATATTAACAATAATATGATTGGAAATAAAATTATAGTTGTTTCTTTCGTAAACAATGCTAAAATAAAAAATATACTTGATAATACAAAATATTTAAATTTATTTTCTTTGGTATAATTGATGTATGTTATTAAAAATAAAAATAAAAAAACTGCAAGTAAAGTATCGTTTCTTGCCGGAAGCCACACAACGGTTGATATAAATATAGGATGTACACAGAAAATCAAAATTACAAACTTTAATATTTTTCTATTTAAATTTAATTTACATAAAAACAAATACATTAAATATAGTGTAAGTATAAATAAAATTATATTTGTCAAATGGTAAACTTTTGTATTTATACCAAATATTATTGTTTCTATTGCAAATGATAATGATAGTATAGGTCTATAATATTGAGTAACTTTTTTATTATGGTAACAATCCGTTAAAAAAAACTTAGGGAAATTTTTTATATCGGATATATAAAGAGATTGTTTTGAAGTTAATTCATCATCATCTAACTTCGTAAACTCATAATTTATAGATTTTCCATACACTACAAAAACTACTAATGTTAATAGTATTAAAAAAAACAAATTACTTTTTAATAAATTTGTCATTAAAAAATATCTCCGAAAAATTGAGATACGGATGTACAATTTATAGTTTATAATCAGCTGATAAACTGAGAACGAACACTTCGTATTCTTAGCTGAGAAGCTGATAATTTAATGCCTATAACGGCAGGTTACAAGGTGATAAAATTATAGGATTATAAGTTTATAACAACAAAAATAAAAAAACTGATAACCTTATAACCTAATAAACTTATAACCTAAATTTGCAGAGCAAATTTAAAAGATAAATCCTCTTAGCAAAATTTATCATTTGTATACCTTATCTTCCGATAAGACATTTAATTTTAAATCTATTAGCTTTTGTTCGGCATTTTCATCTTCAATTTCTAAAACAATCGCTGCTGTTTTATTATCACTTAACAGGAAGCCATAACAATCTTCAATATTTATTTTATTATAGGACAATATCTTTAATAAATTATTAAAACTTCCCGGAATATTATCCACAACAACTGCAACTATTTGTCTTTTACTTACGGCTATTTTATTTTGTTTTAAAGTATCAAATGCCTTGTTAGGATTATCCACCAACAGTTTCATAACTCCAAATTCACCTGAATTTGCAAGAGACATTGCTCTTAAATTAATATTGTTATCCGACAAAACTTGTGTTATTTTTGCTAATTTTCCTGGTGTATTTTCTAAAAAAACAGATATATGATATAACATTTTTGTTCTCCTTTATTATTTTTTTGCTCTTAAATCTATTACTCTTTTTGCTTTTCCTTCCGTTACAGGCAAACTTCCGGCTTCAACAAACTGAACTACAGGTGTAACATCAAGTTCTTGCTTTAATTCGCTGACCAACCTGTCTTGCAATTTTTCCAAATCTTTTAGCGTTCCTTTAAATGTTTCATTATTTATTTCTATTTTTACTCTTAATTTATCCATACAATTGTAGTCGAACAATTCTATAACATAATTTTTACCCGCTTCGGGTATTGCAAGAATAGTTTTTTCTATTTGTATGGGGAATATATTTACACCGTTAATAATCATCATATCGTCAGTCCTTGCTGTTATTCTTGCTATTCTTCTGTGTGTTCTCCCACATTTACAAGGCTCAGATATTATTTTTGTTAAATCTTTTGTTCTGTATCTCATTAATGGCATTGCCTGTCTTTGTAATGTTGTTAATACAAGTTCCCCTTCTTCACCGTCAGGTAACGGTTCAAATGTTTTAGGATCAACAATTTCCGGATAAACATAATCTTCCCATATATGTAATCCTGCCTGATAAGGACATTCAAATGCTATTCCCGGACCCGAAATTTCGGAAAGTCCGTAAGAATTATAAGCTTTTACTCCATACAAACTTTCTATTTTTTGTCTCATTGCTTCACTATGTGGTTCCGCACCAATGAAAAATATTTTTAAAAACAAATCTTTTTTGACATCCATCCCGAGTTCTTTTATTGTATTTGATAATCTTAAAGCATAACTCGGTAAAATATGAACAACTGTTGTTTTAAAATGCTGCATAAACCACAATTGTCTTTTACTGTTTCCCGGACCTACCGGAATTGTAAGCATACCAAGTCTTTCTCCACCGTAATGAAAACCTAAACCGCCGGAAAATAAACCATATCCCATTGTATTTTGAAATATATCGGTATTTCTTGCACCGGCACAATACATCGACCTTGCGGAAATGTTTGCCCAGTTAGCTATATCTTCTTGTGTATGAAAAACTACCGTAGGGTTACCCGTAGTTCCGGAAGACGAATGCATCCTAACAACATTTTTTAAGTCCGTTGCCAAACAACCGTAAGGGAAAGAATCTCTTAAATCTTGCTTTGTTGTGAACGGCAATTTAACAACTTCTTCCAAAGATTTTAGTTCTCCTATTTTTGAAAGCTTATCTTTGTAAAACTGTGAGTTTTTAGCCAGTGCTATTTGTTTGTTAATACAATCAAGTTGAAACTTTCTTAACTTACTTACTTCCATCGTTTCTATTTCTTTTTGCCAAAACATAGAATCCCTTCCTTTATTGTGTAATTTATTTAAACTCAAAATATATAATTTAACTTTTATTTTTCAATTGTTTATATATAAATTTAATATTTCTCTTAAGTTCGATAAGTGTTCCTGAGTTATCTATTGTAATATCTGCCAATTTCATTTTTTCCTCTATAGGCATTTGCAATGCAATTCTTTTAGTTGCTTCTTTTTTTGAAAGATTATCTCTTTTCATAAGTCTTGATAACTGCAAATGATATTTTGCATATATAACTATAACTTTATCACAAATTCTATCCAATCCAACTTCAAAAAGTAATGGTGCATCTATGATAATATCCGTAGTATTATATTTTTTTGCGATTATTTCATTTGTTTTTCTTATTATATGAGGATGGATTATTCTTTCAAGTTCAATTTTTAACTGTTTATCATTAAAAATTATGGAAGCTAATTTTTTTCTGTTTAATGTACCATCATTTTTTAAAATATCCGTACCAAATGTTCCAACAATATCCTTTAAACATTTACTATCTTTTGTAGTTAATGTTCTTGATAATTTATCGGCGTCAATTATATAACAACCAAGTTGTTTGAATACTTTAGATGATTGACTTTTTCCTGTAGCTATTGAACCGGTAAGACCGATTATCATTTTTACCTCTTAAAAACTGCTAATTTATAACTACTAACTATTAATTGTAGTTAAGTCTGCCCAATTACTTCCAACTTTTACATCAACTAATAATGGCACATCCAATTTTACGGCATGTTCCATTTCATATTTTAGCATATTTATAACAATATTTTTCTCTTCTTTCGGCACTTCCAATAATAAATCATCATGAACTTGTAAAAGAATCTTAGCTTTCAAATTCATCTCTTTTAACTTTTTGGAAACATTTATCATTGCAATTTTAATAATATCTGCAGATGTTCCCTGAACAGGAGTATTCAATGCCATTCTTTCTCCAAATGATACAATTTGTTTATTTGAAGAATTTATTTCAGGTATATATCTTACCCTGCCTGTAATAGTTTTAACATAACCTTTTTGCTTAGTTTCTTCTATTATTCTGTTAGACCAATTTTTAATACCGGTATATTTTGAAAAATAACTGTCAATATACTCTTTTGCTTGTTTAACCGGTATATCTAACTGTTTGGCTAAACCAAAAGGAGAAATACCATAAACTATACCGAAATTTATGGATTTTGCCGCAACTCTTTGTTGTTTAGTTACAGCTTCTTTGTTTGGTATATTGAATACTTTCATGGCGGTTGCCGTGTGAATATCTTGCCCCGAATTAAATGCTTTAATTAAGTTTTTGTCTTTAGATATATGTGCTAAAGATCTTAAATCTATCTGTGAATAATCCGCAGAAACAAAAATATTTCCGTTATCTGCTACAAATGCTTTTCTTAATTTTTTCCCATATTCGGTTCTTATAGGGATATTTTGTAAGTTAGGGTCCGAAGAGGAAAGCCTTCCGGTTGTTGTAATTGCCTGATTGAATATCGTATGTATTCTTTCTCCTTCCGCTTCAATAAATCTTTTAATTGAATCAACATAAGTTGTTTTTAATTTTTGTAATTCTCTGTACTTTAATATTTCATTTGCAATATCGTATTGTGACAATTCTAATAAAACGGTTTCATCCGTAGAAAAACCTGTTTTAGTTTTTTTTACCGGCGGTAACTTTAATTTATCAAACAATATTGTTGCCAATTGTTTCGGCGAATTTATATTAAAAGTTTCACCTGCAAAGCTATAAATATTCTGTTCTATAACGGATATTGCATTTACAAGTTCTTTATCAAAATCGTTTAAAAAGTTTGAATCTATTTTGATACCTATATCTTCCATTTCATACAAAACTTGAACAATAGGCATTTCTATATCAAAAAATAAAGTTGATAAATTATTTTTATTTAATTCATTTATAAGGATATTTTTTAAATTATAAACACTTACGGATTTCGAACACGAATATTCGGATAATGTTTCAACGGAAAGATTGTCTGTTTTTATTTTTTTTGTTCCTTTGGAAAAAATTTCTTCATCGGTTTTTATATGAAAGTTTAAATATTTCAATGCCAAATTTTCTATAGTATGTTGCTGTGACGGATTAATACAGTATGAAGCTATCATAACATCAAAATCAATATTTTTTAAATTTATATTTATTGTACTTAAAATATGCTTAATAAATTTTAAATCACAACCGATGAAATTTATATTTTCATTTTCAAATACAGGTTTAAATATTTCAATAAAATCTTTTTCCTCCACTTGTTGTAATATAAAATCGTTATGATTTATAGGAATATAATAATTGTTATTTTGTCCGTAACACAAAGAAATACCTACTATCAAGTCTTGCATTATTTGTGAACCTGTTGTTTCAACATTTATTGCAATTTCTTTTTGTTGTAACAAATCAAGTTTTAAATTGTTTGCTTTTTCTTTAGTATCAACTATTATTACATTATTTTTTGTTTCTTTATGTATTACAAGATTTTCTTGAACAGAAATATTGTCTTTATTTTCTTGTTCCGATTGAAAAGTGTTCTGTTTAGATTTATTCGGTATAAAACTATATAATTCATATTGTTTTAAAAAATCTTGTGCGGTTTCAAACAAATTATCGTTAAATTTCATATTTTCCAACAAAATATCTATAGGAACATTAAGTTCAAGCTGAACCAATTTTTTACTTAATAAAACATCGTTTGTACCATCTTTAATTGCTTGAGATAATTTACCTTTAATAGAATCAACATTTGCAATTATATTTTCCACAGAGCCATAAGTATTTATAAGTTTTACTGCTGTTTTTTCCCCTATCCCTTTAATACCACAAACATTATCGCAACTATCACCCATTAGAGCTAACATATCAACAATTTTATCAGGATATAAACCATATTTTTCATAAACTTTCTGTTTGTCAAACATTATGTTTTTAGATTCGTTCCAAATATGAATATTATCGTTTACAAGTTGAAACAAATCTTTATCACCCGTAACTATAACAACTTTTATTCCTGCTCGTTCTGCTTTTTTCGATATCGTTCCTATAATATCATCTGCCTCAAAACCTGCCTGTTCAAAATGAGCCAATTTCATTGCTTCAACTGCCTGCCTTGCTATAGGCATTTGTTTTATTAAATCTTCATCTATTTGTTTTCTGTTTGCTTTATATACAGGCGATAATTTATGCCTAAAATTTTTTGAAGGATGATCAAAACATATAGCTATATAATTTGGGTTTTGTTCTTTTTTTATTTTATTTATAAGTTTTATAAAACCGTAGACGGCATTTGTTGGGATACCTGTAGATGTTGTAAGAGGTCTTATTGCATGATATGCTCTATGAATATATGCGCTTGCATCTATAATGTATAAAACTTCATCCATAAAAAGTTCCTTAATTTGATTTTAGAATTTAATTATATAAAAGTTTATGTATAAAAGCCAAACAATATCAAAATTGTTTTTTCATATTTATTTTTTCTATAATTTATAAGATTAAAATGTTTAATAAATTAAGAAAAGAAATCAATTATAAATTAATAAATTGGCAAATGAAAAACGGACATAGTATCTTATTCGGGAAACCTTTTTCTCTTGTCTTAGACACATGTAATTTATGTAATTTAGAATGTGTGTGGTGTCCTACAGGACAAAAAAGAAAAACAAGAACGCAATGTATAATGCCTTATGATAAAGTAATAGAAGTTTTTAATAGGTTAGGCCCTTATTTAAAAAAAGTAATGCTATGCAATTGGGGAGAACCTTTTTTAAATAAAGATTTAATACAAGAAATTACATTTTTACAAAAGCATTATGACCTACAACTAATACTTTCAACAAATTTAAACACTAAATTTTCAAAAGAACAAGCAAAAGATTTAATTGACTCGGGGCTTGATGTTTTAATTTGTTCAATAGATGGTGCAACACAAGAAACATATGAAACATATAGAAAGAAAGGAAAATTAAATATTGCTCTTGAAAATTTAAAACTCATAACAAAAGCAAAAAGAGAAAAATATTCAAGAAATCCACTCATTATTTGGCAATATTTGGTTTTTAAACATAACGAACATGAATTGGAAAAAGCAAAAAAGCTTGCTAAAGAAATAGGTGTAGATAAAATTAATTTTGTAAAGCCTTGGTGTCCACAAGATTGGGTTTCTACATTACCGCAATACACAAACTATAAATTTAACGATGAAAACAAAAAAGAATACACACAGCTTTCTAAACAATGTTATTGTTTATGGACAACCATTGTAATTAATGCAAACGGTTCAGTATCTCCATGTTGTTCGGTTGAAGATGAAAAGAATGATTTTGGTAATTTTTTCGATCAATCCTTGTTTACGTTATGGAACAACAAAAATTATCGTGCAGCAAGAAAATACAATATAAAAAGAGAAAAAGGAGATATAGCAAATATATGTACAATATGTGATCATATAGGTACATGCCCTCATCCTTGCAATTAGGGAATTTTTATGAATAGTAATTTAAAATCATTGTCTGTTCATATAGGAATTTTCGGAAGGACAAATGTAGGTAAATCTACTCTTGTCAACTATATTTCCGGTCAAGAAACATCTATTGTTTCAAATGTTTCCGGAACAACGACGGACGTTGTATATAAAACAATGGAATTTTCTCCACTAGGACCGATAACTTTAATTGATACTGCCGGTATAAATGATATTTCAGAATTATCCGAAAAAAGAATAGAAAAAACAAAAAAAATTTTTGATATGAGTGATATTGCAATAATTGTTCTTGAGCCAAATGTATGGACAATATATGAAGAAAAACTTATATCGTATTTTTTAGAAAACAAAACACCCTTTATATTTATTATAAACAACTATAAGAAAATTAAATTATCAAAGAAATTTTTAGATAAAATAGACGAGTATGCTTTTATTGAAACCGAATTATCAAATAATAGTGTTCATAGAGAAAAATTTTTAAACAAGCTAAAAATTTTATTATTGGACAACATATCTGAAGAAGTATTAAACTCTGCACCTTTAACTAATAAAATCATAAAAAACTTTCAAACGATTATTATGGTTGTACCAATTGATTTAGGTGCACCAAAAGGGAGATTAATTCTTCCTCAGGTTCAAATGATAAGAGCTTGTTTAGATATAAATGCAATTATTGTTATAACAAAAGAAACGGAATTAAAAATAACATTAGGAAAACTAAAAAACAAACCAGATATTGTAATTTGCGATAGCCAGGTTATAAAAAAAGTCGCAGAAATTATTTCCGAAGATATTCCGTTAACTACATTCTCAATAATATTTTCCGCAAACAGATCAGATTTACAAACAATGTTAGATGGAGTAAAAATCATAAAAAAACTAAAACCTACAGATAAAATTTTAATTGCCGAAGCATGTTCTCATCATGCAAGCAAAGACGATATAGGAAGAGTAAAAATTCCGCAGTTATTATCAAAATATTTAGGGTTTAATATTAACTTTGATGTCTATTCGGGTATAGATTATCCAAAAAATTTAAAAGATTATTCACTTATAATACATTGTGGCGGATGTATGATAAACAGAAAACAAATGATGTCACGACAAAATCATGCTGTTGAAAACAAAATACCGATAACGAATTACGGAATGATTCTTTCTTTTTTAAACAACACCTTTGATAGAGTTATAAAACCGTTTCTATAGAAAAAACTTCTATTTCTGTCAGTTAATATAGTTTATTTTTTTTAAGAACAAGCCCACGGATAACTGGGGAACGTAAGTTTTTATATAACTTTCAACATAATTCCACATAATTTTATCGTCACTGTTTCCTAATTCTTCCACACTATCAAGACTATTGCCCGAACAGTTAGATATTTTCTTCAGATACAATATATCTTCTTTTTTTATATTTGAATAATTTCTTTTTAAATAATCAATCATACTATATCCGGATATTTTTAATAATCTTAAAGAAAATGCGGTTAATACTCTTAAAGGATTTTGAGATTCTGCCAACAGTGCCCAAGTTCTTGCTATAAGATCATACTTTTTTATATTAGGCAAATGAAAAGGCACAATTTTATCGCTTATTTCACAAACATAAAAAGCCAACAGATTTTTATAGAAATCCTGTTTAACTTTCGTATTATTATTGAGTATTCTGGCACCTGTAACCGTAGGTTTTGAATATTGAGATGTCTGATAAATAATAAGTTCGCTTTCCGTAACGGGTTCGGTTGCCGCAGAAAGTTTTGCAATTATTTTTTTCGCACCGGGGACAACAGCATTTATTTTCCCCATACTATTTGTATATATGGTAATTATTTTATCCGCATCCGATGAAATCTTTACATTTAATATTAATGCTTTAATATTGTAATACATTAGATTTCTTCTTAACCAAAATCCTTTTTACTTTCCTGTCATCAACAGTTTCTACTTCAACTTCTAAATTATTCCAAATAAATTTTTCATATTTCTTAGGTATATATCCGAACTTATCTAAAACCCAACCGTTCATCGTAGAAAAAGATTCTTCAGGAATATTAAAATTCAACTGTTCATTTACATCAGATATTGAAGCTGACGCTTTTATTAAATATCTGTTATTTGGCAATTCTATAATATTTTTATCTTTCTCGTCATATTCGTCCCAAACTTCCCCTACTATTTCTTCCAGTAAATCTTCCATCGTAACAAGACCTATTGTAGAACCGAATTCATCAACAACTATAGACATTTGATGTCTGCCTTTTCTAAATTCAATAAGAAGCTGCTTTATATATGCTGTTTCCGGAACATAATAAACAGGTCTTATTAAATCTTCTATTGTAAGAACTTCTCCGTTTCTCCATGCCATTGCAATATCTTTAGTATTAATTATACCGATTATATTATTTATTGTTTCCCTGTAAATAGGAACTCGTGAAAATTGTGTAGATATTATTTCTTTCATAATCTTATCTTTGGGTTGTTCAATATTAACGGCTAAAATATCGGATATCGGCACCATAACCTGATTTATTTTCGTTTTTCTAAACTCTATAATTCTGTTTACTATATTTCTCGACATACTCGATAATGGAGAAATATTCTCATTGGATAACAAAAATTCAACTTCATCAGGCTGAATCAGTTTTGGTTCGTATGTTTGTTTCCCGAACAATTTCAAAATAAAATCGGCTATCGAAACTAAAAAAACATTTATGGGTGCAGTTAATTTTGTAAAATAAACCACCAACGGTATAATTTTTATGGCAACAAATTCAGCTTTATATCTGCTAAAAGTTTTAGGTAACAGATTGCCAAAAATTAAAGTGAGTATTATTGATATTAGAGGAAAAAAGCCTATCCATTCGGCTTTATTTAGATTGTATAAACCCATAATATCATAACCCAACGAAGTTGCCGATATTCCTACTGCAACTACCGACATATTCATGAGCACCAATAAAGTTGTAATCACATCTTCGGGATTTTCTTCCCAATATAAAACATATTTGTACAACTTATTGTATTTTTCTTTTATCCTTCTTAAATTTGCATTATTAATACTTGTTATTGCCGTTTCTGCAGCAGAAAACAAAGCCGCCAAAAACATAAATAACAAGAAGATGATAAATTTTATAATTATTATAACCATTTTATAACACCAATTAGCAACTGATAGTTAGTAATTATCAATTAATGTATTTTTTGTTTTGTAAAATAATACCTAAATTACTAATTACTCATTACTAATTAATAATTGAATTTATAGTTCGTATTCGTCAAGAATTTCTCCTACAATTTCTTCTATAATATCTTCCAATGTAACCATACCTATAACAACATTTTTACTGTTTTTAATGAAAGCAATATGCGTTTTCCCTGTTTGTAATTCTTTTAGCAATTCACTTATTTTTTTATCCGGCATAATAAAGTACGCCGGCTTAATACATTTTTTTATAAGATTTTCATTTTTTTCTTTCCACATTAATAAAACATCATTGATATGAACATATCCTATTATATTTGTTTTATTTCCGTCGTATATTGGAACTCTGCTTCTTGATGTTTCAACTATCATATCTATAAATTTATCCGTATCATTATTAATATTTACGGATTCTATATCTTTAAAAGGAGTCATTATTTTTACTACGGATGTTTCCGTAAATAAAACGGATCTTTCCAACATACTGCTTATATCTTTATCAAATATTCCCTCTTTATTCACTTCGGATATTAAAGTTTTTACTTCGTCTTTACTTAGCTCTATTTCTTGAACAGTGGCATTTTCATCTTTAAATACCAAATCCAATATTTTAATTATGGGATATAAAAACGGTTTGGTAATAAATTCTATTTTTGAAAGTATTGGAACTGCAAAAAGAGCAACTTTTTGAGAATTATCTCTGCTATAAATTTTAGGTGTTATCTCTCCTATAACCAAAACAACAAATGTTGCAACAATCCATGTAACAAAATCTAAAACATTTCTGTTTACCATATAAAAAATTGAAATTGAAAGTGACGAAAATAAAAAACTTACCATCATATCCGAAACAACATTTCCGGTTAAAATTACCGTTAGTAAGTAATAAGGACTGTTAAGCCATCTTATTAATGGTTTTGCTATTGATTTTTTTAATACGATAAGTTTTTTTACTCTATATTTCGAAAGGCTGTTTAATGCTATCTCCGAAGCAGACCAAAAAGCAGATAACATTAAAAAAACAACTAATGCAATAAGACCTAAGAAAATAAACATTTAAAAATTTTGTCCTGTTTTGTAAACATTTTCTTTTTGTTTTTAGGAGTATAGTCCGTATATCCTTCCAAATGTAAAATGGAATGTATTACAAGATAACAAATTTCCTGTTTATATGTAAAACCATATTTTTTGGCATTTTTTTTAGGTCTGGTATCCGATATATAAATATCACCCATAAACAAAGTTTTATCTACCAAAAAAGAAATAACATCGGTTATTCTGTTTACTTTTCTGTATTTCCTGTTCATTTTTTTTATGGCAAGATCGGAAATTTGCGTAAAACTGATGTTATATTTTTTTATCTTTTCAAACTTCAAAACAAATTCCGCAGTCTTTTTCATAAGCGGAACCATATTTTTATCAAAACCGGTGAATATCAACTCTTTCTGCTTCATCTTATGTTTCATATTATAGCAAAAATTTCTATATCTCAATAATTCTATACTTTCCTAAAAAATTTAGCATGGTAAATTTCTATGCAGCTGCGAGCATCGCTCTGTAATCTTTTGCCATATTATTATCGGCTTTACTATCTTTAAGTTCAAGATTTTTCTCATCCATAATAATCGGTATAATCATAATTAATTTTGATATGGTTTCTTCATCCATATTATTGAAACTTTTTTGTTTTTCTATTATGTTATCATACATTGTTTTTGCTTCGGAAGCATTAATAATTATCGTTATATTATCATAATCAGACACTTTTATATTTTTATTCTTTATCAGCTTTATTAAATTTTTTTCCAAGTTCTTATTATTTTTATTACTTTCTATTTCCATTTCACCTTTTATTTTTTCTCTTATTTTTTTTGCCATTATCCTGTATTTTATTATTTCTTCAAACTTTTCTTTCTCTTTCATATTATTATATATATCAGCTATAAACCTGTTTTTATTTATTATCTCATCCCAATTTATATCTTCTATACTATCTATTTCTTCGGCGGGTATATTATCAAACGATATGTTATACGCTATTTCTTCTATATCTCTTTCTATTAATTGTCCTATACCAAAATTCATTTTTATGTTCCCTATTAATGTCTCAAACATACTGTTTACATTCAATATATCTCCTCGCTCTAATATCTTCTCCAGTCCTTTCTTATCTATTACCAATGCTTCCGGACTTGTAAGTATTTCCGTTTGCAATTCTTGCACTGTTTCCGGTTTTATTTCTTTATAATCAATTTGTTCTCCGGTATCAAAATCTATAATATTTCCTCCTTCGTATCTAATACATATCCCTTTACCTTTTAATTCTTGATTTATCTTTTTACTTTGTGCCTCCGTTATTAATATCCTTACCGTACCTTCTGTCTTTGTTACAAATTTTTCTACTTCTTCTATTGTTTCTTTTTCAAACGATGTTATCATTTTATCCGCTAATGTTATCCCTATCGCTTTTTTCAATTCAGTTAATGATTTAAATTCTCTTATTATTTCATTGGAAGTTTCCGATTTTAGTTCATTAACTATCACCATTCCGTTTTCAAAAATTATATTACTCCCTTCAACTTTATTCTTATTCTCTTTTATATATTGATTATCCTCTACAACTATATCAAAATTTATATTTATATTTTCCCCTATTTTTTCTTTTATCATATCTTCCAAAACTTTACTCTCATTTACTACATCCGCTAATTTTTTTGCACCTATCTCACCTCTTGTTCCCAATATTATTGCTCCGTCCGTTTTAACCGCAAATATACTTTCTCCATTAGGAGTTTTTAAACCTATATTTTTTAATTCTTTACCGAATTTTCCTATACCGTTTGAAACAACATATATCGGCACTGCTATTTCTTCTTCCCCATCATATTTATTCACCGCAGCACTTAATACTGCATCTAATTCCTTTCTTACTTTAATCTCTTTAAAATCAAGTATTATATGAACACCTATGTTTGATGCAAATATTGAACCTATAAATGCCATTACAAATATCGCCATTGGAATTGCGGACATTAACAAACCTACAATTGCTACTACTGTGGGAATTAAGTAGGATGTTATCGTTAATATCTTCGCTGTTTGTTGAGCTGCTTTACCTTTGGTTCCATGGTTTCTTGCAAAATACGGATTATATATATCAAAAAATTCTTTCTTTGCTATTTCTAACAATATCTTTAATGTACTACTTTCTTTAGCTATTTCTTCTTTTACGTAGTCATCATTTTTAGGAAGGATTGCCGCACTATCTACTAAAACATTATCTATTAAATTGGTTAATATACGAACATCACTGATATCTATTTTTGACTTATGTTCTTTTAATATTTCTAATATACCATTTAATAAAGATTGTGTTCCTACAACAAGAGTTGTATGTTCTATAACATTATCTGCTATATTATTATATTCAACATTGTCGGAATACTTCATTTCAAGAAGGGTTTTTATTTCATCAAAGGCAAATGAAGATTCATTCTTATCTTTTTCTTTATCCATTTTTTCGTGTAAAAAGAAATAAACATTTGTTATTTTACCATCGTTTATATCTTTATTAATTTGTTTCATCAATTCGTAAGGCTTTGCTTTTATTGTTCCGTTTTTATCTTCTTCCAATATATTATTATTTTCATCCTTATAATACTCATACCACTGGTTATAAATATTTTTACAAATAGCATCTAATATTCTTATTTTTGAAGAAAGTCTATTGATAGGATTTATTCTATATTCCGATCTGCCAAGAGAAAGCACTTCACTATTATTTTTATTTTTCATTTCTTTGACAGCTTCTCTAGGCAACAAAATTCTATTTCCAAATAAACAAAAAAAATCTTCTACAGAAACAGCATTTTCTTCTATAGCTATCTTATCACTTTCAAAAACACTATTTTTTTCTTCGTCAACATCATTAACAGATGATATTATAAATAGATCTCTATCTGTTAAATTCAAATAATATTTTTCTAAACAAGCATTATATTGTTCTTTTATTTTGTCTTCTATGGAAACATCAAATGTTTCAGGATAATTTTTATAGTCAGATTTAACTTGTATTGTTATTATATTTCTCAAAATATCTTGATGTTTTTTATTAAATAAATTTAACATTTTAACTATTTCTGATAATGAAATATTTTCAAAAAAGGTTTTATTATTATCCAACATGCTCTTAAAATATTTTGTAATAACATCATCAGAGTATTTATTATCCTTATCAATGCTGATAATTCTATAAAGACTTTCCCCTAGTTCTAAATTTATCATCTCTTCAATTTCTTTTACTTCTGCATTGTTTTTTATAAATTTTGATATTAAAAACTTTTTTCTATCTTCTATTTTCTTTTCATATTCTTTTTTGAGTTCTTTTTTTTGATAAGAAGGGATATAATTAAATAGTTCCAAGCCGGAATATTTTATTAAACTATCTATAATAAACAAATCAAATAAGGTAATACTTTGCTTCTTGTTTGTTTTTAAG
>JAEEGL016309140.1_pt1 | contig 18999 bp, 15 predicted proteins | sample 9134231 | NCBI WGS metagenome assembly JAEEGL01 (sample SAMN16246548, study PRJNA631951) | gut metagenome | biome: gut microbiome; feature: rumen; material: fiber-attached | host: Bos | place: Iran: Karaj | collected 2018-10 | reverse complement strand
GTCCATACGCATAATGATTGTTGCGATTTCTGCGCGGGACGCCGTTGCAGTCGGGGCAAGGGTTGTTGCTGTTTTACCGTTAATGACACCGTTCGCATTTGCCCACGCAATTGCATTTAAGGCGAATGCGCTGATGCTGCCTTTGTCGGCGAACTTGTTGAGAATGCTTGTATCAACGTCGGGAGAATTCATATAACGATAGAGAATCGTTGCAACCTGTTCTCTTGTTATCTTATCGCCTACGCCGAATTTGCCGTTATCGTAACCGCCGATGATTTTCTGATCGACCGCCCATGCTACAGCCTTGCCATAGTATGCCTTCATATCAACATCTGTAAGCTTGCAGCTTGTATAGCCGTCAACATCAGCGCCTGCAATTCTTGCAAGAATTACAACGAAGTCCTGACGCTGAAGTGCGTCTGCGGGGCCGAATTTACCGTTCTTGTAGCCCGTGATAAAGCCCTTCTGTGCGCAATACTGAACTGCGTCATAGAACCAGTCACCCTCGTGAACATCGGGGAAGTTAATCGGCACGAGAGGTGCCTCGGAAGCTTCACAGATAACGGATGCTTCCGTCCAGCCGCCGCTTGTGATTGAAACGGTCTCGGCGAGAGTTATTTTATCCTCGGGAATGTTTGTTGTTACCGTTGCGCCGTTTATTTCGAGTTTGCCCCCGTTTACGGTTAGCGTTGCGTTAATCTCTTCCGTTGTGCCAACAGGCTGAACGTAAACGCCTTCTGCCTCGACTGACGTGAGTGACAAATCGCCCGAGTTAATTACAAGAGCGTGCTGTGAATCGTCTGTGTTGCCCATATGTACGGCTGCCTTTTGATTGGTTACGCTTACGGTTCCGCCGTCAACGGTAATTGTGCCGCCTACGTTTGAAACGATTCCGTTATAGTTTGAACCCGTTCTTGTGATTGTAACGCTGCTGTTAATGAAATTGATATTGTGATTTACCCAGAGACCTGCGCATGCACTGTCGGTAACGGTAACGGTTGTATCCTTTATCGTCAGGTCTGCGCCCTCTGTATCATAATAACCGATATAAGTTCCGTAATACGTGTCAACGAAATCGAGAGTGCCTTCGCCTGTTATAGTGATATTGCAGCCGCCGTCTGCATCAATTCCGTCGTTGTTGCTCTTGCCGTCAAGAGTGTTTGCACCTACAAGCACTATGGTAAGGTCATCAAGAAAGCTGTTGATTACGCCGTACTGAGAACCGAACACCTTATCTACGGTTGCGTTTGTAAGAGTGAGAGTAGCGGTTTCAACGTCAAATTCTGCGGTACCTTCGCCGCAGGCTATTACGGTGTTTTCGGCTGTGAATTTTTCGCCGTTAACATAAAGCTCGTATCTGCTGTCCGCTGCGAAAGCGATAAACGGAATGGATATAATAAGCAAAATGCTTAAAAGTATTGATAATGTCTTTTTCATATAGTTCCTTCCTTTTTAATATGTCCGGATTGATAGCAAGGCGGGATTTCTCCCGCCTTGTTTTAATAATCATATTCAATTCTGAGTTTAGTCAAACATGCCCTTCTGATCCATACGCATAATGATTGTTGCGATTTCTGCGCGGGACGCCGTTGCAGTCGGGGCAAGGGTTGTTGTTGTTTTACCGTTAATGACACCGTTTGCATTTGCCCACGCAATTGCATTTAAGGCGAATGCGCTGATGCTGCCTTTGTCGGCGAACTTGTTGAGAATACTCGTATCAACGTCGGGAGAGTCCATATAACGGTAAAGAATCGTTGCAACCTGCTCTCTTGTTATCTTGTCGCCTACGCCGAATTTGCCGTTATCGTAACCGCCGATGATTTTCTGATCGACCGCCCATGCAACAGCCTTGCCGTAATAAGCATTCATATCAACGTCTTTAAGCTTGCAGCTTGTGTAGCCGGAAACGTCTGCACCTGCAATTCTTGCAAGAATTACAACGAAATCCTGACGCTGAAGCGCGTCACCAGGGCCGAAATTGCCGTTCTTGTAGCCGGTGATGAAGCCCTTATTCGCACAGTATGTTGCAGCGTCATAGAACCATGCGTTCGAAGGTACGTCGGGGAAGCTGGGCGCGGGTTCTGTGGACTGACCGTCGCCCGTGAAGGTGAATTCGGTAGTTTCGGTTGTGAACGTGAACATATCGGTTTCTTCGGGAACTGTAACTAAGGTATATTCGGAATTGTCAACGTCGTCGATATCGTCAACCAGTGTTGTTGCAACGTAAGCACCGGGAACGTCGGAAACCTCCTCTATAGCGTAAACGTAATGATGCTGTACACCGTCGCTCCACAAATTGTAAATGACGTACTGGTTTTCCGTACCTTTTGTATAGAGGCTGCCGCTGACTTCCTCAAATTCACCCTTGAGGTAGAGCTCTTCATATTCATCATCCAAAACGGCGGTGAAGCCGTCGGGAAGCTTTTCATAATCTGTTGTTCCGATTACGATAGGATCAAAGCTCGTATCCGCTTCAAAGCCGTGTTCACCCTCTATGAGCTTATAAATAGTGCCCTTGAAGGTGTATGTGGAAGCGTCGTCCTTATCGCCATAGCTGTATCCGTTATGGTCAAGCATATAGATACCGTCGGGATCGGCTGAGTTAATCAGCTGAGGACCTGAGTAAGCACCGTTGTCATCAAAGAAGAAAATTGAGCTTAACTCTTTGCCGGTTACGGTCATTGAGAAACCGAGCTCTTCGAATTCTTCCTTGGTGAAATTTACCTCGCCGTATTCATTTGCGTTTTCCTGAACAAAGTAGGGATCCTCGAAATAAACGCCGTAGTCATCGGAGTAAACATATCTTGAAACGTGATATTCCTTTTCACCGTATGAGTCTGTCCAGATACTTACGCCGTAGTATGTGTCGGGATCGTCCGCCTTGACAGCCGCGTTACCCCTTTTGCTGTCAGCTTCGGCGTCGGTTATCACATTAACTGTCAAATATTTAGAGTTTTGATAGACGAAGGGCTCAACGTCGATGTCAAATAATTTCTGACCGCTTACTGCGGTGACAACCTTAGAGGCGTCGTCGATTAAATTGCCTTCGCTGGCGAAAACGCCTTCCTCACCGTAAAGCGTAACGGTTACGCCGCTGTCAACGGTAAAGGTTGAGGCGGTGTGCTCTGCGTTGAGGACAACTGCGGCAGTGCAGGCGCCGAGTTCATTAACGGTAAGAGTGCCGGTGCCGGTAACTGTAACCGAGCCGCCCCAGCCGTCGCCCCAGGCCCAGATCATGGCTATTTCGCATTCACCGACAACGTTGATGGTGAAATCGTCGCCCATCATGTTGACGCTGATGCCCGCTTTTTTGTTCTTGTAATTGTTAAGCGTAAGGGTGTTCGAAGCCTTGTTGTAGGAAACACCGTTAACAATCTGAACGTCCTGAGTCGATTTGGTAATCATTACCTGCTTGTAAGGACCTGCGTCAGGTTCGCCCTCATCGGCGTAGAAAACGCTGATAAATGCAAACGCATCCGTTGCAGGTCCGTTGTTAGCTTTTGCCGCAAATGCAGACATCGGAACAAGTCCGAGAAGCATTACGGCAGCTAAAAAAATTGCCAGTGTTTTTCTCATATATAAACCTCCTTTAAGTTTATGATACAATTATAAAATTATTGTTCAACAAAATCAATGTGCAAGGTGAACATAATTTAGTTCCGATTATTATATAAAGCGTAAAAAACAATTGTCGATAAAACTGTCTTTTGATTGACATTATCGGTTAATATTGTTAAAATAAAAAGGATAAATATTAAGGCTCCGGAGGTAACGGGATGCTTACATTGAAAAGCGGCGGAAATTCGGTTTCCGTTATGCTTGACGGCAAGGAAATCTATTCGGTTAAGAAGGGCGACAAGCCGCTTCTTTTCGGCGTAGGTAAAAATACGTATAAGATGAGCCACGGTTCCTTTAAGATAAGCGAGGTCAGCGGACCGCGCAAGCTTGAAATCGTGGAGGAAATAGCTGTTTCGGGTGATGAGGCTACGCTGAGAATGCCTCACGGAACGGCTGTTTTGTCTGTTTCGGGCAACCGTCTCAACGTTAAGCTTGACGGATTTGAGAGCTATAACAGACTGTTCATTAAAATACCTGCGAAACCCGACGAGCACGTTTACGGCACGGGCGAGATTTTCTCGGAATTCGACCTGCGCGGCAAAAAGGTCAACTGCTGGGTTGCCGAGCATATCAACGCTTTGCAGGTTACCAAAAAGCTTGTCAAGCAGACCTTCGGTTTTAAGAATTCTACGCACAAGCAGAAGTTTTCAAATTACGAAACCTACTACGCTCAGCCTACCTTCTTAAGCTCGAGAAAGTATTATTTTCATTCGTTCACTACGGCGAGAAGCGAGTTTGATTTTACTCAGCCGCAGTATCATTTTATAAAAATCGATTCGGTTTCCGATTTCTGCTTCGGCTTCGGCGGAACGTTCGAAGAAGTAATTGAAGAACTTACCGCCGTTCTCGGCAGACAGCCCGAGCTTCCCGACTGGGTTTATGACGGCCAGATTATCGCTTCCCAGGGCGGCACCGACGAAATGATGAAGCATTTCGAAACCGCCGAGCAGAGCGGGCTTTGTCCGAACGGCATGTGGATTCAGGACTGGGAAGGCAGGCGTGTTACCGCCGTCGGCAAACAGCTTTTCTGGAACTGGGAATGGGACAAAGAATTATATCCCGACCTCGATAAAAAAATCAAAGAGCTTAACGAAAAGGGCGTCAAGGTGCTCGGTTACTGTAACCCCTTCCTTGCGGTTGAAAAGCCGCTTTATCAGTACGCCAGCGAGCACGGCTACTGCGTCAAGGACAGGGAGGGCAAGGATTACCTTGTCACAATCACAACTTTCCCTGCGGCTATGGTGGATTTCACTAATCCCGAGGCGTATGACTGGATTAAAAAGATTATTAAAGAGAATATGATAGACTTCGGCCTTTCGGGCTGGATGGCGGACTTCGGCGAATACCTGCCGACGGACTGCGTGCTTTACAGCGGCGAGGATCCCGAGCAGGTTCACAACACCTGGCCCGCGCGCTGGGCAAAGATTAACCGTGAGGTTGTTGAGGAAGCGGGCAAGCTCGGCGAAATTCTCTTTTACACAAGAGCGGGCTTTTCGGACACACCGCGCAATTCCGTTATGATGTGGAACGGTGACAATCACGTCGACTTTTCGATTGACTTCGGTCTGCCGTCGGTAATTCCCGCAATGCTGTCCTTAACCTGCTGCGGTTTCGGACTTTCGCATTCCGACATAGGCGGCTACACAACTTTCTTTAACCTGAAGAGAAGCGAAGAGCTTTATATGCGCTGGTGCGAAATGAACGCGTTTACAGTTCTTATGAGAGGACATGAGGGATTAAATCCCGACCTTAACGCTCAGTTCGACGCGAGCGAAAACGTGCTCGCTCACGGCGCAAAGTTCGGAAAGATACACAAGGCGCTCAAGCCTTATCTGAAGGAAGCCGTTAAGATTAACGCCGAAAAGGGTACGGGTGTAGTAAGACCGCTGTTTTTCTATTACGACGAGCCTCAGGCTTACACTGTGGCGTATGAGTATCTGCTCGGCAGAGATATACTTGTCGCCCCCGTTATAAAGGCGAAGGCAAGCAAAAAAGAGGTTTATCTGCCCGACGACGAGTGGATTCATCTCTGGACAGGTAAGGAATACGGCGGCGGCAGCCATACGGTTGACGCACCGATAGGAAAGATTCCCGTTTTTATTCGTAAACAAAGCAGCTTTAAGGATGAGTTCCTTAAGCTTGCTGAGATATAGGAGGAAATTATGGAACAAAAAGCTTTGACCCACGGTATCAAATTCAAGGATAAAGTGGGCTACGCTCTGGGCGACGCGGGCGGTCTTCTTACGTTCTCGCTTATCGGAGCATTTCAGAACAAATTTTATACCGATGCGCTTGGCATAAAGCCGCAGAGCATCATTCTGCTTATTCTTATTGCGCGTATCTGGGACGCAATCAACGACCCGCTCTGGGGCGCATTTGTTCAGTCAAGGAAACCGAAAAAGAGCGGTCAGTTCAGACCGTGGATTATCGGCTTCTCAATCCCGCTTGCGATTTCCGCGGCGCTTATGTTCCTGAAAATTCCGGGACTTACCGGTACTCAGTATCTCGTTTACGCATACGTTACCTACATCTGTTACGGTATGATGTACACCGCTGTAAACATTCCTTACGGCTCGCTGGCATCGGTTGTCACTGATGACGAGCTTGAACGCTCATCACTTTCAATGTGGCGTTCAATCGGCGCGGGCGTCGGCGGACTTCCCGGCACCATTCTGCTTCCGATGTTTGTTTACACGGTAACCGGAAAATATGCAAACGGTCAGGATATCAAGGCTCTTGACGACAAGAAGCTCTTCATCTGCGTTCTCATTCTCTCAATCGTTTCGGTCGGCGTTTATTTCCTGCATTACAAGATGACCAAGGAGCGTATCGCTCCCCAGAAGAAGGAAAAGGACGCTCACTACAATGCAGTTGCGACGGTCAAGGAGCTCTTCAGGAACAGAGCCTTCGTTACTCTGTCGCTGGCTTCAATGCTGCTTATCGCATTCCAGTTCTATTATCAGTCAACCTATACATATCTGTTTACCGACTTCTACGGCAAGCCCGGTCTGTATGCGCTTGTAACGGTCTGCACTTACGGACCGATGGCGATATTCATTCCCATAATGAACAAGCTCATCAAAAAGTTCGGCAAGAAGGAACTCTGCGCGGTCGGTATGGCGTTTGCGGCGGTTGCGAATATCGGACTGTTCGCTCTTCGCTGGACTCCGCTTTCGCACAATCCGTGGGTATTCCTCGGCTTCACCTTCCTTTCGGGACTCGGTCAGACCTTCCTTGTACTCGAGGTATGGGCGCTTGTTATGGACGTTATCGACTACCACGAGGTAAGAACGGGCAAGCGCGAAGAGGGTATGGCTTACGCGGTATTCTCATTCACGAGAAAGCTCGGTCAGACGCTTGCGGGTGTCGGACTCAACGCTCTTCTTGCGTTTATCAAGTATGACGGCGAAGCTTCCAAGAACGGCATCCCGCTGAGCGACGACGTTCTTACAAAGCTTTACGATATTTCGACCTTTGTTCCCGCAATTATGCTTGCGCTTATGGCAATCATTCTCTTCTGCGGTTACAATCTGTCAAAGAGCAAGCTCGTTGAAGTTCACAATGAACTTGAAGCCGTAAGAGCAAAGGAAGAAACAGCTTAATTTCAGTTATCAATCATTTTTGGAGGAAATATAAAATGAAGTACTTTTTAGACAGCGCTAAGATTGATGAAATCCGTGAGGCTTATGATACCTTCGGCATCGACGGCGTAACAACTAATCCCAATCACATTATGAATTCCGGCAAGCCCTTCTACACCGTTATCGGCGAGCTTGCGGAGTTCGTTAAGGAAAAGGGCATCGAAGGCTGGGACAAATTCCCGATTTCCGTTGAAATTAATCCCCATCTTGACGACGCGGATGAGATGGTTGAAATGGGCACGAAGATAGCGGCCATGAGCCCGAACTTCGTAATCAAGATTCCCTGCACACAGGCGGGCATCGCCGCCGCAAGAAGACTTGAGAAGAAGGGCATCAGAACAAACCTTACCCTCGTTTTCACACCTTCTCAGGCGCTTATCGCCGCCAAGAACGGCTCGCTCTTCGTTTCTCCGTTCATCGGCTGGAAGGAGAACAGCGGTGAAAACTGTGAGCAGTATATTCAGGATATCGTTGATATCTATTCCAATTACGGCTTCTACGGCAAGACCGAGATTATCTGCGCCGCAGTACGTAACGGCAAGCAGATAGTTGACTGCGCAGTAGCAGGCGCCGATATCGTTACCGCAGGCCTTCAGGTATTCAAGGATAGCTTCTATCATCCCTTCACCGATTACGGTCTGGCAAAGTTCCAGGCAGCGTGGGACAACACAATCACCGAATAATAAAATGAATAGGTGCGGATGGTTTCATCCGCACCTGATTAGCGTTATAAAAGAGGTGTTATGATGAAAAAAGCAAACGCTGTTTTAAGCGCTTTTCAAATTTGTATCGGCTTATTAGCCATAGTCTCGTTTTTTATTCTGAAGACAGGAAATGAGGAAATGACAAAGTGGATTCCGACACTTATCCTTGCAATTGGCTTTGTAGTAGTCGGAATAGCGGGACTTATAAAAAAACAAGACAGTAAATGAGGTGTTATTAATGAAAATAGGTTTTATCGGACTCGGCATAATGGGCGAGTCAATGAGCGAAAACATAGTTAAAAAGCACGACGATAAGGTTTACGTTTCCGACCTTAACAAGGCGCAGGTTGAGAAGCTTGCTGCAGTCGGCGCGGTTGCGTGCGAAAACAACGTTGAGGTTGCAAAGAACGCCGACGTTATTATCACAATGGTTCCCAAGTCGGAGCATTCGAAGGCTGTTTACGAGGAAATTCTTCCCTGCCTTGACGCAACAAAGCTCTGTATTGATATGAGCACAATCGATCCCGATTATTCGGTTATGATTTCGCAGTTCGTAAAGGCGACGGGCGCCGAGTTTATTGACGCTCCCGTTGTAAAGAGCAAACCCGCCGCGATTTCGGGTACGCTCGGCATCTATGTCGGCGGAAGCGTTGAGGCGTTTGAAAAGGCAAAGCCGATTCTTGCATATATGGGCAACAACATTATCCGTATGGGCGACAACGGCATGGGCCTTGTTATGAAAATCTGCCACAACACGCTTGTAGCGCAGATACAGAACGGTGTTAACGAAACCCTTGCCCTCGCGCAGAAATGCGGCATCTCAGTCGACGACTTTGCAACCGCCATTTCCTACGGCGGCGGTCAGAACTTCTATCTCGACGGTCAGGCTCAGAATATAAAGAACAGAAACTGGACCACCGCATTCTCGCTTGAGAATATGCATAAGGACCTCGGTATCTGCCAGCGCCTTTCACAGTCCAAGAACTTCCCGATGCCCGGCATGGAAAACGCAAAGGCAGTTTACGACAAGGGCATGGAAAACGGCATAGGCAAAGAGGACTTCCGCTCCACGTACAAGATAGTGGAAGCAAGGTAAACGAATATGCTTGAAAGATTAAACGCAGTTAATGACGTTAAGATTTATTCGGTAAACGACGAAAAATTCCGTGCCTACGGCAGAGTGCTTGAGGGCTATGATTTTTCGGAGCTTATCAGGTATATGGAAACCGAAACGGCGATACCCGAAAACGGAAACGTTTACATTCCGTCGGTTGAGGCTATGGAGAGCTTTCCGATAAAGGCTGAGGTTGAGAAAACCGTTTTCGGCGAAACTCCCGTACAGATCGGATACTGCAACGGCAGAAACACGACCTATAACGGCTTTGAGTATCACAAGGCTCCCGAAATCAATGTTGCGGTTACGCCGTTTATGCTGGTATTGGGCCACAGCTATGATATAGCTGAGGATAACACATACCGCACCCTGCAGGCTGAGGTTTTCTTCGTACCCGAAGGCACGGCTATCGAGATGTTCGGTACTACGCTTCATCTCTCTCCGCTGAGAGTCTGCGACGAAGGCTTCAAGGGTGTCGTAATACTGCCGAAGGGCACAAATACGCCTTTAGACGAAAAACATCTAAACACTGACAGAGAGTCAAAGCTCCTGCTTCTTAAGAACAAATGGGTGGTTGCCCATCCCGAGCGTGAGCCGCTTATAAAGCAGGGCGCATTCGCCGGTGTTATCGGCGAAAACAAGGAACTTTTCTATTGAGAGGAAATAATGATATGAGTAATTTTCAGGTAGCATACGTGCCGATAGGCGTACCGACGTTTCACCTTGAGAGCGCGCAGAAGGAATTCGACAAGTCGGTTGAGCTGCTCAACTCGCTGACCGACGGCGTCAGAGTCCCCGATGAGATGCTTCTGTCGCTTGACAAGCTCAACGCGTTTCTCGGAACAATCAGTCCCGACCTTATCGTGCTTCAGAATATCACTTTCGCAAATTCCGCTTATGCAAGCGAGGTTCTGAGAAAATTTGATTGCCCGATACTTCTGTGGACTTTGCGCGAGCCCGTTATCGACGGCGGCAGACTTCGCCTCAACTCGCTTACGGGCGCTTATTCGGCGGCAAACACCTACAGCTTTATGCGCGAGGAGCCGCTGCAGTATGTTTTCGGCGCTCCGCAGGAGGCTGAAACAAAGGCGCAAATCAATGCCGTAATACGCGCGGCAAAAATCAAAAAGGAATTAAAGAGCCTCAATATCGTTCAGGTCGGTCATACTCCGCAGGGCTTCGGCTTCGGCAGAGCGATGGACGTTGAAATGCTTAAGACCTTCGGCGCAACGCTTCTGAGCATCGAAGCCAGAGAGCTTATCGACGTTGCAAAGAGCTATTCGGATGAGGATATTAAGGAATACCTTGCCGAAACCGAAAAGGCAACCGTAGGACTTGAGAATACGCCCGAAAAGAACAGGCTTGACTACGCAAGACTTTACAGAGCGTATTCGGAGTACGTTAAGAGCAACAATATCGGTGCGCTTTCTTCAAGATGCTGGCCCGATTTCTTTACTGCTTTCGGAACACCCGTCTGCACGGTGCTTGCGATGCTCAACGATATGGGTGTTGCTGCTTCGTGCGAGGCTGACACCTACGGCGCGCTGACCATGTATATCGGTCAGAAGCTTACGGGAATTCCGACCTTCTTCGGCGACCCCGTTTCGCTTGACGAGGGTGAGAATACAATCACCTTCTGGCACTGCGGAACTGCGGCATGCTCACTTGCCAGAAAAGACACGGGCGCAGAAATCGGCGTTCACTGCAACCGTAAAATCGGCCCGACGCTTGAATTCGGCTGCAAGACTTCCGACAGGGCGACGATATTCAGAATCGGCAAGGACAAATACGGCGAATTCAGGCTGTTTATCTGCAAGGGTAAAGCCCTCGACAAGCCGAAGCAGTTCAACGGTACATCCGTTGTAATTGAAACCGAAAACGCTTCCAAGGATATTGTTGTTTCATCCGTCAAGGACGGCTGGGAGCCTCATTTCGCGGTAGCGTTTGACGACATTTCGGCTGAGCTTAAGGCGCTTGCGGATATGCTTGATATCGAGGTCTGCGAGTACTGATATGCTGAAGAAAATCATATTCTTAATCGTTGTACTGGTTACGAACATTATTCAGGGCATAACGGGCTTTGCGGGCACGGTGCTCGCGATGCCTCCGAGCGTGCTTCTGATTGCGGACGCTGCGAGACCGATACTCAATGTGTTGGGCGTTCTCGCGGGACTTTATGTCGTCGTAACCTCATATAAGAATATAAACAAAAAGGAATTCTTAAAGTGCATTTCGGTAATGCTCGTCGGAATAGTCGGGGGAATTTTCCTTCGCGGACTGTTTACGGGTAACCCGTCGGCTCTTTACAAGATTCTCGGCGTTATAGTAATCGCTGTCGGACTTTTCGGCTGCTATAAGCTCTTTATAAAAAAGAGCGACGAGCCCGTAAAGCAGAATCCCGTACTGTCATATTCTCTGCTTATCGGCTCGGGTGTGGTACACGGTATGTTCGTCTGCGGCGGTCCGCTTCTGGTCAGCTATCTTACGGGCAAGCTCCCCGACAAGAAGGAATTCCGCGCGACGATTTCCGCTATCTGGGTAGTGCTCAACACGATTATAATGTTCGACGATATCCGTGCGGGAGTTTTCAACGCCGACATACTGATACTGCTTGCAATTTCGGCGGCGGTTATGTTCGTCGGAATGGTTATCGGCAGCATACTTTACAAGAAGATGAGCCGCGAGCTGTTTATGAAAATCACGTTTATACTGCTTGTGATTTCCGGCGCTTCGCTGTTTATCAAGTAAAACAAAAAACAAAGGGACTGCAGCTGAAACTGCAGTCCCTTTTTTAATAAAAACTTTTTTGTCAAAATCATTGACATTTTATTGAAAAAAAACTATTATTTATGCATACCAATTAGGGTGGCGCAGGAGTTGCGGAAAGCTCTTGCGAAATCCCAACTATATCTATCGGTTGGAAAGGGGCTGCATAATTGAAAAATACTCCGGTAATTATTGATTTGCAGAATATCAGCGTCAGCTTTGACGGCACAACAATACTTAATAATATCAATCTTCAGATTCACGACGGCGAGTTTGTAACTCTGCTCGGTCCTTCGGGCTGCGGCAAGACGACAACCCTGCGTATAATTGCGGGCTTCCTGCAGCAGGATTCGGGCGACGTGATATTTGAAGGCAAAAATATCAATGGTGTTCCCGCATATAAAAGGCAGGTTAACACCATTTTTCAGCGTTATGCACTATTTCCGCATTTGAATGTTTACGAAAACATAGCCTTCGGTCTTCGCCTTAAAAAGATGAAGGAGGACGACATCAAGGCTAAGGTTCAGGCTATGCTTGAACTGGTTAACCTCAAGGGTTTCGGCTCGAGAAATATTGACTCGCTTTCGGGCGGTCAGCAGCAGAGAGTCGCGATAGCGCGCGCTCTGGCGGTTGACCCGAGAGTAGTTTTACTCGACGAACCGTTGGGAGCTCTCGACCTGAAGCTTCGCAAGGATATGCAGGTCGAGCTTAAGAACATTCAGCAGAAGCTGGGCATAACCTTTATTTATGTCACTCACGATCAGGAGGAGGCGCTCTCGATGTCTGATACCGTTGTCGTTATGAACAACGGTGAGATTCAGCACATCGGCACTCCCATTGACGTTTACAACGAGCCGGCGAACGCGTTTGTCGCGGATTTCATCGGCGAGAGCAATATACTCGACGGCGTTATGCGCGAGGACTTCCACGTTGAATTCTCGGGTATGCGCTTCCAGTGCGTTGACAAGGGCTTCGGTAAGGACGAGCCCGTCGACGTAGTTATCAGACCCGAGGATATCGACGTTGTTCCCGCGGGTCAGGGCATGCTTCAGGGCGAGGTTACCTCGGTAACCTTCAAGGGCGTACATTATGAGATTATCGTTGACGTTGACAACTTCAAGTGGATGATTCAGACCACTCAGAAGGCAAGCGTAGGCGATATTATCGGAATTTCAATCAAGCCCGATGAAATGCACGTTATGAAGAAGAGCGAGTACTCCGGTCTGTACGGCGATTACAGCTCGTTCTCAGAGGAATTTGACGAGCTTTCCGACCCGACGGTCGTTGAGGAGGAAGAAGAATGAAACGTTCCTCCCTTGCTCAGAAAATAATAAACGCGCCTTATATTCTGTGGGCTGCGCTGTTTGTTATAGCACCGCTTATCATGGTTCTGTACTATGCGCTGACCGACTCAACGGGCGCATTTTCGCTTGACAGCGTAAAGCAGATAGGCGACTACGGCGGAACCTTTATACTTTCAATCAGCTACGGTGCGGTTGCGACGCTTATCAGCCTCGTTATCGCTTATCCGTTTGCATATTTCCTTGCTCACACAAAGGCGAATTTCCAGAGAATGTCGGTTATGCTCGTTATGCTTCCGATGTGGATGAGCTTCCTTATCAGAACTTATTCGTGGATTACCATTTTGGGTGAGTCGGGCGTTATAAACAGCGCTCTCGGTAAAATCGGTATCGGACCCTTACCGCTTCTCAATAACGGCGGTGCGGTCATACTCGGTATGGTTTATAATTTCCTGCCGTATATGATACTTCCGCTTTATACAATTATGGCAAAAATGGACGTTCGTCTTATCGAGGCGGCGCAGGACCTCGGCTGCGGAAAACTGCAGGTTATCCGGAAGGTCGTTTTCCCGCTGTCAGTTCCCGGAATTGCGAGCGGAATCACTATGGTTTTCGTTCCCTGCGTAAGTACCTTCTACATTACCCAGAAGCTTGGCGGCGGTCAGGTCAATCTGATAGGCGACGTTATCGAGGCTCAGTTCCAGACGGCGAACAACTACAATCTCGGCGCGGCGCTTTCGCTCGTGCTGATGGTTATGATACTTATCTGCCTCGGCGTACTCAACTACTTCACTGATAGCGATGACGAAGTGAACGGAGGTGTGCTCGTATGACAAAAACCTCCAAGCTTGCAAAGCTCTATATCGCGCTTATATTTGCGTTTCTATACGCGCCGATGGCGGTTATGACCGTTTTCTCGTTCAACGGCAGCGCGAGCACCTATAAGATGTCGGGCTTTTCGACGCAGTGGTACTTAAGACTTTTTAATGACGAAGTTACCATGAATGCGCTTAAGAACACAATTATACTTGCCGTCGTTTCCGCGGCCATAGCGACCGCTATGGGCACGCTTGCGACCATAGGCATCAATTCAATGCGCAACAAAAGACTGCGTTCGGGCGTAATGAGCGTTACCAATATACCGATGATGAACCCCGAAATCGTAACCGGTATATCTATGATGCTTTTGTTCGTTTTCGCGGGCACTATGCTCGGCAGAAAGGATTCGCTCGGATTTGCGACCATACTCATAGCGCACGTAACCTTCCAGCTGCCGTATGTTATTTTATCGGTTATGCCGAAGCTTCGTCAGACCGATTCAAGGATTTACGAAGCGGCGCAGGACCTTGGCTGCCATCCGTTAAAGGCGTTTTTCAAGGTCGTTTTCCCGCAGATACTTCCGGGTATCGTCTCGGGCGCGCTTATGGCGTTTACGCTTTCACTCGACGATTTCATCATAAGCTATTTCACAAACGGACCGGCTTTCCAGACGCTTCCGATTCACATTTTCTCGATGACCAAGAAGCGCGTCAAGCCCGATATGTATGCTTTGTCAACGCTTATATTCGTTGCGATTTTCGTTCTGCTGATACTTATGAACATCGCTCAGGCGAAGTCCGATAAGAAGCAGAGGGTAAGACACAGGGACGGTGGAATATGAAAAAGATAATATGTATTCTTTTAGCGCTTGTCCTTGTGATTGCTGTATTTGCAACGGGCTGTGCCGAAAACGAAACCGAAGAAACAGAAGAAGAGGCTGAGGAGGAAATCTTCTCCGCAGAGACTCTGGAATACTATGCGGGCTTAGGTCTTGAGGGCACTACGCTCAACGTCTATAACTGGGGCGAATACATTGACGACGAGGAAATAGACGTTATCAGCCAGTTTGAACGTCTTACCGGCTGTGAGGTCAACTACACAACCTTTGAATCCAATGAAAATATGTATTCAAAGCTTTCAGGCGGCGGCGTAAGCTACGATATAATTATTCCCTCCGACTATATGATTGAAAGACTTATCAAGGAGGGTATGCTCGTCGAGCTTGATTACGATAATATTCCGAATTACGATAAGTACTTTGACAAAGAGGATTACGGATATTTCGTTGATGACGAGATTAACGGTCACACTATTGAAGATTACGGAATTATTTACAACGTCGGCACAACAATCCTTATTTATAATACCGATTATATTAAGGAAAAGCCGGACTCGTGGAGCATACTCTGGGACGAGCAGTATAAGGGCAAGGTGCTGATGTTCAACAATCCGCGCGACTCCTTTGCTATTGCTCAGGCGATGCTCGGTCAGGATTTCAACTCGGAAAGCATTGAAGACTGGGATGCGGCGGCAAACCTGCTGCTTGAACAGCGCCAGAAGGTTAAGCCGACCTACGTAATGGATGAAATTTTCAACCTTATGGAAAGCGGCGACTACTATCTCGGCGTTTACTATGCAGGCGACTTTGAGCTTATGAAAAGCGACCTTGAGGAAAAGGGCAAGGACTTCCTTGATTATGCCTTCCCGAAAGAGGGCGTAAACACCTTCTACGATGCAATGTGCATCCCGAATTCGACTCAGAACAAGAAGGGTGCCGAGGCATTTATAAACTTTATGCTTGAACCTGAGGTTGCACTTGCCAATGCCGAGTATATCTACTATGCAACGGCAAACAAGGCTGTTATTGAGAACGAGGATTATTCCCTTGCGGAGTCCGAAGCGGTTTATCCGCCCGAGGAGCTTATCGCAAACGCTCAGCAGTTCCATGATATCTCAAGCGAAAACCTTCAATACATGAGCACACTCTGGATGAAGGTCAAGGGCACAAGCGGTTCGGGCGTGCTGTATATAGTCTTTTTCTCGTGTATTGCGGCAGTGGTTGTTGTAATAATAATCACGGCGCTGAAGAAAAAGCGGATGAAGAAATATTACAATATATAACAAAAAAGGCGGGGTTTATTCCCCGCCGTTGTTTTCCCCGGGAGGTGAGAAAATGCCCCGAAAAATCGAATATGTTATTACCGATGAATTCAATAATAAAAAGGTGCTCGATTTCCTTAAAAGAGGTCAGGGCTATTCTCACCGTATGATTACCAAACTCAAGAACAAACCCGACGGAATAATGTGTAACGGCGAGCATATACGCACTGTTGACCTGCTTCACACGGGCGATACGCTGACGGTTAATCTTCCCGACGACTCAGAGGACAGTATTACCGTTGCAACCGAGATGCCGCTTGATATACTTTACGAGGACGACGACCTTATAGTCGTCAATAAGCCGCCGACGATCGCGGTGCACGAAAGCCACAACCACGTCGGCGATGCTCTGTCAAATGCGCTTGCATACCATCTGAAAAGCGAGGGCAAGCCCTGCGCTTTCAGGGCGGTCGGCAGACTCGACAAGGGCACTTCGGGCATAGTCGTCTGTGCGCTTAATAAATACTGCGCCGCAAAGCTTTCGGGCAAGGTTTATAAAGAGTATCTCGCAGTCGCGTCGGGTGTATTTGAAGGCGAAGGCACAATAGACGCCCCGATTTACCGCCCCGACCCGATTATTACCAAACGGATTGTTGACGGCAGGGGGGAGCGCGCCGTCACACACTGGACGGCTGTAAGAAATAACGGCGTGCAGACGCTGCTGAGAATAAAGCTCGAAACGGGCAGGACGCATCAGATAAGAGTACACTTCGCATATCTGGGTGCACCGCTTGTCGGCGATACAATGTACGGCACGCCCGACGGGAGAATTACCCATCAGGCGCTTCACTGCTGTTACTGTAAATTCACCCATCCCGTGACGGGAGAAACGGTCGAGCTTAATGCTGAGCCGCCCGTGGATTTCGAAAAGCTGATATGAAAAGAGCACGCTTAATGCGTGCTCTTCTTATATATCCTTTAATATGATTTTTCCGTTCTCTTCAACAGGCTCGACAAGTTTTATTTTGTGTCGGTCTTCAAGTACGGCTTCAAGGATTTCGTTTGCGCTTTTTGCCTTGAAATCCGTTTCAAGCGCGGCAAGTCTTGCCTGCATGCCCCAATGGTTGTCGGTGCCGCAGAACTTCTTTAGATAATAATTATCTGCGTACTCGTCAGCCATTTTATTTTCGAAATCCTTTCTGCCCGCGTTGAGCGTTTCAACGGCGTCAACGTGGCGGGGGAGAAGGCGTATCATTTCGATATAGCTGTCCTCGCGGAAAGGATGCGCTTGAACGACGAAGCCGCCCGACTTATGGACCAAATCGCAGTAGTCGGTTATACGCATTTTGTCGCAGTCCTTATGCTTGAGAAGCCAGTCTTCGTCAAGTCCGTACGTTAGAAAGTCCGTACCGTCAACGTAGGTGAACTCCCAGCCGAAAAACACGTCAATTCCTATTTCATCGCCGCGCTTTTTAGCGTTTTTCCAGCCTCTTGTAAAAAGCTCAACCTTGGTTTTCCACGGCAGCACATTCGGCACGGCACAGTTGCCGTTGAAGAAGTGGTCGGTGATTATTATGCCGTCATAGCCCGCCGATTTGTAGAATTCGGCTAGCTCTGCTCCCGATATATGCGAGCATCGGCTGACCTCGCTTGTGTGACAGTGTGTTTCGTATAAGTACATTGTTATTTGTATGTTTCTTGTAAAAATTGAAATATAAGTACAAGCCGTCAGATATTTGTTCTTGCTTTTGAGTACCGATACCTTCGACTTGCTTTTTTATTTCAGGGCGAAATCCTCGGTTTCAAGCGTAAGGTTCGGGTTATAGTACGGATCGCCCTCGTCGAGCTTGGACTTCCACTTGCCGAAGAAGCGCTGAACCTCTCCGTTGAAGCGCGCGACCTTTTCGGGGGAATCCTCAGTACCTCTTGACTTGGATTCGTAATGATAGAGCTCCGCATAGGGAGTGAATACGATAAGATAGCCCTTTTCGCGTATCTTCATACAGAGGTCGATATCGTTGAAGGCTACCGCAAGCGTCTCGTCAAAGCCGCCTATTTCGTTAAACAGGCTTCGCCTGATCATAAGACATGCCGCAGTGCAGGCGGATAAATCCTGCTGATAGCGGGCTCTGGAGAAATATCCCAATTCATTTCTCCCGAAATATTTATGTGAGTGTCCCGCAACTCCGCCGATTCCGAGTATAACTCCGGCGTGCTGAATTGTGTCGTCGGGATAGTACAGCTTTGCTCCGACAGCGCCTACATCATCGCGCTGACAGAACATCAGCATTTCCTCCATCCAGTCCTCGGTAATTATCTCAACGTCGTTGTTGAGCAGCAGAAGGTATTCGCCGTTTGCGTACTTTTCGCCGAAGTTGTTGATAGCCGAGTAGTTAAAGCCGCCCTCGGGATGATAAACGACAACCTTGATTCTCGGGTCATCTCTGAGAGTGTCGTAATACCTGAAGGTTTCCTCGTTGGAATTGTTTTCAATAATGATTATTTCATAATTCTTGTACGTGGATTTGTTGCGTATTGAATCTATGCAGGTCTTAAGTATATCGGCGTTGTTGTAATTCGGGATAAGAATTGATATAAGCGGCTCGCCGATTATATCGTATCTGATGCGGTAAAAATTGGGATGGAATGAACAGCTTTCGACCGTTCCCTTGAGGCCTACGCGTTCAAGATGCTCGGAGACAGCATTGATACCCGCCTGAATTGTGTACGGTTTTGCGTACGGGTCGGACGCTACCGACGCGGCACTGACTCTCCAGTGATAAAGAACCTTCGGCACGTGAACAATGCTCTTTGCCTTCTCGGTTAATCTGAGAATGATATCGTGGTCCTGCGAGCCGTCGAATTCCTTGCGGAAACCGCCGACCTGATTGTAAAGCTCCCTTGAAAAAACGGTGAAGTGACAGATGTAATTGTTT
>JAEEGL013885902.1_pt1 | contig 18999 bp, 19 predicted proteins | sample 9134231 | NCBI WGS metagenome assembly JAEEGL01 (sample SAMN16246548, study PRJNA631951) | gut metagenome | biome: gut microbiome; feature: rumen; material: fiber-attached | host: Bos | place: Iran: Karaj | collected 2018-10 | reverse complement strand
CCGCGCCGCCGTGCTTCTCCATCGCCTTCGAGCGCTTTCCGGTAAGGTATTTCAGATCGTTTTTAGATAAGCATAACCCGTTTTCCGACAGTATCTTGCAGATTCTGACGGCCCTCATTCTTCCGTCGAAATACGGGGTATCCTCCGGAGGAAATCCGGTTATGACGGAATAGAACCCGCACGCCTCGTCGAGAAGGTTATCGACGTTCCCGTCCTGCCCGCGGTAAGCTCTGCGCATTCCCTCGAGGCACCCCATGTTCTCGGAGGGATCGTCGACCCTGAGAAGCTCCTGGACGTGCAGCCATATGTATCCGAAATCGGTATCCGGATAGATCCCCTCGAAAACCTTCGATCTCCAGTAGAAGTAGTATTCCGTCTGGCGGTCGTCGAGGAGGCTGTAAGAGGGGTACATGCCGCCGCTTCCGGCGTATCCGCATTCCCCTCCGGTGTATCTCCAGTTGCGTTTTATCTCGTCGATGTCCGGCAGCGGCGGCCTTTCGCCGGGATGCGCGGAGACGGGACGGATTCTGCCGGCGATCATCTCCCCACCAGGCGCTCCGCGTTCGCGCGGTATTCTCCGATTATCTTTCCGTTTTCTACGATGACGTCTCCTATCAGATCCATGGAGAGATCGTTGACTTCTTTTTCCAAAGGAGAACTGAACGCCGTTCCCTCCAGAGAGAGCCTGAGGTATTCCTTTCCTCCCGCGCTGAGCTTCTCCGAAAGGATCTGCCACGGATCCCCGTCCTCCGTCGTCATCGCCGGTTCGGCCGCCGCTGCCGGTTCTTCGTCCTCGGTGCGGAGCATATCGGTGACGTCGGTGAGATCCTTTTCCGCCTGAAGGACGGCTTCGGGATCCAGTTTCGCCGGCCGGGGCTTTTTCATGAAGAGGATTCTGTCCGCCGGACCGGTGAACAGCGTATTGCTGACCTTTCCTGAAACCAGAAGCTCGGCGAGTTTCTCTTCCCTTATGCCGAAAACCTCCAGCTCCACCGGCGGGAGATCCATGGACGAGAGGGCGGTTATTGTTACTACGCCTTCGATCAGTTTTCCCAGCTGTTTCGCGAAAAAGTCGTTCTTGGAAAAGCCGGCGTAAGCGATCTGGGTGCGGGTTTCGCAGCCGAGCCCGCGGTACAGCGTGGTTTCGAAGGTGAATTTCCTGCAGATTCCGCACAGGCCGATCCATTTGTTCTTCAGGCGCTCGTTGTCGACGTTGGAGAGTATTTTACACACGATCTCCGCGGCTTTCTCGTCGAACAGGCCGGCCGCCGTCTCGCCGATCCCGGGAGCGAGCTCCAGAAACATGTCCCTGTCCGGCTTTGCTTTTCTGTTCCCCCTGAGGAAATGCTCGAAATAAATGCAGGCCTCCTCCCTGTTGCGGACGAGTCCCGGTTCCGGAACGGGAAGATGCCTGGCGAGAGCGTAATCGGCGCAGACGTTCCCGGCGAGCTTCTTCTGCCTCTCTTTGGTCTGGTTCAGGTATATTTCGTAAAGTTGAGACAGCGTTTTCTCCGGATCCTTCCCGGAGCGGACGAGATCGTCCAGAGTTTCTTTCAGTTCTTCCCTGGCGTTTCCGGAGGATTTGTTCTTCCTCCATTCCTCCTCCGTGCAGAACTCGCGGATCGTCCCTCTTTCCGAGGGTTCCGGAAGGGTTTCGTTCACGGGGTGAAGCCTTATCTCTTTCAGGATCTCTCCGTATGTGGAAAGGAATTCCGCCCCGGGGCCGCCGCCGGAAGACCATTTCAGAAGATCCGAAGCGAATTTTTTCAGTTCTGAGGAATAAGTGCTGAACGTCACTCTGCAGTATCTCTCGCCGAAATAGGGAAATTTTTCGAACAGGCAGATCGTACGGGCCTCCGTTCCCGATTCGAACGTTTTACCGATCCCTTTCCCGTTTCTCTTAAGGAATGCGGATTCGAGGCCTTTCAGCGCCTGGAAGAACACGGAAACGGTTCTGCGGTCCGGAGTTTCGGAAGTTCCCGCGAGGTACATTATGCGGACGGGGGAATCCGTTCTCACCGGATAAACCAGAGTCTCCGACAGAGCCATCGATCTCATCACCGGATCTTTGCCGTACAGTCCGCAGGGAAGATCCAGATTTCCTTTGATTGAGAGATCCGCCGCGGTTTTTTCTATATCATCGGGGGAGAGGCCGCAGGAGCCCGCGTTCATTCTGAAGAGCTCCAGTTCCCTGAGGCCTTCTCCGGGGTCTTCGACGTTTATCAGCTCGCAGACGCGGAGCCAGACGTATCCGGGAGAGGTCTTCATGAAAACCCCCTCCTTCAGCTTCTTTCTCCACCAGAGGTAATAATTCAGCTGGAATCTGCTGAGAACGGAGTGATCCGGGGTGGCGTATTCGCAGGGCACGAACTGGCAGGAGATCCCGGGGTATTTGGAATACCATTTCATCGTGGAGAGGAAGTCTCCGCCCGGGGTGTAGCTCTTGCCGTCCATGTCAGGAACAGTATGCCGGAGATAAAGAAAAAAACTCCCCCTCGCGGGGGTATGTTTCAGAACAGTTTGAAGATTTTATCGGAGTAGTCCATCATGTCGTCCACGGGCATTCCCGCGATGAGGAGGGCCTGCACGTACATGATTTCGGCCATATCCTTGGCTTTCTCCTTGTCTTCGGAAACCGCTTTTTTGAGGGACGCGAAGGCGGGATGGGATCCGTTGATCTCCAGGACGCGTTTCGCTTTGACGGAATTGCCCGCGTCCGCCCCGGGAATGCTGGCGAAGTACTTCTCCATCTCGAAGGACACGTCTCCCTCGGCGCTCAGGCACACGGCGTGGCTCTTGAGCTTGCGCGAAAGCTTAACGGCCTCGACCTTGTCGCCCAGAGTCTCCTTGACGACATCCAGAACGTCTTTCTCCTCTTCCTCTCTGGCATCGGCTTCTTTCTTCTCCTCCTCGGTCTCCAGTCCGAGATCCTTTCCGGAGATGTCGCAGAACTCTTTTCCTTCGTACTCTCTCAGGGTGCGGACGGCGAACTCGTCGACGTCTTCGGTGAGGCAGATGATATCGTAGCCCTTGTCCCTGACCTGTTCGGCCTGGGGGAGCTGCTTCGCCCTCGCGGCGCTCTCCGCGGACGCGTAGTAGATCTTCTCCTGGCCTTCCGGCATCGCGTCGAGGTATTCTTTAAGAGTGCAGAGGCCGTCTTTCGCCATGGAAGGGAACAGAATCAGGTCTTTGACGAGATCGGATTTGGCGCCGTAGCCCTCCACCACGCCGTATTTGATCTGGGTTCCGAAGCTCTTGTAGAATTCGAGATATTTGTCGCGCTCCTCCGAAAGCAGGCGGGCGAGCTCGTTTTTGATCTTCTTCTCGATGTTGCTCTTGATTATTCCGAGCTGGCGGTCGTGCTGGAGCATCTCTCTGGAGATGTTCAGGGAGAGATCCGGGGAGTCCACTATCCCTCTAACGAATCTGAAGCAGTCGGGGAGGACGTCTTTGCATTTGTCCATGATCATCACTCCGGACGAATACAGCTGGAGGCCGGGCTCGAAATCCCTGCTGTAGAAGTTGTACGGGGCCACTTTCGGAATGAAGAGCATCGCGCGGTAGCTGACGGATCCTTCCGCGTTCACCCTGATGACGGATACGGGGTCTTCGAAGTCGCGGAATTTGTCTTTGTAGAATTTCATGCATTCCTCGTCGGAGACGTCCTCTTTGGAGCGCTGCCAGATGGGGACCATGCTGTTGACCACGGTGTCCTCCAGATGAGTCTTCCACTCCTTTTTGGGTTTTCCGTCCTCATCGGTTTCTCCGGTCTCCTCCATGGCGCCCTTCTCGAGCATCATGTGGATAGGCCACCTGACGTAGTCGGAATACTTCCTGACGAGCTCCTTGAGCCTGTACTCGCTGGCGAAATCCGAATAATCCTCGCCGTCCTCGTCGGGTTTCAGGTGCATCTCGACTTCCGTTCCGAAGTCCTGTTTGTCGCATTCTTTGATGGTATATCCGTCGGAGCCTTCGCTGGTCCAGATCCATCCCTGATCTTCGCCGTAGGCTTTGGATCTGACCGTCACTTTGTCGGACACGAGGAAAGCCGAATAGAATCCTACTCCGAACTGGCCGATGATGTCGATGTCGGGGTTCTCCTCGATCGTTTTTTTGAAATCCAGAGAGCCGCTGTGGGCGATGACCCCGAGGTTCTGCTCCATAGACTCTTTGTTCATTCCGATTCCGTTGTCCGAGACGGTGACGGTGTGGGCATCGGGATCCCAGGAAACCGTGATTTTGAAATCCTCTCTGGAAACGGGAAGGTTCTCGGTTATGGATTTGTAATGGAGCTTGTCTATCGCGTCGGACGCGTTGGAGATGATCTCCCTGAGGAAGATTTCTTTGTGAGTGTAGATAGAATTGATCATCAGATTGAGAAGCTGTTTCGATTCCGCTTTGAATTGTTTCTTAGCCATTCTTTCTCTTCTCCTGCTGCATCGCAGCCTTATGACGAAGTACTAACAGATTCTATATTTATATTTTTCCAATAATGCCGTAAATATTAAGGATAATTTTGCATTTGAAACCGGATTCTCTGCTGTCCGCATCCGTCCATATAAGAACGGATTAAGTACGGCCGGAGAAACAATCCTTCAGCGGATGACGGAATTCGGAAGGCAAAGGAAAAATGTGGAAGAGGGGAAGCCCTCGTTCCTTTTCCGAATCGATGAGTTTCTGGTTCAGAGCCCTTGCCTGCTCCGAATCCATGAGCATGGTGGCCTGCTGCATGAGAGGGTGCCTGGATCCTTCTATAACCTTGACGTCGTCCAGGGTTTTGAGCCCCCAGCGGTCCGCCGTGATCTCGAGGCCCAGTTTCACGTTCATGTTGTCAGGGATCAGGACTATGGCGTCGAGCTTCTCCTTCCCGAGCTTTTTCGCCGCGAGAGCCCTGTGGTGCCCGTCTATGATGAGATATCCTCTGGCGCGTTTGATCACGATGAGGTATTCGCTCAGATCGTGGTCGATCTCGTACTGCCTTCCCCTGAGCTCGTCCCCGTAGACCTCTTTCTGCGTGGGGCGGAGCTCGCTCACGGGAATCTCCATAGTCATCTCCTTGAACTTGATATCGTGCTTCTGCTGGAGGAAGGACTTCACGGATTCTATTTTCGCCGGACGCACTTTCTCGATCTGCCTGCGGATGATGTCTATGTTGGAAATTATGCCGACCAGTTTGCGGTTGTCGTCCAGAACCGGGAGGTTGCGGATTCCGTATCTGAACATTATGCGGATCACGTCTTCGATGGTCGTCGACGGGGACGTGGTTATAGGCTCCTGGATGATCGAGCGGATTTTCGCATCGGGCGTGTCTATATGCCTCAGAATATCCTTTGCGGTAACGAATCCCAGCAGGTAGCCGTTCTCCGCCACCGGGTATCCGTGGAACACCGAATTGATCAGCTTCTGCCTGGCCTCTTCGATAGTCAGATTGGGGGAGATCACTTTGACGTCGCCGACCATGTAATCTCCGACAACGGGTCTGGACATGCCCGTGCGATCTAATCTGCGTATAAAAACATCCCCTTTTGCGCCGAATCAGACAAACTTATAACGGGCATAGTGCATTCCCCGCAGAGGAAGAAAAATGGCCGGCCAGTTATTGACGGAAGACAGCATTCAGGAAGAGACTAAACTTCAGGATACCCTCAGAAACATCAAGCATGTCCTGATCGTGATGAGCGGAAAGGGAGGAGTCGGAAAAAGCACGGTCTCCACCAATATCGCCATGACTCTGTCTATGAAAGGATACAAAACCGGGGTCATGGACATCGACATCACCGGACCCAACATTCCCAAGATGTTCGGAATCGAGGACGGCCAGCTGGATGTCGAGAACGGAAAGCTCATACCGGTGCAGGTGCCCCCCTCTCTCAAACTCATGTCTATGGCGTTCCTTCTCAAAAGCAAGGACACTCCCGTCATGTGGCGCGGACCGGTCAAAATGGGCGCGGTAAGGCAGTTCATCGAGGACGTGGAATGGGGAGATCTGGATTATCTGGTGATCGACATGCCTCCCGGAACCGGGGACGAGGCCCTTTCCATAGTCCAGCTCATTCCCAAAGCCGACGGGATGATAATCGTCACCACTCCCCAGGACGTCGCCCTTCTGGACAGCAGGAAATCCCTGGTCTTCGGCGCGGAGGCGGGAGTTCCTATCATCGGTCTTATAGAGAATATGAGCGGATTCGTCTGCCCCCACTGCGGCGAAATCACCGATATTTTCAAATCCGGCGGAGGGGAGGCCACTGCCAAAGAGATGAACGTCCAGTTCCTCGGACGCATCCCCATCGAGCCCGGGATAGTCGAATCCGGGGACAAGGGAGTGCCGGCTGTTCTCGGCAGTCCGGATTCCGCGACGTCTAAAGCTTTCGCTTCGATAACCGAGAAGATCATCAAAACGGTCGGATGAGATGAAGATAATCGCAGTATCCGAGGGGGAGGATCTCGGCTCTTACATAGCCGACGATTTCGGCCATGCCCCTTTCTTCCTGCTTATCGATTCGGAGACGATGGATTACCGTGTGATCGTCAACGAGTACGCGGACTCCCCGTCCGGGGCCGGCGTCGCCGTGGCGGAAGCGATAGTCTCTCTGGGGGCGGATGCCGTCCTCACGGGAGGGATCGGCATGCACGGGATAGAGATCCTCGAGAAGGCGGGGATACGCGTCTCGTACGACGAGGAGGGAACCGTGGAAGAGTGCGCCGAGGGCTTCCTCCGGAGGATGAAAAACCTCCGGCGATCAGACCCCTCTGCGGTCCCCCCATATGATTTTGTGGAGCTGGGGAAGGACTCTCGCGTCCGTACCCGACTTCAGAACCCTCGACACCAGCCAGTCCAGTTTTTCCGTTCCCCCGACGGGGCTGAAAATTATGTTAGTTTTCACGGGATGATCCCTGAGGACTCCGAGGGCGTAATCGAAATCCTCGTCGTCCCTGACCACGAATTTCAGCTGATCCTTCATAGTTAGAAGATCGAGGTTTCCGAAATCCATTCTCGAAGACATCCCGGACGAGGGGCATTTGATGTCCATGCTTATCATGATAAGATCGTCAGCCGGAACTTTCGAGAGATTTACGGATCCGTTCGTCTCCAGAACAACCTGCTTTCCGGACTCCGCGAACATTTTCAGAAGATCCGGCGTTTCCGGCTGGAGCATGGGCTCTCCGCCCGTAACGCACACGCGGGGGAAGTCCCCCGAAGCCGAGAGAATCTCCTGCGGAGTCATTTCATAACCGCCCGATTTGGAATAACCGGTGTCGCACCAGGAGCATTCCAGATTGCATCCGGCGGTCCTCACGAAGAACGTGGGGGCGCCGATCATCAGGCCCTCTCCCTGAATCGATCCGAAGCATTCGCAGATTTTCATATCGCTCGTACTCTATCTCGTCTTTGTATCCGGCTTCTTCGAACCCTTTCAGCCTGAGCCTGCAGGAATCGCAGCGTCCGCATGCTTTCTCTCCGCCGTTGTAGCAGGACCAAGTCAGGTGCAGAGGGGCGCCGAGCCTCTTCCCGCGCCTGACTATATCCGCTTTCGAGTCCATGAGAATCGGGGTCACCACCGAGACCGGGCGTCCCTCCGTCCCGGCTTTCGTTCCTTTCCTGATCATTTCCTCGAAGGCCCTGAAGAACTCCGGGCGGCAGTCCGGATAACCGGAATAGTCGACCACGTTGGCGCCTATGTAGACCCTGTCCGCATCGATCGATTCGCACAGCCCGGCCGCTATGCTCAGGAATATTATGTTTCTCGCGGGAACGTAAGTGGAAGGTATGCTCTCGTCCAGCTTCCCCTCTCTGTCCAGAGGGACTTCCATATCTTTTCTGGTCAGAGCCGAGCGGAACATGCTCAGATCGATATCGACGATAACATGGTTGACATCGTAATAGCGGCAGACGTTTGCGGCCGATTCCAGCTCTCTGGTGTGCCTCTGCCCGTAGCGGAAGCTCAGAGCCGTGACATCGCACCCGTCGGCCAGAGCCTGCGCGAGAACGGTCGTGGAATCCAGCCCTCCGGAGAGAAGCACGACGGCCCTCATTCGAAAACCTCTGTGTACCAGGCAGTCTGGCCCCTCTCCTCGTCGAGACCTATGGAAACGCGTTTCACGTTCGGAGGGAAGGGAATCTCGGAAACCATCTGCTTCACCATCATCCTGCTCATCTCCTCGGCGGTGGTGGAGGCGATATCCAGCATGACCGTGTCTTCCCTGGGGAACACGTATCTCTTCATTCCGGAGTTTACTTCCACGGAATTGCCGGAGATCATGATGCCCACTTCGGGGGATTTCGCGGGAAGCAGCGTCCTGTGATCGAATTTATCGATCATCGATCTGAGGAAGTTCTTCAGTATAACGAAATCCATGATCATCCCGTTCTCGTCCGGATCGCCTTCGACGCGCAGCCTGACGATATAGGAGTGCCCGTGCAGCCTGGAGCATTTCTCGTGATTGGGGATAAAGTGGCAGGCTGAAAATCTTATTCCGGAATAGCCTCCGTCTATTTCCAATTGCATAATCATACCTCCGTGAGTTTCATAGCCAGAGCCAGAGCGGTTCTGTAATCGGTTTTCGAGCGGGAAGTGTCAACGAACACCCTGTCCGTGTTGATCAGCGGAGCGCCCAGCGACTTCAGCCCGCCTATGAAGTGGAGCGATCTGAAGATGATGTTTCCGGTGATCCCCTCCGGGGCGAGGATGATATCGGCTTCCTTGACCGCCTCCTCGATGAGAATCTGGGAATGGTAAGCGTCGAAACCGGCTTCCGTGAGCTTTCTGGACAGTTCGCGGGCGCTTCCGATGGATTTGTCCACGACTCTGCATCTTCCCACGTCCTCGCACCTTCCGCCTGACATTATGGCGATTCTGGAGCCCATTCCGATTCTTCCGGCGATCTCTGCCGATCTCACCGCGATATCGTATTTCTGCTCCTGAGACCATCCCTCGTCTATGCCCACCGGGGCCAGGATGAATATTTTCCCGTTGGGGAGCTCCATAAAAGCCACCCTTTCCAGGGATTTCATGTTAAGATTGGATTTCAAAATGGGGAGAAGAACGGAGGAGGGCATGTCTCCGCGGACCGCCGCGTCTATTTTCCCCGACGACAGATCACCGGACATCTCGTAGGGGCTGTCGTAAACGGTGATGTCGAACTCTTCCATCGCCAGAACGCTCCTTTCCACGTTGCCGTTGGAGGTGCCGCGGCCGATTCCGACCCTGACCTTCGGCAAATCCGAATTCAGGAGAGTCTTAGATGTAAACATACCCCGCGATAATATTTCAAATATAAAAATAAACTAACGGATATCTCCCGGATGCCGGCGCCGCCTCATGTTCCGGGGCAGGAAACCGAGGAGGAATTCCGTTTGGACAAGGAGAATCTGGGAAGCATACGCAGCGGGAAGGATATACTGAAATTCACCGCCCCGTCGATAGCGACCATACTGTTCATCTCGTCTTACAGCATCGTCGACGGAGCGTTCATCTCCAATTTCGTCAACACCGATGCTCTCGCGTCGATCAACATTCTGATGCCCGCGGTTTCTCTTCTCACCGGAATCGGATTCATGTTCTCCACCGGCGGAAGCGCTTATCTGGCCAATCTTCTGGGAAAAGGAGAGCCGGAAAAAGCCAGAGGATCCATGAGCCTGATGCTGTCGGTTCTCGCCGCAGTCTCGGCGGCATCCGCTGTTGCGGCTGTAATTTTCGCGGATCCTCTGGTAAACCTGCTGGGCGCGGACGAGACCATACGCGGAGGTTCCGTCGAATACCTGTACGGGTACGCCCCCTTCATCCCGTTCCTTCTGCTGCAGTTCGTGCTCACCCAGCTTCTCATCGTCGCGGGAAGGCCCGGAATGTCTCTGGCCGCGTCGGTCGCGGGAGGGCTCTCGAATATTTTTCTGGATTATCTGCTGATAGCGGTTCTGGATTTCGGTCTGACAGGCGCGGCCGCGGCCAGCGGGATAGGATCCATGATTCCCTCGGTTATCGGAATCGCTTTCCTCATGAACAAAAACAGGATTCTCCACTTTGCGAAGCCGTCCAGAGATTTTTCCGCTATAACCTCGGCGTGCTCCAACGGAATTTCGGAGATGGCAAGCGAGCTGACCGGCGGAATCACGATTCTTTGCTACAACCTGGTGATGATGGAGTATCTGGGCCCGGACGGGGTCTCCGCCATAACCATACTCTCCTACGTCCAGTTTCTGGCTCTGTCCGCTGTGATAGGATACTCCAACGGCATAGCTCCGGTGATGTCGTTCGATCACGGCGCCGGAGACAGAGACGGGATGAGGAAGGTGTTCGGATTCTCCCTGAAGTTCACGGCCGCGCTGTCGGTTCTGGTCTTCGTTATGATGGAACTTTTCTCCGGCCAGGTGGCGGGATTTTTCGCAGAGGGTTCGGAAAGCGTGATGGAGATCACCGTTTACGGCGCCGGAATTTTCTCGTTCGGGTTTTTGTTCATGGGATTCAACGTGTATGCCTCGTCCCTGTTCACTTCGCTGTCCAACGGCCCCGTTTCAGCTCTGATCTCTCTGTTCAGATCCCTGATTCTGCTGACGCCGCTGATAATCATCCTTCCGGCGGTTTTCGGAATCGACGCGATCTGGTACGCGGTTCCCGTGACCGAACTGTTCTCGGCGGTTCTGGCGTCTCTGCTGGTAATCAGGTATGGCGGACGGTACGGGTATATGCCGGAGCGCGGACGTCGGGAGCGGATCTGATCGAAAACATAGTCCTTCCACTGCCTTTCCCCGAATAATATCTCCGCCTCAGGCACGGTGAGGACCGGACGGCTGTAGCGCGCGGAATCGTCGAGAGATATGCGGGGGCAGGCCGTGTTTACGAACGCACCGGCTCTGAAAGCCGCCAGGGAATCGGGGGTTATCTCCTCCATAATCACTTTGAACGCCCTCTTCCCTTTGGATCTTGCAAGAGAGACGATGCGATCGGCTTCGCCGGCGCGGTTCTGTCCGGTTTTGGAGCATTCTATAACGATTACCGTTTCCGCGCCGGAAGCGGACTGGATGGCAGCGAATCTTCTGCGGAGAATGCGGTCCCTCTTCTCCGAGAGGCATGTGATCTCGGAAGTCAGAGGATTCAGGAGATAAACTGGTTTCTCCGTTCCCAGGGATACGGCGAGCGGATGAAAATCTCCTTCCCCGATGAAAAGGAACGCGTCCGAACGGTCTTTCACCGATTCCGCCGCAGTGCAGTTGCAGCCGAGAACCTGTCCGGGATAGCATATGCGCCTGTCTCCGGTTCCCACGAAAACTTTTCTTCCGGTTTTCTCCAGATGCTCTTTCACGGACGGAATCAGATCTAAATACTGAATCGACGCGAGGATTCCCACGTTCTCCGGCAGAAAATCCAGAAGAGAGGCGATATCCCCGCCGATCTCCGCATCCGAACGGGATTCCACGTACAGCACGTTCGGATCGTCGCCGAGGGAGGGGATGGGGGAATGCCCGAAATGCACCAGCGCCTCCGATACTCCTTTGTAATCGAATAAATCGCATGCGCCGTAGCACGGGTGCCCGGAAATAATGATCTCGGCGCCGGTGGAATCGGAAAGAAAATCAGCGATCTCCGGGGCTCTTATCTTCAGGCCTTCCGGAAATTGAAGAGTGACGGAGGAGAATCCCCCGCCTTTAATCCAGTTTGAAACGCGTTCGAGTTCGAAATCGAACATTTACAGTATGAGCTCGGCTCCCCTCTCCACGTCTATGTAGCAGGGAGTCGGGAATTTCATCGATGCTCTCCAGAGAGCGTCTTTGGCAATGACCGCTTTCTCCGCGGGCACGCGGACGGTGAGGATAGCCTGGTTGCGCTCGAGCCTCGCCGCGGTTCCTACAGTCTTGCCGAATCCCTGACGCATTCCGCTGGATACACGGTCCGCTCCTGCGCCGGTAGCCAGTTTGTTCTCCCTGAGAACGACGTGAGGGAACGCCCTGACGGTCAGGTGATAGTTGGCTGAACCAATCTGACCGTTGAGGACCTTGTTCGCGGCGATACGCCCGGCTTCGATGGACGTATGCCTCACCTGAACGCGGTTCTCGACCCTGAGGGTAAGAACCACGGGGAACTCGGCTTTGAGGTTCCCCATCTCATACTGGCTGACCCTGCTTGCGGGGACTCCTCCCATGTATTCGCGGCGGGTGTACGCCTGTCCTTTAACCTGTCTGTACATTGATGCGGGCTTTCTTACCATTTAAACCACCTTGATCGGAATGCGATAGGGCAGTCGGTCTGATAATATAGGACTGCTACCCTTGACGTCTTTGCTGTTGATATTCAACCCTAATATAAGCATTTCGATTTATCCCGTGATTCCCGCTGGCAGCCGGGTTATTATATCCGGATCCGGGCATGTTTCGCTGTTTCCGGTTCCGGAAAAATCTCTCTGTTTCCAAAGATGCGGGAATCATTAGATCCCGGCCGGCGGGGGAAATTACCGCCAATTCTAATAATAACCTGCCTATACCCCCGAATATGTCCTTCAGGTTCGCGGTTCATTCGGCAGACGGCAAAGGCGTTCCGCTCGCCGTCGCGGGAAAGATAATGATCGATATCCAGAATCTGATCTCGGACATAGGATGCTCCCAGATAAAGACGAAGATGAGGCTGTTCAACAGCATGCCGCAGGAACTGTCGGACAAGTTCGTCATCAAAATAAACAAGATAACGGACAAAGGGATCGGCTCCGGCACCGGAGAGGGCGGCAAATACCTCACGGAAATGGCCTCCGATACTCTTCAGGAGACCCTCCAGTATCTGGGAAGCGGAATCACGGAGACCTGGATGGAGGATCACTTCCCGGATTCGTTCTACCGCAGCAGGATCGCCAGGGATCTGATAGAGCTGTGCGACGATCTCTCCGGATACGAACTCAGGTACTTCATCGACAAGGAGACGTTCTCTTTCAAAACTCTGGACCGCAAAAACCTGTCAAAGTATATCGGCAGCAACGTGCCGTCCAGGGAGCAGATGATAGGGTACGTGTCCATGGATCCCCGCAGCAGAAAGATGACTTTTCTCAGCTCCGACAAACCCGTTTACCTTTCGAAGGCGGTCGGAGACAGATTCTCCCAGGGAAAGATATACCTCGTTATGGGAACGGCTTCCAAAGACAGCTCCGGGAAGATAATATCGCTGAGCTCAGTGGACTTCATGTCCGTGGCGGATTCCATATCTTTCAGAGAGATAATCACCCCGGACAGATACATCAGGCTGGCGAACAACGTTCCCGTGGCGATCAGCTATGACAAGAACAGAAAAGTCTGGGAGTTTTTCTGCGAGACTATAAACCTCGGCGTCTCCTCCCCGACCTGGGACGACGGAATAGTGCTGTTCCACAAGAAATTCGCCGAGATGTGGGATCTCTACACAATGCCCGGCAAAACGTTCTCCGACGAGAGAGATCAGATGATCCAGGGGTATATGACCACTCTTATCCCTCTGGTCTGAAACAATCGAACTTCTTTTATAGATACGGTACCGTCAGCGGAAAAAGACAATGTCCAAAAGGCGCCTTTCACAGAAAACCGCTGAAGATATAGGAAAACAGCGCATAGACCGCCTGATATATCTCTCGGAGGAGGCTCTGCGCTCGGGCAAAGCGGATCGCGCCCGCAGGTACGTCGATCTCGCGGAGAGAATCGGCAGAAAAACCCGCGTCAGGATGCCCAAGGACAAGCCGTACTGCAAAGAGTGCAGAACCCTGCTGATACCCGGATACAGCTGCAGAGTCAGGCTGACCGGCGGCAGGATGACGATCACCTGTGACGCGTGCGGGAGCATCCGCCGCAGGCCGTATCTCAAGGAACAGAGGATAATATGACGGAAAAGGATGCGAGAAAGGAACTCATGAGGAGGGCCAACGAACTTAGCCCCACCGTTCATGTGGGAAAAGAGGGGCTCAGCGAAAGCCTCGAAGAAGAAATAATGAGACAGCTTAAGAAAAACAGGCTGATTAAAGTCAAAGTCCTCTCCAATTCCGAGGACGGAGCGAAAGAGACCGCCGCCGCGATAGAGGAGTCCACGGGATCCGTGGCGGTGGACGTACGCGGCGGAGTGATAGTGCTCGCGGACAAAAGGACATGGTCGTCCCTCTGCCAGAAAAAATTCCGAAGGTAATCCGATGCTAGACGTTAACGTGATAAGAGCCGATCCGGAAAAGATCAGGACTATGCTTAAAAACAGAAACAAAGACGTATCCATCCTGGACAGATTCCTCTCCGCCGACGAGGAATGGAGAAACCTCACCGGCGAGAACAACCGTCTCAGAAAGGTGAGGAACGAAGTCTCCATGCAGATCTCCAAAATGCCGAAGGGAGACGAGAAAGAAGAGAAGATCGCCGAGATGCGCCGCGTATCCTCCCAGATCAAAGACAACGACGACAGGATGGCGGAGCTCGAGGACATAAGGCAGGAATGCGTCCTCAACATCCCCAACATTCCCCACGAGAGCGTCCCCGTCGGAAAGGACGAGAACGACAACGTGGTTCTTTACGAAGCGGGAAACAAACGCGATTTCGATTTCAAGCCCAAGGAGCACTGGGAGATCGCCGAGGATCTGGACATCATTGATTTCGAGCGCGGGACCAAGGTCGCGGGAAGCGGATTCTACTGTCTGAAGGGCGACGGAGCCAGGCTCGAGCGCGCTCTGATCAATTATTTCCTTGACACTCATCAGGATCAGGGGTACACCGAAGTGTTCCCCCCGGTCGTCGTCAACAAGAACGCCGTGATCGGAACCGGCCAGTACCCCAACCTGAAGGACGACATGTATTATCTTGAAAGAGACGACATGTTCCTCAACCCCACGGCCGAGGTTCCCGTGACGAATCTGCTTCAGGACGAGATTCTGGATAAGGAGCAGCTCCCGATATACTACACCGCGTATCTTCCCTCGTTCAGGCGCGAGGTCGGAAAGCACGCCGATACAAAGGGAATAATCAGGGTCCACGAGTTCAACAAAGTGGAAATGGTGAACTTCGTGCTCCCGGAGAACTCCTACAAGAGGCTGGAAGAGCTCAGGAAGAACGCGGAGGATCTGATCAACGGTCTGGACCTTCCCTACAGGGTCCTGCTGCTGTGCACCGGGGATATGAGCTTCTCCTGCTCCAAATGCTACGATCTGGAGCTCTACGCTCCCGGAAAGAACGCCTGGCTGGAAGCCTCCTCCGTTTCGAACTTCACCGATTTCCAGGCGAGGAGAGCCAGAATAAAGTACAGGCCCGAACCCCATCTCAAGAGCGAGTTCGTGCACACCCTGAACGGCTCGGGGCTGGCGCTTCCCAGAACCATGGTGGCCATCCTGGAGAACTACCAGAACAAGGACGGAACCGTCACCGTGCCCGAAGTCTTAAGGCCTTACATGAGGGGTCAGGAGACCATCGGAAGGCGCTGAATCAGATATCCTTCCGCTCCAGATCCTCTACCAAACCCTTTACGTCGAAACCCTTTCTTTCTATGAGCCTTCTGCGGAGCTGTTTCTCTCCCTCGGAAAGGGAGGACGAAGTTATGCCGTAGCGGCGGGAGATGAGAGCTTCCAGGAATGCTGCGATGAGGTCGCATGTTTTTATGAGATATCCGTCGCGCTTCCCGGTTCCGCTGTCGCAATCGGTGAAGGGATCGTAGACCATGAAGCGGAACTCGTCGCGCCATTCCGGCTTCAGAAGAGGCATCACGGTCGTTTCTATCTGCTCTCTCTCGTAGTCTTTTAGCAGCTCCTCTATCCCCGCGATGCTCGTCTTTATGGGGGATATGACGTCTTTTGTGAGAACTTCCGGAAGATCGTGGAACAATGCAGTGTAGTAGTCGTTGTATACGGTTCCCGGATCCCTGCCGGAATCCAGATCGCTGAGGTAAACCGCGTCGGCTACCATCAGCGAATGCCCCAGGACCGAGGTCTTGGGAATGCGGGGAGTTCTCGCCCAGCGCTGCTGGAACCTGAGCTGCCCCACCAGATCGATGAAGTCGAACAGCCCTCCGGCGGCGAGTATCTCGCTCACCCCCGCGATGCTGACGTACTGCGCGATCTGCTCGGATATTTCCCTGCGGGTGCGGTCTATACCGTACAGGGAGCGGTTCGATTCGTAGATGAGATCGAATTCCCAGCGGGTCGCGAAGTAATGCGCTGCGCTGATGATGCGGTCTTCCAGCGTATCCTCCCTGGATCCGAGGTATCTCTCGAAGCGTTCCATAAGCTTCGGATCGAATTCCGGAACCTGTGATTTCACCTGGGTGATCACGAAATTGTTGACCTGCTCCGCCTTCTCCGATATGATCTTGTAGAAAACCTGGGGCTTGAGATCCGTGAGCACCGACCGCTGGATGAACGAGAACAGGGAATGCTCTATGAGCTTCTGCCAGTCGACGGTTCTTCCCTCGTTCTCCTCCGACTTCCCCAGAACCCAGGCTATGGCGGCCTTGTGGGCCTGTTTGTCGAGCTCGGTGAGATCCACCGGACGGATGTGATCGTTCCACCGGTGCATGTTGGCCGAGTCCATGAAGAGCAGGAGGATGTCAGCGTTCAGGGCGGGCAAATTCAATCCTCTCCGGCGCCGGATCTCTTTCTTTCCAAAGCCCGGAGAATATGTCCCGCCGCCAGCAGAACGGCTCCGATAACGAACACCGGGATATCCGCGCCGCCGACGTTGAATATGTAGTCCAGCAGGGATACGATCATTACCAGTATGCCTGCGGCGGAAACGAGCAGAGGCACGATGGGATTCATGCGCCGGCTATTGCGATCCGGAATATATAAATGGGGCATAAAGCCCCGTCAGGAACTGGCCTGAACCAGCCTGTTTATGACGAATTTCTTGTCCAGGCTGGAGAGGAAGAATCCCAGCCTGGGGCCGGCCTCCTTCCCGATGATTATCTTGTAAAGGGCTTTGTAAGCCGCTTTCTGCCCCAGAGGGCTGTCCTTGGCGACTTGCGAAAGTATAGAATTGATCTCGTCGGCGGTCCAGGAGCAGTCGTTCATCCTTCTCACCAGAGCCTGGAAGAACACCTTCTCGTTCATGGATATCTCCATGAAAGGCGGAAGGGACTGCAGCACGGAGAATTTCACGGCGTCGGGCGCGAAACCGTTGAGCCAGTATCTCACGCAGTCGCATCTGCGCTGGAGTCTCCTGATATCTTCGTCCGTGGCGCCGGAGAAATCAACGTTTCTGGACAGGATATCCATCACTTCCTTGTAATTCGATGCCATCTGGACGATGCTTACGAGGTGTCTGTACGGAACCTGAAGCGGGAGTTTCTCCGGAATGTGGTTGTGCTGCGCGAGGACGTACGCCCTGACGCTGTTGTCTTCGGAGTCCTGCCACTCTTTCTGGAAGTATTTGACCTCCATGCGGTCGTATTCGTCCGCGATGTCCAGTATTCCCATTCCGGAATCGTAGTCTATGCATCTCGAGGGGAGAACCCTCAGGAACAGATAGTTGAGGACCTCGGGAGGAGTCATCATTATGGCGTCGAGGCCGGTGACGGGGCATCCCAGGGATTTGTGCATCTGTCCGACGCCTTTGAGCTGCACGAATTCGTAGGGTATCGGATACGGGGCCTTTCCGCCGTAGATCTCGGTTACGATCCTCTTTCCGGAGTCGTAGGATCCTCCGGCGGCGGCGTGATCCTTTCCGAAAGGCTCGGCGGACGTTCCGAAGATCACCCACTTGGCGGGCCATTCCAGCCTCCATGTGAGCTTCCCCTCTCCGGATCTCACGTCGCATATGCCGTGATATCCGCAGGAACACTCGTATTCCACGGTCGGATACTTGTAAGTGTCGAAGAGAGGGCGGGTGAACCTTCCGCAGCGCTGGCACAGGGGGTTGTAGGGTGCGTAATTCTCATCCGCTTCCTTTCCGGTAACCTCGTGAAGGATGTCAATGACCTCTTTCCTTTTGGTAAACGTTTTATCGATGCACTGGGCGAACGCACCTCTCTCATACAGCTCGTGGGTCCATATGACTTCGCAGTTTACCTCCAGAGACCTGACCGCGTCCAGGAAAGGCTGGACGAAATGATGGGCGTAGTTGCGGTGCTTTCCGCAAGGACAGGGTATTCTGGATATGGGCATGCCTACGTACTTCTCGTATTCCTCCGGAAGAAAATCATATCTTTTTCTGAGAGGATCGAAGGAATCGATGAGATAAATCAGTCTCACTTCTTTGCCGAGCGCCTCGACCGCGCTGCGCACGGATTCCCCGGTAATCGCTTCCCTGAGGCTCCCGACGTGGATGATGCCGGTGGGACTGATCCCCGTAGCGATCAGCGGACGCTCGCAGTTCTTCGCCAAATCCTCTGCTATCACTTCTGCCCAATGCATAAAATCAGCCTGGTTTGATCTGCATCAGATAAATGATACTTTCGGTAATTCCCGGAATTTCCCGACAAAATATTATATAATGTTCCGCGGATGGGGCATCATGGCAAAGAAAACAGACACGGGCTTCCAGTCCTCTGCCGGTCTTATGAGGTACTTCGATACCGAAGACGATAAAGGTATCAAAATCAGCCCCAGAACCGTAATAGGCATCGCCATTGCCGCAATTGTAATTGTTCTGCTCGTCAACACGCTGGCCCCTCTCTGAGAGACCGTCTCCCGCCGGGGCTCAAACGATTTACTTTTTAATGTATCAGTCTGCACTCTGAACCGGTTCCCGCAATTGCGGTTCTCTTGTTTCTGAAAATAAGAAAGAAAAAGGGGTTTCCCCCGGTTTGTTCAGATTTTATCGTCTTCGAGGATGGTGTACTCTTCCGCATACTTCTTTCTGAATAGTTTGGAAAGAAACGGAGGCGCGATTATAGTCGTCATGACGGACATCAGCACCACTACGGCGTAGAGATCGGACGACATGGCGCCGCTGGCGAGACCTATCGAAGCGACGATGATACCGACTTCTCCTCTGGGCATCATTCCGACTCCGATGATGTTCATTCCGGTGCGGTCCAGTTCTTTATCCGCCATTTTGGCCCCGAATCCGCATCCGATGTATTTGGT
>JAEEGL015896998.1_pt1 | contig 19000 bp, 10 predicted proteins | sample 9134231 | NCBI WGS metagenome assembly JAEEGL01 (sample SAMN16246548, study PRJNA631951) | gut metagenome | biome: gut microbiome; feature: rumen; material: fiber-attached | host: Bos | place: Iran: Karaj | collected 2018-10 | reverse complement strand
TTTCAGATTTCGCATCAGATTTTGGACATTCTCCTCATTGGCGATGTTGAAAGGCTGCACGTTATACTTGAATTTCGTATCAGTGTACTTCCGCTCATCTGCCTTACGTTTCTCAGAAATTGTTTGCTGGTTGTCACAGTCAATCACAAGTGTACGTTTACCGATTGAGGCAAGATAGTTTGCAAACAGTGTGCAGAGTGTGGTCTTTCCCACACCCCCCTTCTGGTTCCCGAATACGATTATCATAGCCAGTCCTCCCTTCCTTTATATAATAAGGTATTACAACTGGTACAATGGCACACGCTGCCATGACACGAAGATAAAGCCATAAATGGCATCAACATAGATTTAACCATAAGAATACAAATTAAAGTTCTACTTATTCTACGCCGTCAGACGGCTAAAACAGACTCCTTTTTGGTAGGCCAATTATACTTGGAGTTGGGCCCCAGAATAAGTATTCGTTGACGATGTACTTCTCATCACACATCCAGGATGGTCAACAATCACGGTGCAAAAGTACAAAGAATAAGTGAAACAAACAAGAAAATATTCAAATATTTATATATATTATTTTTAAATCTACATAAACGCATAAAAATATATCAATGTTTATATATAATTAGATAATATGATAATATACAATTATATAATTTACATAATATGGAAATATCATAATATGATAAAACGAAACAATGCCCCTGTCCGAAGACAGAGGCACAAGGAAGAAAAAGAAGGAAGGCTGATGTTACTCAGCCTCTGTTATTGGCTTCTCAGCCGGTGACTCGTCGGATTTATCCTCGCTTTTCATTTCAAAGAACTTGGTAGCTACAAGTTTTACAGAGTTGTGGTTAACATTGTCCTTATCCGTCCACTCTTCTGGTTTGAAATAGCCCTCTACAGCCAAGCGGATTCCTTTCTTCAGAAGGTCGAATGCATCAGCAGTTTCGTTACTCTTCCATGCCTCGATATTGAGGATTGCAGAAACCTTTTTCTCTTCATCACCATTTTTCTCGGTGCGACGGATAGATATGCCAAAGCGGGCTACTGATGCGGTTGCAAACTGGTTTACGATAGCGTTGTTTACTACAAAACCTGAAATCTGAAAGTTGTTCATTGTCTTCATATCTTTAATTTTTTTAGATGTTAATATTTAAATTTTACGGTGCTTAAAACTGCAAGACAGGAGAAGGTGCCATAATACAAGGGAATGCCGACAAAAATAAACCCATAGCGGCTCTGAACAAATTTGGATTGAGGAAAGCCTTCCCCAAATTTATTTTTATTTTTTTCGAGCAAAACAGGATGCGTGCCCTTGGAGAGTGCCGCTGTCGCTAACTTTGCAACGAAAAATTGTATATGACATCGCCCGAAAAAAAATGGAATGAAAACGATGAACTACTGATTTGGGGTGACTATTATGAATAACGCAGATAACCAACGAATACCACATCATCCAACAAGGAAACGAAGTCGCAAAGAGAAGAATGCAGAGGATAAGGACTTGGATAAGATTCTTGAGTGGCCGAAAGATGTCCCCTATGAGGAATGGGAGGAGGACATGCTTCAGACAGCATACGCTACAATGTTCGGCCTTTACTATTTCGAAACACCCGCAAAGGATCTGATGCGCTGGCTGGGTAAAGACGAACCGAAGAACTTCCGCTTTGTCAATGCAATGAACCGCCATGAGACAGCTTTTAACGTTAGCCAAGAGCGCACCAGACTGCGCGAGGCTGACGGTCCGCTTCCTTGGAAGAAGAAACCGAAACGTATGTACGTGAGTGACGAAGAGTTGGCACAAGGCAAAGAGCAAATAGATCAGTTGCATCAGGGATTCCTCAAAGTGGTTAACATGCTGGCATCTGGTGATGTCCTGCGTTTCTGCCAAGAAAAAGAAGATACTGCCTTTGGTATATTCATGATAGGAACGTTTGCCATGATGATGCCTGGCGAGAACGCCAACCGTAAAGGCATGGTAAGTTCGAGGGATAATGCGAAGCTGATTTATCAGGCTGCAAAGAAGTCGATGATGGGCGACAAACTCACAAAGCAAATCGTCACTGCCGATGACGACAAAGCCGCTGCAGAGGTTTTCTATTGGGGCCTGGTATATGGTGAGCAAGGCGTTGCCAAGGGTACTATGCCCACTGGAATGGCCGACTTGGACATCCGTCGCAAGCCCAAACACAAATTGAAGAACTGATGTATTAACAGATTACATAGTCGATTTGTATCGCAAGGGCGTTGGAAGGGACAAGGAAGGGGCTACAGTATAAATACTATAGTTTACGATAGTAGCCTACGACCTTGTAAACCTCCACAATAATGTTCTTAGGGATTTTTGATTCCACAGCTTTTCCATCTTCCATCTGGATGATGGTTATGCTTTGTTCATCATCTTGTCTGGCAGATACCTTGCGGAGCATTTTATAAGAATCAGTGACAAATACGCAGATAAAATCCCCTGGTATATACTCCTGCCAAGCATCTAATTTCTTCAGCGAAATGGTATCTCCGGGCATGATGACAGGTATAAGTGAGTTATCATAATTGATACACCAGAAGTCAGTGTCGCCAGCTTTCGGGAATATGATTGACACCTCGTTGCCTGTAGCTTTCAAATGACCTGTGTTATCAATACAAGAGTCGAATCCTGTGTTATAGAACAACATCACATCACTCACATTCTTGCATTTTTCAGATTGATCATTCTTGTCAGGGTATGGTTTCCCCTCGCCAGAATACATCCAACCCAAACTTACATCATATTTCTTACAAAACATATTTATTGTATTTTCTGACGGTTTCTGCCATCCATGCTTTATTTTGCTCAAAACTTGTTCATTAGTGACAACACCATCACGACACAACTGCGCTCCTGTGAGGCGCAACTCTTCTGCTGTTTGAACGAATCTCTGCGAAATACCATCGTTGATCTTACGTATATTACAAGACTTCATTTTGTTTGTATTTATTTCTATTTTTTATTTTCGGGTGCAAAGGTACTTATTGATTCAGACATAAGAGGCCTAAATAAATTTTTCAATCACCTCAGAAAGTTAAAATTAACTAAAACCAAGAAGAATGAGATGTTTTGGACTAAAAAAACAAGATACAAAAGGATTATTCTATTTACATGTGGAAAGAGAATGCTTTAGAGAGTCTTTCTATTAAATAATGTGTAAAAACGGGTAATAAAGCACGAAATATCGATAAAAAAATGTATTTTTGCAAATTATATGATGACTAAAAACATCAAGAACGGTTGTAATTAAAGATTGAACTTGTTATGGAAGAAGCGGCTGTAGATAAAAAAAATGAGCAGAAGATAGACGATCAGAATCGTAATGATAAAATTGTACTTCGATTTGATTATCTTCCATGTTTAAATTATTCTGCATTAAGTTGTGGAGTAAGTACATGCAGTACGTTTATCATCGAAAACCATGATGAGAAAGATTGGCTTCATGTCAAAGTATCAGTAAAGGGTGAGTTCATAAAAGAAAACATATCTCATATAGAGATTATTCGCCAATGGACATCATTTCAGTTACAAACAGTTGAAATTGCTCCCGATATTAATGCTCTTATATCTCTGACGGAAGCAGTAAAGACCAGCTTTTTCCTAATAATTGAGAACGAAAGTGAGGTATTGTTGGAAAAAGAATATCCGATAACTCTTCTTGCGTACGATCAATGGATGGGTACATCCATTATGCCAGAGCTAATTTCTGCATTTGTGGTTCCCAACAACCCCATTTTGTCTCGCGTTCTGGTGAATGCAGGAAAGTTCCTTGAGGATCTCACAGGTTCATCTGCTCTTGATGAGTATCAGACTCAAGACAGAAATCGTGTTCGTCATCAGGTTGCAGCGATTTATGAAGCGTTAAGGTCAGAGGGTATTGTCTATTGTGCACCACCAGCAAGTTTTGAAAGCTATGGCCATCGCCTACGATTAGCAAATCAAGTCCTTACTGAAAAGCTTGGTACATGCATTGACACTTCGCTCCTGATGGCATCCTGTTTAGAGAAGGTTGGCATAAATACTATTCTGGTGGTTTTTAGTGGTCATGTGTTTGTGGGAGCTTGGCTAACCCCCAACGTCTATCCCCAGATGATAGGCGATGACTCTTCCTTCCTGCTCAAAGAAATGGCAGATGGCAACAATAATCTTGTACTTGTAGAGTCTACTAGCATCACATCTTCGAGCCCTGTTCCTTTTGAAGATGCTGTAATAAGTGCAAATAAGAAAATCAGAGATGAACAAGATTTCCTATACTTTGTGGATATCCATAGGTGTCGACTAGGTCATATATACCCTCTGCCACAGCGTATAGAGGAAAACGGGGAATGGAAGTTCACCAATTCTGGAGTTGAACATGAGAATGCCACCAAGAACGTAAATGTATTCAGTCATTATGATTTAAGGTTGGAAAACACTGGTAAGGAATTAACGAAGCAACAAATATGGGAAAGGAAACTTCTTGATTTTTCACTTCGTAACAATCTTTTAAATACTCGTATAGGAAGAAGGGCTGTTCCTTTCATTTCCTTTGAGATTGAGCATCTGGAAGACCACCTCCAAAATGGAGAGGACTTCCAAATCACTCCTTGTCCAGGAACAAAAATTCAACCAGGAATTCATGGTGTGTATGACTCCCTACATCAGGCGAGCCTCCATCAGAATCTTGTTTCAGAGTTTCTTAATCACAACAAAATAGTTTCGTATTTGACAGAAATCGAATTACAAAATGCGCTAAAGTACATATATCGATCTGCACGAACATCGTTGGAAGAAAATGGTGCTAACAGTCTTTTTCTTTCCTTGGGTATGCTAAAGTGGTACGAAACACAGAAAAGCGAACAACCTCGCTTCGCTCCAATATTACTTATGCCTGTTGACATTGTGCGAAAGACTGGCAACAACTATGTTATCAGAAAACGTGATGAGGATATCTTCCTAAACATCTCCCTTGTTGAGTTCTTGAAACAGAATTTCAATATCAATTTGAACCAACTTCAAAAAGAGTTGCCCAAGGACGAAAGTGGAGTTGACGTTAAGTACATATTGACCTTTATAAGAAGGACTATCCTAGAAAAAAAGAAGTGGGATGTTCTGGAAGAATCCATTCTTGGTTTGTTCTCTTTCAACAAATTTGTCATGTGGAATGACATTCATTCGAATGCAGACAAGTTGAAGGAGAGCCCAATGATATCCTCCTTAATCGACAAACAGAACAATTTAAATGATCACGATGACAGAGTTGATGCACGACAGATAGACCAAGACAATGTTCCTATGGACTTCTCCATACCTCTTGATGTCGATTCCTCACAGTTTGAAGCCGTTGTAGAATCAGGTAGAGGAAAGTCATTTATATTACAAGGTCCTCCAGGAACAGGAAAGTCTCAGACTATAACGAATATGATTGCGAATGCACTCTTTCAAGGGAAGAGAGTGTTATTCGTCGCAGAAAAAATGGCTGCACTCTCAGTAGTTCAATCACGTCTAGAAAAGATAGGATTAGGGGCGTTTTGTTTAGAATTACACTCAAACAAAGCGACAAAGAAGCATTTCCTTGAACAAATGGATATGGTTCTGAACACGCCAAAGATAGGTCTGCCTGAGGATTTCTCCAAGGAATCTGAAGAATTGTACGAGGAACGTAAGAATCTGATTTCTTACATGCAGGCCATACATAGTAAAACAGATAGTGGGATTAGCATTTATGATTGTTTATCTGAATACTTAAAACTTGACTGTGAGGAGATTGATGTAACCACATTACCTGAGAGCATGCTTAATGCAGACAGGGTAAAGGGTTATTATGAAACTGCAGATAGACTTCAAACGATTCTTAAATTGATTGGAACTATCAAAGACAATCCACTTAAAGGCCTCGAACCAAAAGATAACCAACAGTCTGTTTTAGACGATATCAAAGAGGCCCTATCACAAATAACAGACTTCAAAGAGAAGTATGAGAGCAAGAGAGAGTCTTTAAACAATCTCAGCGTATTTAAGATAGAGAACGAACATGATATTGACTGGCTGACAAAGTTTTCAGAAAAGATAAGTTCTGTGGCATATCTCAATGGAAATCTTCTAAAAATAGCAGATAACCCACAAACAAGAAATACTCTTAAGGAATGTATTGGGCTTAGCAAAGAAAACACCAAAGCAATACGAGAAATCCGTACTATATGTAGTGATGATATCTGCTCAGAAAATATTGATGAACTAAAAAGTTTATGGGATGAAATCCAGATGAAATGGTTTATCCCCAGATTCTTTGCTGAAAGACGATACCTTAGAAGAATGCGCCAATATGGAGACATTAAGGTTGGAGATGTTTATCGTCTTCTTTTACTCGTGAAGAAATATCAAGATAGCGGCGCGAAGTTGAAGTCAGAGAGCATCGATTTGCCCCATTATTTTGGTGATCTTGAGGTTAACGGAGACGACAAATGGGAAATCATGGAGAAAACCATAGATGCATTACCTGCATTCCCAGAGCTTTTCCGCCAATACGGCAAACATAGTGAGGAATTTCTTGGTGACTCTTTTTCAGATGCCATCAAACCGAATTGGAAAGCTTTCCAAACTTCATTCCTTGAGCAGTCAAAAGACTTTTCAAATGTATATGAGCATATAAAAGCTCTGGTAAAACACCTATTGGAGTTAACAGAAAATTCTTTCTCCCTCTCAGAGATATTTGCAAATGTAGACACATGGCTTCCAGCTTATTCAGGCATGAAAGATTGGTATTGGTGGGTTGACGAAAAACGCACGTTAAAGCGTGATGGTCTTTCAATAATTGTAGAGAGACTAGAAAATGGAGTTCAGCCCAACATGGCATTCGATTCTTTCATGAAAGGCATCTATCATAGGATAATCTCAAAGAATATCGACAACAACCCACAACTTAGAATGTTCAATGGTTTACTCTTTACACAACAGGTAGAGAAGTATAAACGTGATACAAAGCGCTTCCAGGAACTTAGCAAAGAGGTTCTTTATAGCAAATTGGCCGCAAAAGTTCCTTCTGCAATCACAGCATCTTCGGAAGGTTCTGAGGTGAGCATTCTTAAGAGAAACATCAATAATGGTGGAAGAGGAACCTCTATTAGAGGTATCATAGATAGTATTCCGACTTTACTTCCCCGTCTATGTCCATGTATGTTAATGAGTCCACTTTCTGTGGCCCAATTCCTTGATTTCAACTCAGAGAAATTTGATCTTGTGATTTTTGACGAAGCCTCTCAGATGCCAACAAGCGAGGCCGTAGGTGCCATTGCACGAGGAAAGTCTCTTATAGTCGTTGGAGATAGTAAGCAAATGCCACCAACCAGTTTCTTCACCTCATCACAAGTAGATGAAGAAGAAGCCGACATTGATGATATGGAGAGTATTCTGGACGATTGCAATACCCTTTCAATGAAAGAATATCAGTTAAACTGGCACTATCGCAGCAAACACGAGAGTCTGATTGCCTTTAGCAACATCCAGTATTATGACAATAAACTTCTAACATTCCCATCTGTCGATGATAGAGAGGTAAAAGTCCAGCTGATTAAGATTGACGGAGAATATGATAAAGGAAGAACGAGATGTAATCCTGACGAGGCAAAAGCCATTGTCGCCGAAGTCATGAGACGTTTGGCAGATGACAAGCTAAACAAACAAAGTATCGGTATTATTTCGTTCAGTAAAGTTCAACAGAATCTTATTGAAGACTTATTATATGATGAATTAGACAAGAAACCTGAGATTAAAGAGATTGCGCTAAACGCATCCGAGCCAATATTCATCAAGAATTTGGAAAATGTTCAAGGTGACGAAAGAGACATAATCCTTTTCTCTGTCGGATATGGTCCTGACAGATTCGGGAAGGTCAGCATGAACTTTGGTCCATTAAACAATGTTGGTGGTGAAAGACGTCTGAATGTTGCTGTTTCAAGAGCTCGATATGAGATGCTGGTATTCTCTACCTTGTCAGCAAGTCAAATTGATCTCCGTCGCTCTAATGCGAAAGGAGTAGCAGGGCTTAAATACTTCCTGGAATTTGCAGAAAGTGGACTGTTGCCAAATCAAGAGCAGGAGATTGTTGATAACAATAGTAATACTCTTATTCAACAAATAGCTGATTCAATAAGGCGAGAAGGTTTCTTGGCTACAACTAATATAGGACGTTCACATTTTAAAATAGACATTGCTGTTTCTACCAAGGAGAATCCCAGCAAGTATACCTTGTGTATTATGTGTGATGGCAAGAACTATTATGAAACAAAAACAACACGAGACAGAGAAATTGTGCAACCATCCGTATTACATATGCTAAATTGGAATACTATGAGAGTATATTCCATTGATTGGTATGAAAATAAGGAACGCGTTCTCCAGCAAATAATTGATGAAATAAAAGCTATTGAGCAGAATCGTAGGAGGCAGAAGATAGATGAACTAAAAACAGTGAAGGCTTTTTCTGTTGACTCTTTAAAATCTGAGGCCGACGATGCTGTTTGTAAAAATGCAGGTATGATACCTTATATAGAAGCGCAAATAAAGGATTACCATATTTTAAAAGAATACTTTTATCCTGAACAACCTTACAACAGGGAAATTGTTTTAGAAATAATTTCTGTGGAGCAACCTGTATGCCATAACTATTTATGCAAACGGTTAGCTAAAATATTAGGATTTGGCCACGCAGGTTCCAATATTCAAGCAGCAGTTACACAAGGGGCAGAAGGCTGCCACTATGTGAAATCTGATTTGGGTAGTGACTACTATTTTTTAGACAAAGATTCTGCGAATAATTATAATTCCTATCGCGGAAAATCTCCAAGATCTATTGCCGAAATTCCTCAAATTGAAATTGAAAATGCAATTATGGAAGTTATTAGAGAGGAATTCTCATTACCTCAGGACAAAATTCCCACATTAACTGCAAAGAAATTGGGATTTGGCAGTGCTGCATCCAAGATAAGGGAAACTATCAATACTGCACTATCTATATTAGAGAGAAAGAATATTATTGTTGTCAAAAACAACTTTGTTTCTATTCCTGATGGGAGTGAACTTACCGAATGATAACTCCATTCTGATTTCACGAATTTATTATTAACCACAAATATTGGTCCAAAATTGTTATATTCTGCAATTTTTTGATTGCAGAATATATTTTTTTCGGTAAATAGAGTGATTTTTGCCAGAAAAACGCTAAATTTGTAGCCATATTATAAATATAAGGTAAAAGATGGGAACTAAAGATCTGAACAGATTGAAGGTAGTGCTTGCTGAAAAGAAGCGCACGAACAAGTGGCTTGCTGAGCAACTTGGCAAGGATCCTGCTACTATCTCCAAGTGGTGTACTAATAACGCTCAGCCTAGTGTTGAGAATCTCATTGATATAGCCAGATGTTTGGAGGTCAGTGTGAATGAACTGTTAAGAGTGTAGGAAGTGTCAAGAGTCAAGTATTAACTAAAACGAAACTGAAATGAATAGTGATGTAGGTGGATTTGCGACTTTTGACAATATCAATCACAAGTTGATAGATGATTTGAAAGTGCAGTTGCGTGAAGGCTGCAAGCTACAGATAGCGGCTGCCAGCTTCTCTATCTATGCTTTCGAGGCACTGAAGGAGGAACTGGAGCAAGTAAAAGAGTTGCAGTTTATTTTCACTTCACCAACGTTCAACAGTTCTGAGACGGGTAAGAAAGAAAAGCGTGAGTTCTTCATTCCCAAGTTGAATCGTGAGCGCAATCTCTATGGCTCCGACTACGAAATACGCCTCCGCAACCAACTGTCTCAAAAAGCCATCGCCCGTGAATGTGCAGACTGGATTCGCCGTAAAGTTCGCTTCAAGTCGATAGTTACAGAAGGCAGAATCAATGGTTTCATGAATCTTGATAATCAAGAGACAGATTACACCTATTTGCCATTCAATGAGTTTACCACAACAGAATTGGGTTGTGACAGAGGCGATAATATTAGTCCAGGTATCAACAGATTCCCATCGCCTGCTACTGTACATTATATTAATTCATTTAAAGAACTGTGGGATGACAGACAGCGTTTCAAGGATGTTACCGAAGCTGTACTGGAGAATATCGAGACGGTCTATAAGGAAAACTCACCTGAGTTTATCTACTATGTTACGCTCTACAATATCTTCAATGAATTCTTAGAGGATTTGAGCGAAGATGAGTTGCCCAAGGAAGGAACGGGTTTCCGTACCTCTGCTATCTGGAGCAAACTCTACGACTTCCAGCGTGACGCTGCCATTGCGATTATTAATAAGCTATCGAAATACAACGGCTGTATTCTGGCCGACTCCGTAGGTCTTGGTAAGACGTTCACGGCACTGGCTGTGATTAAGTATTATGAGTGTCTGAACCGCAATGTGCTGGTTCTTTGTCCCAAGAAACTGCATGACAACTGGGATACGTTTACCAAGAACTACGTCAATAATCCCATCGCCAAAGACCGTTTACGTTATGATATTCTGTTCCACTCAGACCTAAGCCGTGAGTCAGGTTACTCCAGTGGTACCGACCTGTCACGTGTGAACTGGGGCAATTACGACCTCGTGGTGATTGACGAGAGCCACAATTTCCGCAATGGTGGTAAGGTAACGATGGACGATGATGACGATGATCCAAAGGAGAATCGCTATCTGAAGTTGATGAACAAGGTCATCAAGGATGGTATTCCCACCAAGGTGTTGATGCTGTCGGCTACTCCCGTCAACAACCGCTTTAATGATCTGAAGAATCAGTTGCAGTTGGCCTACGAGGGTGAATCAGAGATAATGAATGAACGCCTTGATATTGGTGCCGACATTGATGACATCTTCCGTCAGGCCCAGAAAGCCTACAATAAGTGGAGCCGTCTGGAACCAGATGAGCGTACCACAGAGCGGTTGCTCGACTCGCTGAGTTTCGACTTCTTCCAGTTGCTCGATGCTGTGACCATTGCCCGCAGTCGTAAGCATATCGAAAAGTATTACGATATATCTGAGATAGGCAAGTTCCCTACACGTCTGCCACCGGTAGAACGTCGTTCTCCTCTGACAGACCTTGCTGAAGCACCTACCTTCAGCGAGATAGCCAATAAACTGAATTGGCTAAACTACAGTGTCTATACACCCTCAAACTATATTCAGGCTAGCAAACTCTATCTCTATCATGCTGACCGTGGCGATGAAGGATCTGGACTGTCGATGGCAGGTCGTGAGAAAGGTATCCGCAAACTGATGGCTATCAATCTGCTGAAACGATTGGAGTCAAGTGTCAACTCATTCCGTCTGACTTTGGAGCGTATTAAGGAACAGGTGGATGACACCCTTGAAAAGATTGACAAGCACGATGGTAACTTTGGTACCATCGAGGCCTACGACCTCGACATTACGGATGAAGAGGACGATCTATTTGTAGGAGGCAAGAAGACCCGTATCGACTTGGGCGATATGGATACCCTGAGTTGGAGGCGCGACTTGCAGGAAGACCAGCAGACGTTACATACGCTGCTAGAAATGATTGAGCCTATCACGCCAACCCACGACACCAAGCTAAAGATGCTTGAAGAGGACTTGCGCGAAAAGTTCGACAATCCTATCAATGGCCAGAATCAGAAGGTCCTTATCTTTACAGCATTCTCTGATACAGCTGACTATCTTTATGAGAATCTGGCCATGCGTATCAAGAACAATACAGGTCTGAACGTAGCTCTTATCACTGGTGATAACCAAGATAAGTGGACAATTAATAATCGTAAAATGCGTTCTGACTATAATACCATCCTGACACTCTTCTCGCCTATTTCAAAGGAACGCGACAAGATTTATCCTGATGTAAAGGATGAGATTGACGTTCTGATAGCTACTGACTGTATCTCGGAAGGTCAGAACCTACAGGACTGCGACTACCTGATTAATTTCGATATCCATTGGAATCCAGTGCGCATCATTCAGCGCTTTGGTCGTATAGACCGTATCGGTTCTAAGAACGATGTGATTCAGCTGGTGAACTATTGGCCAGACATGGAGCTTGATGACTACATCAATCTGAAGGGCCGTGTAGAGAGTCGTATGAAGGCCACTATCCTGACGGCAACAGGTGATGACAACCCACTGACTCAGGAAGAAACCAACGACTTGGAATATCGCCGCCAACAGTTGGAACGTCTGAAGAGCGAGGTGGTCGATTTGGAAGAGATGAACAATGGTGTCAACATCATGGACTTGGGCCTGAATGATTTCCGTATGGACTTGCTGCCCCACAAAGATGACCAAGATTTGATCAAGGCTGCTCCAGGCATGAGTGCAGTGGTTGCTGCCAACGACATCGTACAACCAGGTGTGATGTTCATCTTGAAGAACCGCAACAATGGCGTGAATATCAACAAGCTCAACCTGCTGCATCCATTCTATATGGTCTATCTAGGCTATGATGGCGAGACCATCTGCACCCACCTGCAACCCAAACAGCTATTAGACCGTATGCGTGCCGTCTGCAAGGGTAAGAGCGAATATGACAAGGAACTTTGCAAGTCATTCAATGAAGAAACCCATGACGGCAAGCAGATGGAACGCTATAGCAGTCTGTTACAGGATGCCATCCGTAGCATTATTGAGGTGAAGGAAGAACGTGATGTAATGAGTCTGTTCTCTGCCGGTGAGACAACAGCCCTGATGGGGGACGTACAAGGTTTGGACGATTTTGAACTGATTTGCTTCTTAGTAATACGATGAGAGAAAATCTGCTGCAATATCCGGAAACGACGCTCTTTGGCAAGACAGTAGCCAAGAAGCTCTTTTACGATCAGCTTGACGTAAGCGCCAAGATGAAGCAGCGGTTTGTGAATGATGTCGAAGAGATAATATGGCTCTACGTCTTAGCTCCCCGTACATTGAATGTAACAGCAGGGGAAAAAGTTAAAGAGATACAGATATTGCTCTGTTCGCTGAAAGATGTAGAATGTCCTGTAGATGTATTCAAGTTTATCAGTCAGAAATTGAACCAATATATCATCTTCATCCTCCAATATGGCGATAGCTACCGCCTGCTGATACAATATGGGCAAGATAGTTTCGTCTCGCCCTGGTGCAAGCGTGAGGAGCTATCGCTAAAGATTGAAGGCCAAACGCTCGACCGAATTTATGACGGATTTGTTGGCCAGTTGACTGGTATCGGTAATCGTGACAGCGAGAGCCTACAAGAGATCATTCGACTGAAAAAAGAAATCAAGAAGCTGTCAGACAAAATAGAAACTATACAGCGCCAAATACGTCGTGAGCCACAGCTGAATCGCCAACTGGCGATGAATGGAGAGGCGCGAGCGATGAAACAACAGTTAGTAGAATTAAAAAAAGAATTAGATAAATGGAACACTTAAAATATACAGAATTATGGAATTAAAAATTAAAGCTCCTCAAGAATTTGAAGAATTCATTAGAAAATATGATTCACAAATTTCTGTGAAAAAGTCAGATGGGGATAGTAATGACTTAGAATACAATTCAAAGCTATCAGAATATGCAAGCCAAGTTTTTATTGGTTTAGTCGTTAGTGTGGTTTCGCCTTTTATTACTGATGCCATAAAAGAATTTGTTGAAAATAAAAATGAAGAGATAGTTGTGACAACAGAAAATGAACAATACATAATTACCCCATCTAACGTAAAAGAAATATTACCCCTATTACACGATGATGTTGTAGCAATACTCGACGAAGATTACAATGGCAAAAACAGGTAGTTTTGATCTTAACTTTCCTGGGGCTAAGATAATTTGCGATAGTCCCTTAAAGAGAGAGTCCCTATTAAAATATTTTAACAGGGAAATGTCCTCGTATGAAGTCGAACTATCATTAAGTGATTTAGAGGATGATGTTCAAAATGCAATCTATAACACTACATATGTTCACGAATGTAAGCATTATTTTGACCATCTTTTATGCCCCTACCTTCTACACAACTATACACTTAAGATAATTGCTTTTTTTTATTCCATATTGGCAATAAACGAATGGAATAATGGAAAGAAAACATATCAATGGATCCCCACACCTTTTACTACTTGGTTGAAAATGTCATATGAGAAGAAATTGGATTTGTTGAAAAAGAAAGGGCTTAGTAAAAAAGACGTACCGTTTTTCTCGTTCAAGGATGCTATTCTAATATCATTAGGGAAAAAGGAGTGTAGGAACAGATTTATTCATTATTTATTGAGTGGAGCAGTATGCTATGCTGAGTATTGGGACAATTCAATGCAAATATCACCAGAAGGAGAAAAAACAGATTTCTCATTAAAGAGTTTTACTGAGTCAATGGCATATATCCAGCACCTTACAGAAATATTCATGCGGTATGGTAAAAAATATGGTGAAAAAATTGCCCAGAGAATACTTTCATTATCATTTGATTTTGAAAATTGTTCAAGTGTATATTCAATGAAACATTCTGAGTATACTGCTGCTTTCTCGATGGTTAATCAATTGGCAAAAGATGCTGATATTAATCCAAGTTTTTATTATCCATTCCAATCTTATGTACTTTTTTGGTCGTTATGCGGAGTACTTGAAAATAATAGCTTAACCTGTTTATATCCAAGAAATAGGCTCGAAGGTTTATACCATGTAAATGCTAGTTTAGAAAGTCTAGAATTGAATAATACCAATGTAATTAAGCATCTCATTGTTCATCCTTTTGAAACGTTTGAGAAATGGGACAATTTAGTAACTCCTTTATATGTAAAATCAAACAAAGAGTTTCAAGGTAAATTATATTTCAGTAATATAAAGTTCTCACAGAAAAGAAAATCATTTAAAGATTTTTACGATGGATACATTCGAAAATATATAACAATGAAAAATAAATTGGATTCATTGGGATTGTTTTGGCCGTCGTTTTATGTTTATAACATAGCTGATTCTCTTTTATATATGAGCAACTTATTTTGTGAGGAGCCTGGGCGATATCTCTATCCAGAAGAATTCTCTAAGAACTTGAAGAATTTTTCTAATGTACCCTATAGATTTATATTTCAGAATGTTGATCCGATTAGGGAGGAGGAATGTCCCCAAAAAAGAAAAGGAATAGTATTTTTAAACGACAGTGTTTATGGAGATAGTCTTGTTTCTGACAATATAGGGATTTTCAATAAAAAAATGGATTATAGAGCATACGAAGAAACCAAAGAGTATTTGCATTTTTCTGATGCTTTATATGGCTCATCCAATATTAATATGCCTGGAACAATTATAAAAAACCATCTTCCAGGTATTAAACCTTGGTTTTTTAAAACTTGAAAGAGATATAAAATAAGAAATACGATATGGAACACTTAAAACAAGAAACAGTAAGTGGCGCACAGCTGAATATGGATGCGCTCTATCAGATTTGTCCTCAGTGTTTTACGGAAAGTAAAGACCTTAAGACGGGTGAAATCAAACACGCAGTGGATTTCGAAAAGCTGCGCCTGCTGCTTGGTGATAATGTAGCTGAGGGTGATGAGCGTTACGACTTCACTTGGGTAGGTAAACGTGCAGCCCTGCAAGAGGCTGCAAAGCCTATTCGTAAAACACTGCGCCCTTGCCCAGAAGAGAGCGTGGATTGGGAGAATACCAAGAATCTTTATATTGAGGGCGACAACCTAGAAGTGCTCAAACTGCTTCAGAACTCCTACATGGGCAAAGTGAAGATGATATATATTGACCCGCCTTACAATACAGGAAACGACTTTGTATATCAGGACGACTTCCATCAGTCCAAACAGGATTATGATTTGTTCTCTGGTGATGTGAATGAAGAAGGAGAAAGATTTGTAAAGAACACCGAAAGTAATGGTCGTTTTCACTCTGATTGGTGTTCGATGATGTATTCGAGGCTGATGGTAGCAAGAACATTACTAACTAATGATGGAGTCATTTTCATTTCAATTGATGACAACGAGGCAGATAATTTAAAAAAAATATGTAATGAAGTATTTGGTGAGTCAAATTTCGTGTCAGATATTGCATGGCAACGTACATATGCTCCACGAAATGACTCAAAAGGAGTAAGTGCAGAAAAAGAACATCTTGTCGTTTTCTCAAAAAGTCCTGAGTGGAATCCATATAAGCTGCCCAGAACCGAAGAAATGGATTCTAAATATGGTAGTATTGATGGCGATGAAGTAAAATGGCGTTCTGATAATCCATGTGCGCCAGGAGCTGCTACTCACCAAGGAATGGTTTACGCCATCCAAAACCCATTTACAGGCGAATTACTATATCCGACAAATGGAGCATGTTGGAGATATCAGCAAGATGATATGCTTAAAATAATGCAAGGATGGGCTGATTATAAATTAGAGGATTTGCATGACGAAGAAAAAAGAAGTAGTGTTTGTCGTGTTACGAGCGAGACAGTAAGAAAGGGGGTTCTTGGAATTGTCATTAATGGTTCTTTGGATGATGCAAAAAAATCAGCACAACAAGTCCTTAAGAGAGGGAAATGGCCACTTTACTATTTTACCAGAAATGGTGAAGGAGGAATTGCAAAAAAGACATATTTGAACCCAGAAAATGGTAAGGTCGCTACAAATTTATGGCTTCAAAAAGAGACTGGTAATACAGATGAAGCTAAGAAGGAATTACTCTCTCTGTTCGATGGGAGAGCACCATTCGATACGCCAAAGCCAACAAGACTGATACGTCGGATAATGGATGTATCGATAAAGGATGAGGGTATTGTCCTTGATTTTTTCTCAGGTTCAGCAACAACAGCACATGCTGTGATGTTGCAAAACAGTATCAATAATTCAAGCATAAAGTTCCTTTTAGTTCAAATACCTGAGAAAATAGACAATCAAGAGTATCAGAATTTATGTGATGTCGGTAAGGAACGCATTCGACGTGCTGGCAAAAAAATCTTGGAAGAGCAGAAAGAAAAGCAGGGTGACCTATTCTCTGATGACCAAAAACCACTGGATGTTGGCTTCCGCGTATTCAAATGCGCAGATAATAATATGAAGGATGTGTATTATACTCCTTCAGACTATGACCAGCAGATGTTGTTCGACCTTGAAGACAACGTTAAGGAAGATCGTAATGACCTCGACCTACTCTTTGGCTGTATGCTCGACTGGGGCGTAACCCTCGACCTGCCACTACGTTCAGAGAAGGTGGATGGTGTGACCATCCATATCGTCAACGAGGGCGACCTTGTGGCTTGTTTTGACCAAAACATCCCAGAGTCAGCTATTGACCATATAGCCTCGTTGTTACCTATGCGCGTGGTGCTACGTGATAGTTGCTTCAATGAGGCCAAAGAGAAGATGAACTTCTTCGAAATCTTCAAGCAGCGAACTGGCTGGAGTGAAGAGGAAGTAAGAAAGAACGTGAAAGTGATTTAAGCCTATGAAACTGAAGTTTAAGCATCAGCAATTCCAGAAGGATGCGGCTCAGGCAGTCACTGACGTGTTCTTTGGCCAGCCCTTTTCTGATAGGAACACCTATCAGATAGACCAAGGTACGGGTGGTGGCAACTTCTTCGAGATGATAGGAACCAGCAATATGCCGTTGAAGATAGAGCGTGAAACGCTGATTGACAATATCCGCAACGTACAGATGCGTCAGGGCATGAAGCCTATCGACCGACTGGAAGGAGGAAAGGATTTGAAGCTAACTATCGAGATGGAAACAGGTACGGGTAAGACCTATACCTATATTAAAACCATGTATGAGCTGAATGCTAAGTACGGTTGGAGCAAGTTCATCATTGTCGTACCCAGTGTAGCTATCCGCGAAGGTGTGAAGAAGAGCTTCGACATCCTGCAAGACCACTTCGCACAGGACTACGGAAAGCGTATCCAGTACTTTATCTACGACAGTAGCCAGCCCACAAAGATAGACATCTTCGCTTCGGACACCAATATGCATGTGATGATTATCAACACGCAGGCTTTCAATGCCCGTGGTGAGGATGCACGTCGCATTTATATGGCCCTCGACTCTTTCCGTAGCCGTAAGCCCATCGACGTAATAGCAGCAACCAATCCCATCGTGATTATAGACGAGCCACAGAGCGTATTGGGAGCCAACAAGGCCAATGCTACTCGTGAGAAAATGACTGAGTTTAATCCGTTGTTCACCTTGCTTTATAGTGCTACCCATCGTAAGGACGATGTCTATAACATGATTTATCGTCTGGATGCGATGGATGCCTATAACAAAAAGCTGGTGAAGAAGATTGCCGTGAAGGGTATTGAGCAGAAAGGCTCTACTGCCACCAACGGCTACTTCAACCTTCAGGAGATAGTCATTTCAACAGGTAATCCCCAGGCACGAATTTCGTTTGATGTCAAGTCGCCAACGGGAGTAAAGCAGACCACCAAGACGGTCGATGAAGGATTTAACTTGTATGACCACAGTGGAGAACTGGCAGAATACAAGGATGGCTACATCATCCAGCAGATTGATGGACGTGAAGGTTCTGTGACGTTACTGAACGGTCAGAAGTTCTATGAAGGTGATGTGGTTGGAGCTGTAAATGAAGATACCCTTCGCAGAATTCAAATTAGCGAGACCATCTACACCCACTTGGAGCGTGAACGTGAACTATACCGCAAAGGCATCAAGGTGCTGTCGCTCTTCTTTATCGACCATGTGGAGAACTATCGAGTCTATGAGGAAGGTGGTGCTACCAGTAATGGTAAGTTTGCCGACATGTTCGAAGAAGAATATAAGAAAGCCGTAGAATCACTGCAACTGAACTTTGACGAGGATGACTTTGCTCAGTATCTGAAAAAGTGGCAGGCAGAACAAGTACACCAAGGTTATTTTTCTAAGGATAAGAAAGGACGCTTTGTTAACTCCAAACTGGAGCGTGGTACTACAGAGTCGAACGACCGCGATGCCTACGACCTGATTATGAAAGATAAGGAGCGGCTGTTGAGCTTCGATGAGCCGGTACGTTTTATCTTCTCGCACTCAGCCCTGAAGGAAGGTTGG
>JAEEGL014163380.1_pt1 | contig 19000 bp, 13 predicted proteins | sample 9134231 | NCBI WGS metagenome assembly JAEEGL01 (sample SAMN16246548, study PRJNA631951) | gut metagenome | biome: gut microbiome; feature: rumen; material: fiber-attached | host: Bos | place: Iran: Karaj | collected 2018-10 | reverse complement strand
TGCCTTTTCCACCATGCAGGGGCAACAAAGATGGGTGAATATTGACCATGCGTTGCGGATAAGCATGCAGAATTGTATCTGGCACTTTGGCTAAGAACCCTGCTAATACCACAAAATCGATGTGATAGGTTTGAAGCAGATTTAGTACAACCGTACCATCCTGCCAAAACTCCTTTGAAAAATAAGCACATGGAATGCCTAGATTCCTTGCTCTTTGCAGAACAAAAGCTTTTAGATTATTTGTCATTATCAATGATATCTTCACGGTGGGAATTGACATGAAATAACGAGCTATATTTTCTGCGTTACTGCCATTGCCGGAAGCTAATATTGCTACGTTTGTAATCATAAAAAATCTATTTTTGTTGCACAGAATACTTAATAATGTGCAAAAAAATGCATTTAATTAGTCAAATATTTGTTTCGTAAAAGAAAAATTAATTCCTTTGCATCGCAAAAATAGTTTAAAGTAGGAACAAATGCAAGAAACTGCATGAGTTTTTCGTTGAACGTAAGTTTTGCCTCCAAAGAAGAATTTATTTACTAACTAAAAACTAAAAGTTATGACAACAGAAGAAATTTCTGCAAAAGTTTATGCTATTATCGCAGACAAACTGGGTGTTGAACCATCTGAAATCACAAACGAAGCTAGCTTTACTAATGACCTTGGTGCCGATTCTCTTGATACAGTTGAGTTGATCATGGAGTTTGAGAAGGTATTCGAATTGCAGATTCCTGACGAGAAAGCAGAAACTATCCAGACTGTAGGCGACGCTATTTCTTATATTGAGGCCAACCTCTAATAAATCCATTATAGCTGATATATGGAGTTAAAAAGAGTAGTAGTAACTGGTCTTGGCGCAATCACCCCACTTGGTAATACAGTTGAAGAAACTTGGAATAACCTGTTAAAAGGTGAAAGTGGAGCAGGACCAATTACTCGTTTTGATGCTTCTCTTTTCAAGACACAAATTGCTTGCGAGGTAAAAAATTTCGATCCTAGTCAGTATATAGACCGTAAAGAGGCTCGCAAGATGGATATCTATACACAGTTTGCTGTGGCTGTTGCCAAGCAAGCTGTGCAAGATGCTGCCCTAGACCTTGAGCAAGAAGATCTTAACCGCATTGGTGTAGTGTTTGGAGCTGGAATCGGAGGTATCCGTACTTTCGAAGATGAAATAGGTTATTACTACCAGCATCAGGACTTGGGCCCCAAATTTAATCCGTTCTTCATCCCTAAGATGATTTCGGATATTGCTGCTGGTCAGATTTCTATTGTATTCGGTTTCCATGGGCCCAACTACTCTGTGGCTTCTGCCTGTGCTACTTCTTCTAATGCAATTGCCGATGCTTATAACCTGATACGTTTAGGCAAGGCCAATATTATGGTGACAGGTGGTTCTGAAGCTGCGATCACAGCAGGTGGAGTAGGTGGCTTTAACGCCATGCACGCCTTAACTACACGTAATGATTCTCCAGAAACTGCTTCACGCCCATTTAGCGCTAGCCGCGATGGTTTCATAATGGGTGAAGGTGCTGGATGCCTTATTCTTGAGGAGTTGGAACATGCCAAGGCACGTGGGGCAAGAATCTATGCTGAAGTAATAGGCGCAGGCATGTCTGCCGATGCATATCATCTAACTGCTTCTCATCCAGAAGGTTTGGGGGCAGTATTAGTGATGCGCAATGCATTAGAAGATGCTGGCATTCAGCCAGAAGACATTGATTACATTAATGTACATGGAACATCTACACCAGTAGGTGATATTTCTGAAGCAAAAGCTATCAAGGAAGTGTTCGGTGAACATGCTTATAAGTTGAACATCAGTTCAACTAAGTCAATGACTGGTCATATGTTGGGCGCAGCAGGCGCAGCTGAAGCTATCTTTAGTATCCTGACTGTGGTGAATAACATAGTTCCTCCAACAATAAACCACGAGGACGGTGACGAAGATGAGAGCATTGACTATAACTTGAACTTCACGTTCAATGAAGCACAGAAACGCACCGTTAATGTTGCACTATCTAATACTTTTGGCTTTGGCGGTCACAACGCGTGTCTTATTGTTAGGAAATATGCTGAGTAAGATATCTTACTTGCTGCAGCAGACATATTGGAAGGTAAGGCTCCTGTTCAAGAATGACAGGAAGGCTTACCTTTCTTTGTATCACCATCTCGGTATTATGGCCAACAATATCAAGTTTTACCAAATTGCACTGAGCCATAAATCAATGTCTATGATTGATAAAGAAGGCCATAGATTGAATAACGAACGTTTAGAATATTTAGGCGATTCGGTTATAAGTATGGCTGTGGCAGATTATCTTTTTTCGCATTATAAGGAAGCTTCAGAAGGTATGCTTACTACGACTCGGTCCAAATTAGTAAACAGAAAATACTTGAATAATATTGCTTTCGAACAACATATCGATTGTTTCATAAGAAAGGGGAAGTCGGTAGTGTCTCCCAATAATAATGTTTACGGGAATACCATGGAAGCAATTATGGGGGCTATCTATTTAGATAGGGGGTACAGGACTAGTTGTAAGTTCGTTGAAAAATGGATTATCAAGAACCCAGAGCACATGGATGTGATTATCTATACTGAGACTAATCATAAAGCAAGACTTATGGAGTGGGGACAGAAGAATAAGATGCAACTATTTTTCTACTTCTTACCAGAAACAAGAGACAAAGAACACCATCCTCATTTTGAGGTGGATGTCTTTATTAATGGCATAGTAAGCGGTCATGGATCAGGGCGAACAAAGAAAGAAGCAGAGCAAAATGCAAGTGAAGAAGCCTTGCGAAACATAAAAGCTTGATGTTAGCCGAAACAAACGCCAATCCTACGACCTTCTACTAACAATTCATCACGTTCTGAAACGTATTTCTGTTTACCTGCTACATCACGAATATCAACAGAGGTGATTATTCCACCTTGAAGTGCTACCATCCTGCCAAACTGTTTATTGGCTATCAGTTCTATAGCATGTCCACCCATCCGTGTTGCTAAGTTTCTGTCGAATGATGTAGGTGAACCACCTCTCTGGATATAACCTAACACAGTTTGGCGTGTCTCGATGCCTGTTTCATATTCAATTTCCTCGGCAATAAACTCGCCAGCATGTTTTCGGGGGTTAGTAGTGTTGATTCCCTCTGCCACTACTACAATTGAATAAAACTTGCCCTTTTTGATTCGGTCAATCAATGCATTCCCAACATTGGTGATGTTGTATGGAATCTCTGGTAACAAAATAACGTCTCCACCTCCTGCCATACCAGAGTACAAAGCTATCCAACCAGACTTGTGTCCCATGACTTCAATAACCATTACCCGCTTGTGAGAACTAGCTGTTGAATGCAGACGGTCGATAGCTTCTGTTGCAACACTGACAGCAGAGTCAAAGCCAAAAGTAGTATCGGTACCCCATACGTCATTGTCAATAGTCTTGGGGATAGAGACTACATTGATGCCCAGTCCCATCATTTTGGCTGCTGTGTCCATTGTGCCATTACCACCAATGCACACCACACAGTCGAGTCTCAAATCTTGCACGTTTTTCTTAATGAGCGTAGGTTTATCGGCATCTGGCATGATACCTCCTCGTTTGAAAGGTTGCTCGCGTGATGAGCCAAGAATAGTTCCGTTTTGACTCAGCAACCCTGACAATGCAGCCTCATCTAACACCTCTACTTCTTTAGTAAGTAAGCCTTCAAAGCCGCTGTGTATGCCTATTACTTCCATGCCATAATGACTCATGGCACTCTTACAAACCCCACGAATGGCAGCATTGATGCCAGGACAATCACCTCCCGATGTTAAAACACCTATTCTCATAACATTATCCCCTTAATTTGTTTATAAACAAAACAAAAAATGTCTATTTCGACGTGTAAAGTTAGAAAAAAAACTTAAAAAAGATAGAGAAGCCGATAGAAAAGATTAATTTTGCACATTATTTATGATGATTGCATATAAATGGACTTCATTACAAGAATAGCTAACAACGTTTATTTTGCTCCTCGTTATCATAGGATTGAGCGATATATCAATCATGCAACTGAGATTCAGGAGCAGGTTTTGAAGCGGCTTATTACTAAAGCTTCATACACCGAATGGGGCAAGAAATACGATTATGCATCCATTAAGGATTACACACAGTTCTGTCAGCGTGTACCAATACAGACTTATGAAGAGGTAAAGCTATGGGTAGAAAGAATACGCCAAGGTGAGCAAAACCTTCTTTGGCCTGGCAATACGGTATGGTTTGCCAAATCTTCTGGAACTACTAATGACAAGAGTAAGTTCATCCCTGTTACAAGTGATTCTATTCAGGATACCCACTATCGTGGCGGTAAGGATGCAGTAGCTTTATATCTTCACATTAATCCTAAGAGTCATTTTTCAACAGGTAAAAGTCTGGTACTGGGCGGAAGTCATGCGCCTAACCTGAATACCAACCATAGTCTGGTGGGTGATTTAAGTGCCATCCTAATAGAAAATATGCCTGCTATTGGGATGTATCTGCGTGTGCCGAGCAAGCAAACTGCTCTGATGGAACATTTTGAACCAAAGATGGAGGTTATTGCCCGTGAAACCATCGACAAGAATGTGGTTAGCTTGTCTGGTGTCCCGTCATGGATGCTGGTGCTTATCAAACATATTTTGGAGAAGACAGGAAAACAGACTTTGGAGCAAGTGTGGCCAAATTTGGAAGTATTTTTCCATGGGGGTGTAGCATTTACTCCTTACCGAGAGCAATACAAACAGGTTATCCAGAAGTCTGATATGCTGTATGTGGAAACCTATAATGCTTCAGAAGGTTACTTCGCTACGCAGAATGATTTGACCGATCCAGCCATGTTGCTAATGATTGACTATGGTGTATTCTATGAGTTTATCCCCTTGGAAGAGTTGGGTAAAGAGAATCCTAAGATTGTTCCTTTATGGGATGTGAAGCTGAATAAAAATTATGCGATGGTTATCTCTACATCAGCAGGTTTGTGGCGTTACATGATTGGTGATACGATAAAGTTTACTACTAAGAATCCATACAAGATTGTAATTACAGGACGTACCAAGCATTTCATTAATGCTTTTGGTGAAGAGCTGATAGTCGATAATGCTGAAAAGGGATTGGCCAAAGCTTGTGCAGCTACCGGTGCAATGATAACTGACTATTCTGCAGCTCCAGTCTTCATGGACGCAAATGCAAAGTGTCGTCATCAGTGGTTGATTGAATTTGCCAAAATGCCAGATGATTTGGACCGGTTTGCCAAGATTTTGGATGATACATTGAAAGAGATCAACTCTGATTACGAGGCGAAGCGCCAAAACAACTTGGCTTTACAGCAGCTTGAGATTATCGTGGCACGAAAAGGTTTGTTCCATGACTGGCTCGACAGAAAAGGCAAATTGGGCGGTCAGCATAAGATCCCTCGCTTAAGCAATACGCGGACATACATTGAAGATATGTTAATCTTGAACCGATAATAGATAATGGTTATGAGGAATTTGGTTATTTACAACACATTAAGCAGACAAAAAGAAAGATTTACTCCGCTGCATGCACCTCATGTAGGTATGTATGTATGCGGCCCTACCGTATATGGTGACCCACATTTGGGTCATGCACGCCCTGCTATTACCTTTGACATATTGTTTAGATACCTCAAGCACATCGGTTACAAGGTGCGCTACGTAAGGAATATTACTGATGTTGGTCATCTTGAGCACGATGCTGACGAGGGTGAGGACAAGATTGCAAAAAAAGCCCGACTGGAGCAATTGGAACCGATGGAAGTGGCGCAATATTACATTAACCGTTACCACCACGCAATGGATGCGCTAAATGTTTTACCACCCAGCATAGAACCGCATGCTTCTGGTCATATAATTGAACAAATTGAATTAGTAAAACAAATTCTCGATAATGGCTTTGCCTATGTGAGCAACGGCTCTGTGTATTTTGATGTTCCAAAGTATAATCAACTCCATCATTATGGCAAACTTTCAGGACGCAACCTGACAGATGTTATCAATACGTCTCGCGAGCTGGATGGGCAGGACGAGAAACATAACCCCGTTGATTTTGCTTTGTGGAAGAAAGCGCAGCCTGAACATATTATGCGTTGGCCTTCTCCTTGGAGCGACGGTTTTCCTGGTTGGCATTGTGAATGTACGGCCATGGGTAAGAAATATTTAGGATCTCACTTCGATATTCACGGAGGTGGTATGGATCTGGTGTTCCCACATCATGAGTGCGAGATTGCACAAAGTGTTGCATCACAAGGCGATGACATGGTACACTATTGGATGCACAACAACATGATAACCATCAACGGACAAAAGATGGGTAAAAGCCTAGGTAACTTTATTACACTCTTTGAGTTCTTTGATGGTAGTAACAAGAACTTAGACAAGGCATACAGCCCTATGACTATCCGCTTCTTTATCTTACAAGCTCACTACCGCAGTACGGTAGATTTTAGCAATGATGCCTTACAAGCTGCAGAGAAAGGATTAGAGCGGTTGTTAGATGCTGTAAACGCTTTGGAAAAGATACAACCATCTAACGTTACTAGTGTACAGATTAGCGACTTAAGTGAGAAATGTTATGACGCAATGGATGATGATTTGAATACACCTATTGTCATTGCTCATCTATTTGACGCATCACGCATCATCAACCAGTTAGTTGATGGTAAAGCTACAATTACTGCAGATGAATTGGCATCTTTGAAGGAGACCTTCCATACATTCTGCTTTGATATCCTTGGTTTGCTGGAGGATCATGCATCTAATGCTGGCCGTGAAGAAGCTTTTGCTGGAGCTGTAAACTTGTTGCTGGCAGAGCGCCAGGAAGCCAAGGCAAACAAAGACTGGGCTAAGTCCGACCGCATACGCAATGAGCTGGCTGCTTTGGGTTTTGAGATCAAGGATGGTAAGAACGGTGCTGAATGGAAACTCAATAAGTAAATAGGGATGAAACAATATAGAACAATCAACAATATAGTGGGGTGGTTGGTTTTTACTATTGCTGCCATCGTGTATTGCATGACAATCGAACCCACAGCAAGTTTCTGGGATTGCCCGGAGTTTATCACTACAGGCTATAAGTTGGAGGTAGGACATCCACCTGGCGCACCTTTTTTCATGTTGGTGGCTAACCTTTTCTCTCAGTTTGCATCCGACACTACCCAAGTGGCGAAGATGGTGAACTATATGAGTGCATTGATGAGTGCTGGCTGTATCCTCTTTTTATTCTGGACCATCACCCACTTGGTACGAAAGCTGGTGACCATTGAAGAGGACTCATTTACTCCTACTCAGCTTATTACCATCATGGGTAGTGGCGTGGTTGGTGCTTTGGTCTATACCTTCAGCGATACCTTTTGGTTCAGTGCAGTCGAGGGTGAGGTTTATGCCTTCTCCTCTCTGTTTACAGCAGTCGTATTCTGGTTGATATTGAAATGGGAAGATGTGGCCAATCAACCTCATAGTGACCGTTGGCTAATATTAATTGCCTATTTGACCGGTTTGAGCATTGGAGTTCATCTATTGAATTTGCTCTGCTTGCCTGCCATCGTATTGGTATATTATTATAAGCGTGTGCCAAATGCTACTGCTAAAGGTTCCTTGTTGGCATTGTTAGCTTCTGCAGTATTGGTGGCAGTGGTATTGTATGGCATTGTACCAGGCATTGTTAAGGTAGGTGGGTGGTTTGAGTTGTTGTTTGTCAATGACTTGGGTATGCCATTCAATACAGGTGTTATCGCTTACGTTATCATTGCTTCTGCTGCTATTATCTGGGCTGTGTATGAAAGCTACGTCAATAAGAGTGATAAGCGAATACTGTGGAGTTTCATCCTCACGGTAGGTTTGCTTGGCATTCCTTTCTATGGACATGGTACCACTTCCGTAATTATTGGTATCATCGTATTGGCCCTATTGTGGTTCTTTTTGCGTCCTGCCATACAACGCAGTTTAAGTCCTAATTGGAAAGTGTCTGCCCGTGTGTTGAATACCACCATGTTGAGCATTATGATGATTGTGATAGGTTATTCGTCATATGCGTTGATAGTCATACGTTCAACGGCCAATACTCCAATGGATCAGAACTCTCCTGAGGACATTTTTACTTTGGGTGAGTATTTGGGACGTGAGCAATATGGTACACGCCCATTGTTCTATGGTCCGACCTTCGCTTCTAAAGTGCAGTTCCAGGAGAAAGATGGTTATTGTGAACCGGTCGTGGCTGAAGAACAAATGAAGTGGATACGTAAGGAAAAAAATAGCGAAAACGAGCCTGATAGTTACGTACAAGTGGAAGGCCGCATAGAATATAAATATGCGCAAAATATGTTGTTCCCACGCATGTATAGCTCTTCTTTGAATCATCCACAACTTTACAAGGCATGGATGAATATTAAGGGGCATGATGTACTTTACAACCAGTGTGGTGAGACACAGATGGTAAACATCCCTACAATGTGGGAGAATATTCAGTTCTTTTTCTCTTACCAAGTAAATTGGATGTATTGGCGATACTTCATGTGGAATTTTGTAGGTCGCCAGAATGATATTCAAGGCAATGGAGAATTAGAGCACGGTAACTGGATATCAGGCATTGGTTGGTTAGACAATATGATGTTAGGAAATCAAGAACTATTGCCTGACGAGTTGAAAGAGAATAAGGGGCACAATGTCTTTTTTGCTTTGCCTTTACTCCTAGGTTTGATCGGGTTGTTATGGCAGGCTTACAAGGGACAAAAGGGCATCCAGCAATTCTGGGTAGTATTCTTCCTGTTCTTCATGACAGGTCTTGCCATTGTATTGTATCTGAACCAAACACCAGGTCAGCCTCGTGAACGAGATTATGCATATGCAGGTTCGTTCTACGCTTTCGCTATTTGGGTAGGTATGGGTGTAGCTGGATTGATTAGCCTTATCAATAGCTTCTTCTCCAAGCCTGTTAAGACAATGAAGGAAGGTAAAGAAGTTTATCTTATACCTGAGCCCCAAAATGTAGTGCTAGCCATCATTGTTTCAGTGATTTGCTTAATGGTCCCTATTCAGATGGCTTCTCAGACATGGGATGACCACGATCGTAGTGGACGCTATATGACTCGTGATTTTGGTCAGAACTACCTGATGACCCTTCCAGAAACAGGTCATCCTATTATTTATACAAATGGTGACAACGATACATTCCCATTGTGGTATAATCAAGAAACAGAGGGGTTCCGAACTGATGCTCGTACTTGCAACTTGAGCTATCTGCAGACCGATTGGTACATTGACCAGATGAAGCGTCCTTCATATGACTCCCCTTCTCTGCCTATTACTTGGGATCGTACTGAATATGTGGAAGGAACAAATGAATATGTGGTAATTCAACCTGAGTACAAAAAGAGCATAGACGAGTTGTATGCTAAAGCCCGTAATGAGGCGTTGAATGGCAATGCAGAGTCTTTGCTTAATGTTGAGCGTGAATTTGGTGATAATCCTTATGAACTGAAAAATATCCTCAAATACTGGGTTCGTGGGAAGCATAGTGACCTGCATGTTATCCCAACCGACAGTATTGTTTTTAAGGTAGATAAGGAAGCTGTGCGCCGAAGTGGTATGATGATTCCAGGCGACAGTATTCCAGACTATATGCATATCTCTCTGAAGGGACAGCGAGCTCTCTATAAGAAAGATCTTATGAAACTCGAAATGTTGGCTGAAGCCAATTGGGAACGTCCTATCTATATTGCTGTTAGTGTAGGTAGCGATGAGCACATGGGCCTTTCCGACTACTTTGTGCTGGAAGGTCTTGCCTACCGTTTCACTCCGTTTGACAAAAATAAGACTGGTGTGAGCATCGATACTGAAAAGATGTTCGATAATATGATGCACAAGTTCAAATATGGTGGCATTGACAAACCAGGTATTTATATCGACGAGAATGCTTTGCGTATGTGTTATACCCATCGTCGTATGTTTGATATGCTTATCGAACAATTGCTGAAAGAAGGCAAGCGCGAGCAAGCAAAAGAGGCACTAGATTATGCTGAAAAGATGATACCTGCTTATAATGTACCTTGGGATTACCAGAATGGAGCGGTGGGTATGGCTACTTCATATTATGAATTAGGTGAGACAGAGACAGCAGAAAAGATGATGACTACCATGGCCGAGAAAGAGATTCAGTATATGACCTATTATCTCAGTTTGGATGATATGCGTTTGGATATTTCTGCTGGTGAGTTTGAATATCATACAGCTGTTCTTGATCGCATTATCTCCATCATGGAGAAATACGAGTCAACTCGGGTGGATGACCTGAACGACACTTTAAACGAACTGTTTGGAATCTATAAACAAAGAATGGGTGACTAATGTTTATTGAGCAACCTAACAAAATACTCAAAAAGCTCTATCCTTCTGCGCTTTGGAGGATGGATCCTGAAGAAAAAGCCATCTATCTGACTTTCGATGATGGGCCTATCCCAGAAGTTACACCTTGGGTGCTCGATAAACTTGACCAGTTTGATGCCAAGGCCACTTTCTTTATGGTGGGCGACAATGTTCGGAAGCATCCTGATGTCTTCCGCATGGTGGTAGAACGCGGTCATGGCATTGGTAACCATACTATGCACCATATCAAGATTTTCGACCGTAATTCATTACGGTATATGGATGATGTTCGGGAAGCAGAAAGCATCATCATTGAGAATATGACATTACCCTCTTCAGATAGTAGATATGAAATTTTCAATCCTCAATTGTCAATTTTCAATTCAAAGAAGCTCTTCCGCCCTCCTCATGGCTTCTTGAACCACTATCAATACAAAAGGTTGCAATGGGCAGGCTATAAGATAGTGATGTGGGACCTTGTTACACGCGATTACAGCTATAAGCTAAGTCCACCCCAAGTGTTGTCAAATGTCTTGAGATACACCCGTAATGGTAGTATCATTACATTCCACGATAGTTTACGCTCATGGAAGGGTGGGAACCTGCAATATGCCCTCTCCCATGCCCTCTGGTTTTTCAAGGAAGAGGGCTATCAGTTCAAATTATTGTGATTTTTTATCACCTAAACTTACTTCTTTTGCATACTTCCGCGTTCTAGACGTAGCAAACCATCTTTTTGAATGTAGCTCAATATGAGTTCTCTTCTTTACAATGCTAAAATTCTCATGAGAATTTTAGCATTTACCCGTAGTAAACGATTCGTCAACTACGGCCTCGTAATAGAATTCTCATGAGAATTTTAACGGTAGACAATAGCTGACAAACTGAATACTAGTAACTTATTGACGGCCAGGACGTAACTGGCCGCCAATCTAAATGCTATTCTTTTTCCTTAATGATGAATACGGCACATGCACCAAGAATAAGCATGATTCCTGCAATGACCATCATGTTGACTTCTGGTGAAAGGCCTCCAGCTGGTGTCATCAGACTTAATATGGTGCCACCCAATGCTGCTGCTACAATTTGCGGTACACAAATGGTTCCATTGAATAATCCCAAGTAGGTACCCATATGACCTCCTGTAAGGGCGTTAGTCAGGATGGTGAACGGCAAAGCCAACATGGCTGCCCATGCGCATCCGATGAGCAGGAAGCTCAAGAACAATGCATACTGGTTATGTACGAAGTAAATGGAGATGAATCCAATACCACCCAGCACAAGACTTAAGGCATAAATCAACTTGCGGTTTTTGAACATTGGAATCACTACTGCCCACAATACTGAGCCAATAGCTTGTACGGCAAAGATGACACCTACCCAGTTGGCTGCTTCCTGATATTGGGTACTAGTGGTGTCGAGCACCAACTTCTGCACACCATCCACCACGTTAGTAACGGTAGGAGCATCAAACACATTAGCAGCTATAGAACCATTGGTGTAGGTCCACATGAACATGAAGGCAAACCAACAGAAGAACTGTACTAAACCAACTGTCCAGAAAGCTTTTGGTGCTTTGACTAACAATTTCAACATGTTGGTCTTCTCTTTCTTGGTCTCTTCGGTAATGCCGTGATATTCTGCATATTCCTTTGGCGGATACTCCTTTACCTTAACAGTGGTATAAATGACGCAGAGTATGAGGATAAGGGCACCTATATAGAAAGAGTATATTACTGAGTCAGGAATAACACCTTGAGCTGCTACATTCTGAATACCTATCCATGCAAAGATGTATGGGAACAGATAACCTACCAGACTACCGGCATTGCAGAGGAAACTCTGGATAGAGTAGGCAAGTCCTTTCTGTTTAGTATTCACCATATCGCCCACCATCATCTTAAATGGTTGCATTGCCATGTTAATGCTTGTATCGAGGAACATCAGTGAGAACAAGCCGAATATCATGGCTGTTCCTACTGCCATTCCGAAACTGCCAGCATTAGGTAACAGGCACATCACGATGACGGCTATGAGTGATCCAATAAATAAATATGGTATGCGACGTCCCCAACGAGTCCAGGTACGGTCGCTCCATGAGCCGACGAATGGTTGTACGATGATGCCTGCCAAAGGAGGCAACAACCAGAAATAACTCAAGTTATGTGGGTCTGCACCCAAAGTGGAGAAGATACGACTGATGTTGGCACTTTGCAGGGCATATGCAATCTGTACGCCGAAAAAGCCAAAGCTAATATTCCAAAGTTGCCAAAAACTTTTGTCAGGAATCTGTTTCATGGTATTTAAAGTTTTAAAATCCAATTTTAAGGTTATTACATGACAAAGATAGTGTTTTTTTAGTATCTTTGCCAACATAACAATAAAAAATAAATAATTATGGAAAAACAGAAAACGCCTCAACGTTTGCAATCACTCGATGCACTTAGAGGCTTCGATATGTTCTTCATTATGGGAGGGGCCACCTTGATTGCCGCCATAGCTACTTTTTGGCCTAATGATTTTACTCAATGGCTGGCTACACAGATGGATCATGTGAAATGGGACGGACTGGCTCATCATGACACCATCTTCCCTTTGTTCCTCTTCATTGCAGGTATCTCGTTTCCCTTCTCGCTGGAAAAGCAACGTTTCCAGGGCAAGACCGAGGGGCAGATTTACAAGAAGATTATTCGTAGAGGCTTGACATTGGTATTGTTAGGTATCATTTACAATGGTTTTTTAGGACATTGGGACTTCGCTAATGCCCGCTATGCCAGTGTGTTGGCACGCATCGGCTTGGCTTGGATGTTTGGTGCCCTTATCTTCATGAATACCAAGTGGAAAACAAGAGCCATCATCGTGGCAGTGATATTAGTGGGCTACTGGATAGTTTCTGCTTTTGTAGGTGCTCCTGATCATCCGGGAGCTGATCCATTGACACGTGAGGGGTGCTTGGCTGGTTATATCGACCGCATCCTGTTGCCAGGCAAAATTTACTATGGCGACTATGACCCAGAAGGAATCTTCAGTACCATCCCTGCTATTGCTACTGCCTTGTTGGGTATGTTTACTGGTGAATGGATAAAATACGATAAAGAAGGACTTACGCCTGCAAAGAAAACGTTGTATATGGTATATGCTGGTATTGCTTTTTTGGTGATAGGTCTGATATGGAATACTTTCTACCCAGCTAATAAAATGTTGTGGTCAAGTACTTTCGTAGTACTGGTTGCAGCCTATTCTGTGCTGATGTTCGCTTTGTTTTACTACATCATAGATGTTAAAAACCATCGAGGATGGATTCTTTTCTTCGTGGTTGTCGGCATGAACTCCATCACCATCTACCTCGCACAGCATTTCATAAACTTCCAATACATTTCCAATCGCGTGTTTGGCGGATTGATAGGTATGACGCCTGAAACGGTACAGCCTTTCCTCAATGCAGCAGGTTATGTGGCTATGTGCTGGCTGTTCCTTTACTTCCTCTATAAGAAGAAGGTATTCTTGAAGGTATAGTTATAGATTATTTTGAGGTTGCAAGAAAAAGTATTAATTTTGCAACCTCAATTTTTATAGACGCATTTATGAACAACGAGATAGCAAGAAGACGTACGTTTGCGATTGTGGCACATCCTGATGCCGGTAAGACTTCATTAACAGAGAAACTATTACTCTTTGGTGGACAGATTCAAGTGGCTGGCGCCGTTAAAAGTAACAAAATAAGGAAGACTGCTACTTCTGACTGGATGGACATAGAGAAGCAACGTGGAATCTCGGTCACTACCTCAGTGCTGGAATTCGATTACCACGACTATAAAATTAACATCCTCGATACGCCAGGACACCAAGACTTTGCCGAAGATACATATCGCACGCTTACAGCAGTAGATAGCGTAATTATCGTGATTGATGCCGCTAAAGGTGTGGAGAGCCAGACGCTGAAGTTGATGGATGTGTGCCGCATGAGGAATACGCCTGTAATTATTTTCGTCAATAAAATGGACCGTGAGGGTAAGGACCCCTTTGACCTTTTGGATGAGTTGGAAGAACAATTGGAGATCAGCGTACGTCCATTGTCATGGCCTATTGATATGGGACAGCGTTTCAAAGGCGTATATAACATTTATGAGCAGAAACTTAACCTATTCCAACCATCGAAACAAGTGGTGACAGAAAAAGTGGAGGTAGATATCAATACTCATGAGTTGGAGCAGCATATAGGTGGTGAATTGGCGGAACAATTACGTAACGACTTGGAACTGATTTCTGGGGTTTATCCTAATTTCGACAGGGAGCAGTATTTAGCAGGAAAATTGGCGCCTGTGTTTTTTGGTTCTGCTTTGAATAACTTTGGTGTGCAGGAATTATTGGACTGCTTTGTAGAAATAGCTCCATGTCCACGTCCTGTGGTGGCAACCGAGCGTGAGGTAAATCCGGAAGAACCTAAGTTTACGGGCTTTGTTTTTAAGATTACTGCCAACATCGACCCTAACCACCGTTCATGTATCGCTTTCTGCAAGGTATGTTCTGGCAAGTTCGAACGCAATACTCCATATTATCATGTGCGTCATGACAAAACCATGCGTTTTACTTCCCCCGTTCAGTTTATGGCCCAACGCAAGAGTACGGTTGATGAGGCTTGGGCAGGTGATATCATAGGTTTACCTGATAATGGCATTTTCAAGATAGGTGACACATTGACAGAGGGAGAAAAACTGCATTTCCGTGGTTTACCCAGTTTCTCTCCTGAAATGTTTAAGTATATCGAGAATGCTGATCCAATGAAGCAGAAGCAGTTGGCAAAAGGCATTGACCAACTGATGGACGAGGGTGTAGCCCAGTTGTTTGTTAACCAGTTTAATGGGCGCAAGATTATTGGTACGGTGGGTCAGTTGCAGTTTGAAGTCATTCAATATCGTTTGCTCAACGAGTACAATGCCAGTTGCCGTTGGGAGCCTGTACATTTGTACAAGGCTTGTTGGATTGAGAGTGATGATGAGGCTGAATTGCAAGACTTCATGAAGCGCAAGTATCAGTATATGGCGAAAGACCGTGAGGGTAGGGATGTCTATCTGGCAGACAGCTCATATGTATTGTCTATGGCGCAACAGGACTTCAAGCATATACGCTTCCATTTCACTTCTGAGTTTTGACTAGGAGTTGATTATAAATGGTTTATAATAAACGCAAGGTTAGACTCACTTGTAAAAGTAGAGGCATATTCTATTTAACCATTTCCATCTAAATTTGAACCAACGACGGGTACTGATTTGTTCACCTCCAAAACGTAGAACGAAATCGCGGTAACCATGTTTGCGGAATGGTGTACCTACATCCATGAACTCCAAGTGCTTGTAACCCATATTGTTGGCTTCTGTTAAGGCTTGCCATACCGCCATTACACTGGGATATTGACGTAAGTAAGTTTTGTTCATGCCACCCGAGAACCATAGGTAGGCTGTGTCGCCAGAGTAAATACAAACGCTTCCTCCAATAATCTTTTCTTGGTACTTTACAATAAATATCTTGAAACGTTGCCAGGAATCACCGATATGTACGTCTTTGAAACCTTTCTGCATTTGCTGGAAGAACTCGATGGCTGGAAAATGTTTCCTGATTTTTGATAGGTAGTTGCGCTTGAGCATGATGGAAAACTCTTTGATTTCAGCCTCATTTTGTGCAGTTCCCATTTCAGCTCCGTTTTTGATAGCACTTTTTATCTGTCTTTTGCGTGACTGACTAAGCGACTGAATTATATTATTTCCATCGCTAGTAAAGGTGTTGCGTACCCTTAGCCAATTGACCGGAAAAAAACTGTTCCGACGGAAAGAAGCGAAGCCATTGAGTGGTGTGGGTAAATTTCTCACTTCAATGATAAAACAATTCAAGCGTCGGGCATAGTTGGTTACTTCCTTCAGCATTTCATTGAACAACGCTTCGCGCTGGTCTTCAGAACAAAAATATTCACCAGTGCCATAAGAAACGCACCTTCGTATATTATAAAAAGGGACAAAGCGTGCGATACGTTGAACTACTACCAAAATCTTTGCCAACACGTTCCCATTTTCACTGACGGTCAGCAAAAGGGGGTTGCACCCTCGTGTTCCTTCAAAAATGTGGAACAGGGCAGTGGAGTGGAAAGTGTTCATCCCTGGCAGTTCGGGCACATGACTCCCACGGTAATATGATGTCAGTTTTATTGCCATACATGGCAAAAATAAGAAAAATAATTGTATTTTTGCATAAAAAGTGAGATGATGGATGTAAATAGCATAGAACATCAGCACAAAGAGGTTAATACTTTGTTAGCGAATCACAGGCTGAAGGAGGCATTGTTGTTGCTGGATGCCATGTCACTATCATGTGGTGATTATTTGCTACAGCAAGAGCTGAACGGCATTCAGACTTCATATAACTATATGCTTCAATATATGGAGCAAGGTATGGATGATCCTGAACGTGACAGCATGTATCATAGCTTGCTGGTAAAAGCCTACAGCGTAGCTGACCAACTGTACATTTGTCTATTAGACGAAGTATCTTCTCACTTGTACCATAGGCTGAGAAAGCAGCAGAAATTGCATCCACTGCAAGACAATCTTTCATCTATTCTCGCTACTTTAGAATCGTTTAATGACAGTATCAATTTGTTTCAGTTACTCCATGATGAGGAACAGTTGAAACAGGACTTGCATGCCCATGAGTTGGCATTGAAGAATATGTTTGTATTGGTCTGGCTCAATGCCCGGTGGGTTTCATCAGACAAAAACATTGCCTATAAGTATCTATCCTCCGAACTTATAACTTCCAACGATTTATCATTGTTTGTCAGCGCCGTTACAATGAGTCTTCTGTGCTGTTTTGACGAAGAAAAGCTATTTTGGCTGTTGGAAGCTTTATATCATCAGGATAATCAGGTTAAAGCCAGAGCACAAGTTGGTTTCGTCTTGGTTCTTCACGAACATGCCAACCGCATCAGCCTTTACCCTGGAATTGTCACACGCATCAGTATAATACAGGAAGAAATACCTGATTTTGCTGACGATATCAATAATATCTACTTACAACTTTTGAGGAGTCAAGATACTGAGCGCATCAACAAGACCATGAATGAGGAGATTGTCCCTGAAGTGATGAAGAATATCCAGCAAAGACAACAGAAACCTTTCGCCGATGAGAGCGAAGAACAGGACATGAATCCGGAATGGATGTTTGATCTGGGACCGAAACTTAACAATAAGATGCGCAAGATAGGCAAACTACAATTAGAAGGAGGCGATATTAACATGGCAACGTTCTCGCGCATGAAAGGCTTTGTTTTTTTTAATGAAATACACAACTGGTTTTATCCGTTTGAGCCTATGCACTCAGAGGTGGTAAAAGTGTTGGGCACAGTAGATGATGGCAAGAGTAATAAAGAAATGGGACTATTGAAAATGGGCATGTTCTGCAGTAGTGACTGTTATTCATTGATATTCATGATGCAGCAGTTACCAGCTGATCAGCGACGGCTTGCATTTGGAGGTTTGTCTGAAGAGAATATGGAGGAACTCTTTCAAGATGCTGAAGTGGAAAAACATACCTTGAAAGCCAATACTCTAGAAGTATTAAGTAGGTTCTATATACAAGATCTATACCGCTTTTTCAAGTTGAGTCAGATAAGGGGTGAGTTTCACAGTATCTTCGATGATGATTTACAGTTGCAGGATAACATATTGTTGAAACCTTTGCTATATCGGACAGTTTTTTTCAGAAAGGTAGCCGACCTCTATTTTAAGACCGAACGTTTTAGCAAGGCTCTTAGCCTTTATGAATGTTTAGATGCTCTTCATGTGGCAGATAAAGATATTTTCCAGCGTATGGGCTACTGTCATGAAGTGGTTTGCCATGATATCGTTAAAGCCATCCATTATTACAACCAAGCCATTCTGATAAGTCCTGGCAACGAGTGGACCCTTAAGCACTTGGCTTCTTGCTATCGTCGTAATGACTCTTTCGATAAAGCGCAAACTTGTTTTGAAGAGCTCTTGCAGATGGACCCAGATAATCTAAATTATTCCTATGGCTTAGGACACTGCCTGATGGAACAGAGTAAATACCATGAAGCGTTGCAGTGTTTTTTCAAAATGGACTTGGCAGAAGATAATAATGTAAAGGCATGGCGGGGCATTGCTTGGTGCAACTTTATGCTTAACAAACTGGAACGGGCTCAAAGTTATTATGACAAACTATTGTCGCTCCAGCCAAATAATAACGATTGGCTGAATGCAGGACATGTTGCCTGGTGCGGCGGTCGCCTATCATTGGCGATTGAATATTATAGGAAAGCTGCTGGAGATGATTTCCAACAGTTTCGTTGTCTTTATCTAAAAGACCAAGAGTTGATGCAACGAAAAGGCATCAGCCAAACCGACTATCTGTTGATGCTGGACCTGATATAAAGGGATAACTATAGTTGTAAAGTTGCTTTTGGCTATTTAGCTAAAAATGTCTTCAGTTCTTTGTAGAGGCGTTGTACAGGCAATCCCATCACATTGAAATAACTGCCCTCAATGCGTTCCACTCCTATATAGCCAATCCATTCTTGTACG
>JAEEGL015750699.1_pt1 | contig 19001 bp, 15 predicted proteins | sample 9134231 | NCBI WGS metagenome assembly JAEEGL01 (sample SAMN16246548, study PRJNA631951) | gut metagenome | biome: gut microbiome; feature: rumen; material: fiber-attached | host: Bos | place: Iran: Karaj | collected 2018-10 | reverse complement strand
GCGTTGTAGCGCTCCCAGTCGTCGGGCTTGCTATAGTTGGGGATCATCATACCGTTGGTAACCACCACGCGTGGAGCATCTTTATGGCTGGGATAGAGTCCCATCGGGTGACCGCTGTACATGACGAGGGTCTGCTCGTCGGTCATCTCCGAGAGGTATTTCATCACCAGGCGGTACTGAGCCCAGTTCTGGAAGACGGCGCCATTGCCGCCGTATGTGATGAGTTCATGCGGGTGTTGAGCCACAGCGGGGTCGAGGTTGTTCTGTATCATCAGCATGATGGCGGCCGCCGGACGGCAACGGGAGGGGTACTCGTCGAGGGGGCGGGCATACATCTTATAGGTCGGGCGCAGACGGTACATGTAGATGCGGCCGTACTTCTTGAGCTCTTCGGCAAACTCGGGGGCCAGCATCTTGTGATACTTGGCGGGGAAGTAGCGCAAGGCGTTGCGAATGGCCAGCTTCTTCTCGGCGGGCGTGAGGATATCCTTACGCTTGGGAGCATGGTTCACCGTAGGATCATAGGGTTGAGGTTCGGGCAGCGGATCGGGAATACCGAGGCGCAGTTCATTCTGGAATTCTTCGAGTGTCATATTATTGATTGTTTGATTGCTTGATTGTCTGATTTCACTTGACCACCACCCGCTCGGTCTTGATACCGAGGTTGGTGGTGACGCGGACAGTGTAGAGGCCAGCTGGCAGAGGACTGATGTTGAGCGTACGGCAGTCGTCGTTACAACGGCGTGAATATACACAGACACCGGCCATGTTATAGACCTCGACCATGGTAATGCCATCGGCCACCACATTCAGCTCGCCCGCCGTAGGATTGGGATAAAGCTCGAAAGAGTCTTCGCGAGCCTCCTCAATGCCAGTGTTACGGGGACGGATTTCGACAAAGATGTCAGTGGTGTCGGTATGGCCACGGGTGTCGGCCACAGCCACACGATAGTTGCGACTTTCGGTGATGGTAGCAGTAGAGTACTGCTGATAGGGGAAGTCAATGTCGGTCTCGGGCATCCAGTGGAAGGTGAACGGAGGCTGGCCGACAACCACTTCGACACCCACCTGGTAGCAGGTGTCATAGGCCACGATGGTGTCGTGACGCAGACGCACCACATCGTCTTCGGCCAATATGTAACGGATGGTGTCGTAGGTCTTCAGAGCGGGATAGCCGGCGCAGAGCGAAGTGCTGAGGTAAAGCTCGATGAGCTTGGGCTCGCTGAGGTCGGCCGTCGGAGTACCATGGAAGGTGAGCGTATGGTTGCCGGTACCGATATTGAAGGTATTGTGCACCATGTCGAGGGACATGTTCGAGTCGGTGACCACGGTATAGTCCTCGCCTATCGTGGCGGTGCCGCCATATTGAACCGTCACATTGCCGTAGCTGTAGCTGGTACCTCCCAGTGTGAGGGGCAGGACGGTGTAGGCGCTACGTTCGATAGTGTCGGCATAGCGGTGCGAAAGACTCACATCGGCCGAGGGACTGTTGAAGCTCTTTTTCTCCAAAAACACTCCACTGTCGTATCCATTGTCGCTAACATTGCAGACCGAGATGTGCATGTGGTACTGCTGGCAGGGAATGAGGGTGGCGTTGGCCGAGAGCTTCTGCGTGAAACCATCGTACTGCACTCCCTCGGCATAGTTGGGGCCACCGCTGGCTCCGTAGGTATGATTACTGACATAGAAGTCGCTATAGGTGGTGTAACAACCTGCCTGCGACGAGGTGCCGGAACTACCCACCATGCCCTGGTTGACCGCATTGATGGTCACCTCGATACCGTTGGGATGGGCTGTACTGACGGTGTATGGGATGATGGCGGCGTTCCACGTGGACATGATACCTGTCGTCGGGCTGGGTCCGGTGATGAGGAAGGCAAACACATCGTTGAACGACGAGCAGACAAACTCGGGATACTCCTCCGAACCAAAGCAATAATTGACCGTCACAAAGGGCGAAATGCTGACAAAGTCGAAGTCGAGCGTCGAGCAACTGGTGACCGAGAAACCCGTCCAGGTACCGAGCTGCGTGTCGTTATAGGCGCCCGTAACCGATTGGCTGTTGCTACCGCCATTGTTAGGGCCGGGGGCCAGACTGACGTCACCGGTGGTCATCACCACTCCGCTATCCATCTGCAACATCGTATAACCGTTGCTCAGGAAGGTACCTATCTGCGGTTTCTGGATATTACCCGGAGCATTGGCAAACTTGACATTCCAAATATAAACACCCTGGCCAATCAAATTGTTGTTGATGAACGTGGTAATATCCTGCCCTTGCGCCGAGGAGACGCTGATGTTCTGAGCCGTCACACAGAGGGGCATCAATAGCGTGCATAAAAGCACAATACGTTTCAGTTTATCCATAAACGCGTATTATATATATTTATAAATCAACCTTCTGCACAAAAACCACCCACACTATCGAATGCAAATATACACAAAAAAAACAAATTACGTCCGATTGGACAAAAAAAATGTCCGCCACGAGGGGACATTGACGGACAACTCGCAGTGGACAAAGGCGGACAAAAAGGGACTTTCCTTACACCTTCCTTACACCTTCCTTACACCACCCATACCCCGGGGTAAGGATGGCGTAAGGTTGATGCACTGTTGATGATGTCTAGAGGAGGAGTTGGAGACCCACCTCGAGGCGGGGCAGGACGACGTGGCCGGCGGCAGGCGTCTGGCCGATGCCGTTCAGGCGGTAGCGGGCATAGATGCCGATCCAGTCGTAGGCGATGCGTGTGGTGACGCCGTAGACGAAGAGGTAGTCGTCGGTAGGTGTCGGCACCTCGAGTTTCAGCGTGCGTGCGGCCGCGATGAGATCGTTGACCTGCTCGTAGGAGATGGTGTAGGTCGTTCCGTACACACCCAGATAGGCGCCGAGATCCCAATGTATGCCTTTGTGGAAGAGGCCTCCTGCCAGGAAACGCACGCGTTGGAAGAGCTCGAAGTCGAAACCGTACTCCTGTAGTTCACGAGTATCTATCTTGCTGGCATTATTGATGATGTTGGTCACCTCGGGCATAAGTTGCTCCAGGGCGTTGGGAGCCGAATTCACACGGAAGGTGTGGAACACGTTGCGCCACTCGAGACCCATGCCGATACCATAGGCTTTGCAGAACTTATACTGCCAACGGGCACCGACAGCATCGGCCACCGACCAGAATGGCGACCTCATCTCGCTCCCAAGGCCGATAGGTTGTCCCAGCAGCACATAGACATCGAAATCGCTGCGTTTCTCGTTGGGGATGTCCTGCGAAGGAGCGCGGCTGAGGACGTCGGTGACACGGAACGATGCTTTGGGGTCGTTGCTGCGGATATAAGCCCAGTCGTGCTTCTCCTTGACATTGGAAGGGCGCTCGAAGCGATACTCGTCCATGTAGCCGTTCATCAACACCACAAGGTGGTGACCACCGTCGATATCGAGGCTCATCGAGGTGTCAAAGAGGGCCACGGTACGCTTGCCGTACATGATGATACGGCCGGTGGCGTCGTCGATGTCCTTGTAGAAGATGTGCACGTTGGTGTCGGCCTTGAGCGGAATAATGCTGACGCGTGAGGGCGATTGGGCCTCGAAACGGAAGGTGGGCGCCGACTTCTCCTCCTGCTTGTTCAGGAAATAGCCGGCCTGAGGCACACCATAGCCGAAGGCATAGTCACAATAGGGGTAGAGATCGGCCGAACGCTGCAAGGCGTCGAACAGTTCCATGTTGGTCTTACCCTTGCTTGCCTGCCATGCACAAGCGGCAAAGCCTGCCACCAGAGGGCAGGAAAAGGACGTACCATAGACCATGTCGTAGGCCGCATTGTTCTTGGGACTGGCGGCCCAGGCGTGGGCGAAGGCGCAGAGATTGGGTTTTTGACGACCGTCGGCACTGGGACCGAAGCTGGCAAAAGAGATGTGTTCATAGTCAGTCAACGAATGGGTGATACCGCCTATGCAGAGAGCACTGTCGGCGTCCGAGGGGGTGACAATATACTGCCAGCGGTTGTCGTCGGCCTCGTTACCGGCACTACATACCACCAGAATACCCTTGCGTGCAGCCATATTGGCAGCCTTGGCAACATACGACTTGCCGTCCATATCCTTGGTATAGTAACGATCCTTACCATAGCCGAGGCTTGACGAGATGATGTTGGCTCCGTTCTTGTCGGCCCATTCGACAGCCTGCTGCCACCACACCTCCTCCTTGAAGGGCTCGGGCTCAACCTCGGTACGTGCCAAAAGGAACTCAGCACCTGTAGCCAGGCCGAGATCCTTGCCTTTCATACGACCGGCAATACAGCTGAGAGTCATGGTACCGTGCGAGTTCCAGCCATAGACATCTTCCTTGTGGTTGGGAAAGTTCCAGGTCTTCAAGATACGCTTGCCTTCACGTAGGTGGCGGAAAGCTTCGTGAGTGTTTACCTTAGGGAAGCCGCCATCGAAGACAGCTATACGAATGCCCTTACCGTCGATGCCAGCTGCACGGAACATTTGGCCCTGCATCCTAATCAACTGGTCGGTCAAGGTAGTGTCGATAACATCTGAATTTTCGGCGTGTTCAGAATGATCTATATAATTTGATTTGGCGGCCAACTGCATATCGCCACCTATCATCTGGACACGTACCACATAGGGCAAACGCTCGATGGCTTCAACTTGATCAGGGGTGGCCACCACTCCCATGGCGTTCATCCAACGGCTCTGTCCCACCTCTTCGGTGGCCAAGGCGTTAACACCGTCCACATAGGAGGCGGTCAATGGGTAGTTGCTACGGTCATCGATATCAGCACCGCATTGGGCATATCGCTCCAAAGCTTTCTGATCGAAGTAACTGTAGGGGTCGAAGGTCGCACCTTCCTTATCGGCGAGGAAGACCCAATAGACATTCTGCGCCGTGGCGCCCATGAGCATCAGCATGAAGCTGATAATTGCAATGGTTCTTTTCATCATTTTATCTTAATAATGTGTGTAAAATATCGTGACTATGAAAATTATGGAATCCGCTGAGGTGCAACTGATAATATGCAATTAAAGCATCTATCATATCGCGACGCTGTTGTAAAGAGACATTGTGCAGGGGCCCTCCAGAGTGGTAATGATGCAACAACGCAGAGAGGTCTGATGACAGAGTTGTCTCAGTAGAAACGGAAACATACCGTCCTTCTTGAAGATCAAACAAGGGCTCCTTTGTGCTGTAATTATCCAATGGTTCAATACCAAGATAGTGCGATACCTTGATGAGAAACCGTATAGGAAGATGAGTAGTGTCATCACTCTGCGTTTCCACCGCCTCAACATAGTCCCACAACTCGGGCATTGGCTCATCATCGCGAATAGCCTTATAGAGTACTTCTGTCATGAAAAAGCGCAATGCATTTTCAACAGGATCTGGTGCCGGTACGGGATGGCGGGCACATAGTTCGCGCACATGGTTGAGGTCGTTGTGGTGGCTATCATAGACCACCATATCTAAACAACTGAGAGGTTGCAACAAGTTCTGCTTGACACGTCCACGAGGGCCCCGGACACCTTTGATTATATAGGATTGAAGGCCAAGCTGACGTGTGAACACCTTGGCGACAACGGATGATTCTCCATAAGGAGTGGTGTGAAGCACGTAACCAGGGGTAGAGAGAATCATCTGACAACCAGTATCTTGGTGACACTACGATTGTTTCCCTCTTCATCAGAGGCAAAGACATAGTAGACGCCCGATGCCACTGGCTCACCGTTGGCAGTGCGGCCGTTCCAGATAGCCTGCCCACCTAATGCTTGAGTACTAAAGACGGTATGTCCCGAAGCATCGGTAATGTGCACCAATGCGTCACGAGTGAAGCCTTTAATTGCGATAGGGCCATCATAGCCCGGACGCACGGGATTGGGGAAGGCATGTACGTCGTCTAACGCGTAATTCTCGGCATATGTAGCCGTTGCACGGTACACCTGCAAGCCTTGATCGGTACCAATATACACTTCGCCAGTGCGCGGCTGAATGCCTATAGCAATTATCTTGTTCGAAAAGAGGGGACTGTTTTCAGCCGTAAAATGCTCCAGTTGTTCCATTCCATTGGCCGAGATAAGATAGAGTCCTCCCGCCGATGTACCCACCCACTTGCGGTTGGCACCGTCAACAGCGATGGCGGTGATGCTTTCGTAGGCCATCAGGTACTCGGAAAACTCACCGTTGGTGATCGTGATATTGCTACATGTTACTGGCGACATCTCACCCACCCCACCATTCTGAAAAGCACGATAGCCGTCATATATGACTTTTAATCCCTTGTTGGTACCCATCCAAAGATTGCCTGAACGATCCTGCACAAGAGCGGTGACGGCATCGGTCTGCAACTTGCTGCCACTATTGGGGTTGACACGCGCCATACGGCTTGTGCCATCATGAACATAGATGACATTGTCCCGACCACAAAACCATAGGAAACCCGTAATGCTGTCCCACACCAACTTGTCTACCGATGGCACCGAGGCCATCTGAGAGGTAGAGTAACGGCTCCAGGTACCATCACGCGTACGTTTGGCAAGCGAGTAATCACTATTTGACACCAAAGTCCAGAGGTTACCCTGCGCGTCGAAAGTCACGGCGGCTGCACGAAGCGTACTGTAGTTATTCACTACATAGGGAGTCAGCGAACCACCGGTGTTGGCGTCGGTATAAAGGGTCTGCACCTGATTGTCACGTACTGAGGCCACCCCGCTTCCCCACAGGGCAACTACAGTCTCATTAGTATCATAGTTATTGACAGCAGCGTCAATCACATCACTCGCATGGTCTAGTAGCCCATTACTGCGGTCCATCATGCTCCATCTTCGTCCAACTGCTGTCAACAGGTTTGGAGGAAGATAAGCGTTGGCATAAGTAGTAGTGTGGCCTCCGGGACATAACATCATTCGGTAGTTGAATGGTACCAACCGGTAGACATTGTCACTCGAGACAGGCCCTCCTGGCGTATAGGTATCATTACTACCGTCAGGATAAATGCAGATAAGGGCATCCCATTCGTGCCCCACCCACAACTTGCCGTCGGCAGTTACAGCGTCAAAGCAAGACAAAGCACCCCACGTGTAGGTGGTAATACTATCGAGGCGCTGCATACTGTTGTCGTATCGAACAACCCCTTCGTCACGGACAATCGTCAAACAGCCACCGCCCGACCTGAAACCTTTGATGGCTCCTTTATTCCAAATGGTAACAGCAGTAGCGTCCAAACTGTAAAGTGTAATCAAACCAGGGTCATAGGTATAGCCACCTGCCAGCAGGTGCCCTGCGAAACTCTCGAGCATCGTCACCGTTATGCCCGTCATACGGCTGTCTATCGTCCATCGTTCACTGATGGTAGGATGGGGCTCATCGACAGCTACCCGTTTCAGGCCCTCAGACGTAGCAGCATAGAGACTGTCTTCTGTGAAGACGAGGTCATTGACCACGGTATAGGTACCGCCTGCACCAATATAACAAGTCTCTTTTATTTCACGACGTGAAAGGTCTACCACAACAATACCGAAACCCGTAGCCAACCAGGCATTGCCGTCATGAAAACGGATGCGGTAGATACTCTTGTCTCCTAACATATCGCTACGTTTGATGTCGGAAAGATTGTAAACCCGACCTCCAGACACCAAGTCAATGTTGGAGTTTTTGTATGCCACCACCAGGGTTCGGCTGACACTGTCGTATGCAATGGTTGACACCCCGGCATCACTAAGCCCCGTAGTCTTGTTCAGGCGTTCCACACGGCCGCTGGCTGTATCAAGACGGAACACTCCGCCCTTAACGGAGGCGTAGACACTGCCGCCAGCGGGTTCCACATGACGCACTAACGAGTAGTCGAAACAATCACGCCATTGTCCTATGGACATTTGTGCCTGGGTGTAGATGGCAACCAATGAGAAGAAAAGAAAGGGTATTACCCTATTGTACTTCATGACTGTACCTCCTTTCGCTTGACAAACACCACCTGATAAAGCACAACCAGTAGTGTGGTAACAAGAGTGCTACAAACCGTAGCCAGCAACACACCGCCGAAGCCGCGGAAGCCGAACAGTTCCAAAGTATAGAACACCAGATAGAATGCACCTATCAACAACAAGAGGTAACTGATGAAATACTGAGGGGTGACACTAAAGATACTAGGCGTTTCCACCACCACATTCTCACCACGAGTGAGGATGCGGTCGGCAAAAGTGATACGCATCATAGCCACCACCGTGCAGGCCAACGCATGGAATCCCAGCGCCCCTGCCATAATGTCAATCAGCAAGCCCGTGCCGAAAGCCGTCAACAGCATCGGCAGCCGCTTCATCGATGTCGGTAGCATCAAGATAAAAAGCACGTACAGCATTGGCATCACATAGCCACCTAACGACACATAGTTAAGCACCAACAGCTGCAGAAGCATCAGCAGCACAAAACGTCCTATATTTCTCCAAACAAGATTATTCATTGCTTTCCATCGGTCAGTTCCCGCTGTTCACGACTGAATTTATTATCAATCACATAGACATGTTCCAGTTTACTGAAGTCGGTAGCCAGCCGGATACGCACCTCGTAAAACCCCTCGCCCTTGAGAGGCTCGGCGCTGACGACGTAACCCACAAGGATACCCTCGGGGAAGTCGTTGGCCAGGCCCGAAGTAACAATGGTGTCACCTTCAACAAACTGATGCGTTGTAGGCACTTCAAGCACCTGAGCATAACGGAAGTCCTTACCATCCCACACCAATGATCCGCTGACACCGGTGCGCTTCACCTTGACGCTGTTGCGACTGTCGGGATGCAACACCGGCATGACTGTGGCAAAATTAGCCGTGGTGGCCACCACAACACCGACGATGCCATCGGGCGAAATGACAGCCATATCGGGCTCTACCCCGCCACGACGCCCTTTGCCAATCATGAGGTAGTTGTGCTGTCCGTTCCAGGAACTCTTGATAACCGCAGCCTCGGTATAATCATAACGCTGACGATAAACGGTGTCATTGATCGTGAACACCGAGTCGGTGTAACTGATATAGCTCTCCGCCAGTCGTGCGTGCAGGCGAGCATTCTCAGCCGCCAGACGGTCATTCTCAGCCTTTAAGCCAAAATAGCCTCCAATACTGTTCACCCCTTCATACCAGCCGCCGGCAATCCCGTTTGCCCACGACACTATCTTCGACTGCTGGTAGTAACTCGTGCGCGACATCAGCACTATCGACAGCGCCACCAGCACCACGAAAAGTACCACATAGTCGTACCGCTTCAGTATGTCGAACAGCTTATTCATCCTTCAAACATTCACGCATTCAAAAAGCCCTCTATCACCTTTCTGGTCTCCTCGACGGCCCGTTGCAGGTCGTCGTTGACAATGGTCACATCGAACTGCGAGGCCTCTTCCAGCTCACGTGCGCTGCGGGCCAACCGCTTACGGATCGACTCTTCGCTGTCGGTGCCACGGCTTCGCAGGCGCTGTTCCAACACCTCCACACTGGGCGGCATTACAAATATAGACAGGGCATCGTCGCCAAACCACCGCTTTATACTGTGACCGCCGTTGACATCGACGTCGAACACAATCACACGCCCTGCGGCCCAGATACGATCCACCTCGCTCTTGAGGGTCCCGTAGCAGGTACCCTGATACACCTCCTCCCACTCCAGGAAGTCGCCCGCCGCCACACGGCGCCGGAACTCCTCCTGGCTCAGGTAGTAGTAATCCACCCCGTCGCGTTCACCCTCGCGCGGAGCACGCGATGTTGCCGAGATGCTGAAATCGAAGCAGTCGAAGTACTGCATCAGCTCCCGTATGATGGTAGTCTTGCCGCACCCCGAGGGCGCCGAGAACAAAATCGCTTTACCCATGCTGATAACGTTTAGCGGTTAGAGGTTTTGGTTACTATAACCGCAATTCAGAACTTCTTGTCAAAAATCTTATAGAACGAAGCCACGGTGGCCGACGTCTCGTCCCACTTGTACTGAGCGGCGATATCCTGCACATGCGCCAACGCCTCGTCGCGTGAATCGGTAGCATTCAGCCGCATAATGAAATCGTTGTAAGCCTTCATGTTGTTGTGGAACAACTCGCTCATGAAACTGAACTTGTCGTTGATATTGATCACCGTACGCAGGTCGTCCACCTTCTTCTCCAGCGGATGCTGCTGCCCGCGTCCCTCGCCCAGACTCTCGCCCAGCGTACGTTGCACCGGCACCGACAGGTAATCCAGCAGCGATGCCTGCTGGGGGCGTTCCGGAGCGGCAGCCGGAGCCTCGGCCACAGGCTCCTCCTTCGTTTCAACAACGGCAGGGGCAGGTGCCTCGGGCACCTCGGGTTCGATGATGATCTCGTCGAAAAGCAGCCCGTTGTCGTTCTGTTCCAGCTCCTCCATCGGCGGCAGCGGTTCGGGAACGGGTTCCGGTTCGGGGGCGACAGCCCCACTGGCCGCTTCGACTTCGTCGACCTTTTCGGCCGGGACAGCCTCAACGGGCTCAGGCTCAGGTTCCGCCTCCGCCTTCTTTTCCTCCTCGCCCACCGTCGTCATGGCCGCCATCGTCGACATCATTGCCATCATGTGCTCCTCGTCCTTCACCGGTTCCTCCTCCACCTCGACGGCGGGAGCCTTCGGCAACGCGTCGCCGCCCAGCTGCAACGCCACGTCGTACAGACGGCGCAAATCCTCCAGTAGCAGATCCACTTCGATACGATCCACCCGTCCGTCCTGCGCCACAATCCTGTTCGCCACGGCACACAGCCGCTGCATCCCTTCGGTCAACTCTTTCACTTGTTTCTTCATTGTATTGTGCTTGCTATATAAATTTGACATATAATCACTTACACCCACCCTTAGGGCAGGAAACCGATTGTAAAATTACAAAATAATTCTGTATCATGGAGTCCTGTCGCAAAAAAGTTTTCAAACCTACCCGTTGATAACCTTTCCCTCGACATAACTCGAAGGTACAGTCCCTTATAATCGACTGTAAATCAGCGATTGGCACGGAATTTGTTGTGACTTTATCGCCTCATATTCAGTATATTGCGCTGATGACTCGCTGGATGCTGGCTGGAAGCTGGCTGAAAAGTGCCATTTTTCAGCCAGCATTCAGCGAGTATTCAGGGAGTTTATAGGGAGTAATGAGGGAGAACGATGCTAGTAGATTGACAATCATTTCCATCAATGTTTGGAAAATTTTGTATATTTGCATCTTGCATCGACGAGAGATGAATTATTCAATCAACTAATAACAAATACATTAAGATGAAAAAAACATCAAAAATCCTGTGCTTTGCGGCAGCAATGCTGTTCGTCAGCCTGTCGGTCCAAGCTCAAAAGTACGAGTACAAGACCTACCCGAACGACCCGCTGGGCGTACGTGAGTACACGCTGGGCAATGGCCTGAAGGTGTTTATGAGTGTCTATAAGGACGCTCCGCGCATCCAGACCTATATCGCCGTGCGCGCCGGTTCGAAGAACGATCCGAGCGAGACCACCGGCCTGGCCCACTATCTGGAGCACATGCTTTTCAAGGGTAGCCACCAGCTGGGCACCACCGACTGGAACCGCGAGAAAGAGGAGCTGGACAAAATCGAGAACCTCTACGAGGTGTATCGTCGCACAACCGACGAGGCAGCCCGCGCCTCGATCTACCACAAGATCGACTCCATCAGCTATGTGGCCTCCACTATAGCGATCGCCAACGAGTACGACAAGTCGATGACCGCCATCGGCTCGGAGGGCACCAACGCCTTCACTTCGAACGACTACACGATGTACGTGGAGAACATACCGGCCAACCAGCTGGAGGCTTGGGCCAAGGTGGAGGGCGACCGCTTCCCCAACCTGGTGCTCCGCCTGTTCCACACCGAGCTGGAGGCCGTCTATGAGGAGAAGAACATCGGCATGGCGCAGGACAACCGCCGCGTCAACGAGACCATGATGGCCGCTCTCTTCCCCCACCACCCCTATGGCCAGCAGACCACCATCGGCACCATCGAGCACCTGAAGAATCCCTCGATGAAGAACATCCGCGAGTACCACGCCGCCTACTATGTGCCCAACAACATGTGCATAGCCATGGCCGGCGACTTCAACCCCGACGAGGCTATCAAGATTATCGACAAATACTTCGGCAGCTGGGTGCCCGGTACCGTGCCCACATTCACCAAGGTTAAAGAGGAGCCCATCACCACTCCCATCATCCGCCTCGTAAACGGCCAGGACCCCGAAAATCTTACTATCGCCTTCCGTATCGAGGAGGGTAACGGCAGTCGCGACGCCCTGCTGGCTCAGGCTATGGAGATGGTGCTCAATAACGGCAGCTGCGGTCTCATCGACCTCAATCTCAACCAGAAGCAGCTCTGCCTCGGCGCCTATGCCGGCACCTACACCCTCAACGACTATGCCGCCTTCATGCTCGGTGGCCGTCCTACCCAGGGACAGACCCTCGGCCAGCTGCGCGACCTGCTGCTCGAACAGCTCGAACTCGTGAAGAAGGGCAAGTTCGATGAGGATCTGATCGAGGCCAGCATCAACCAGTTGAAACTCCAAATCATGAAGCAGGCCGAAAGCAACAACAGCCGTGCCAGCCAGATGGCCTACGCCTTTGTGCAGCACCAGACATGGGACCAGGTGTGCAACGAAATCAATGAGCTCTCCAAGATTACCAAACAGGATATCGTGGACTTCGCCAACCGTATCTGCAAGGATAACAACTATGTCATTGTCTACAAGCATCAGGACACTCCCGACCCCGTGACCAAGGTGCAGAAACCCGCCATCACCCCCATCTATGTAAGCCGCGACACCGAGAGCTCCTTCCTGGCCAGCATAAAGGCTGACGCCGCCAAGGCTAAGCCCATCCAGCCCCAGTTTGTCAACTTCAAGAAAGACCTCCAGAAAGGCAAGACCGCCAATGGCAGCGAGGTGCTCTATGTGAAGAACGTGGAGAACGGCACCTTCAACCTGCAGTACCGCTTCGATTTCGGCTACGCCGCCGACAAGGCCATCGACCTGGCCTCCGACCTGGTGGAATATCTCAATACCGACAAACATACTGCCGAACAGCTGCAGGAAGAATTCTATAAGCTGGCCTGCAGTTATAACATCCACGTAGGCAACGAGGACATCACTGTTGGCATCAGCGGCCTGGCCGAGAATATGGAGGAAGCCATGACCCTCGTGGAGGAAATCATGGCCACCTGCCAGCCCGACGACGAGTCCCTGCAGATGCTTGTAGAGCGCCTCATCAAGAGCCGTACCGACAACAAGACCAACCAGCGTGCCGCCTTCCGCGCCCTGAACACCTACGGCGTATGGGGTGAGGAATACATCAAGGAGAACACCGAAAGCGATGCCCAACTCCGCGCCTATACCGCCAGGCAGCTGACCGATGCCCTGCACGGCCTCTTCCAGTACAAGCACCGCGTGCTCTATTACGGTCCGTTGAGCCTCAAGGAGGCTACCGCCGCCGTCAACAAGATACACACAGTGAAGCCTACCAAGGATGTTCCCGCCAACAAGGTCTTCCATCCCCAGGCCGTCAACGAGAACACGGTGTTCTTCGTCAACTACGACGCCAAAAACACCTATGTCACTGAATACTTCCGTGGCGAGCACTACAACACCGCCATCTCACCCAAGGTTTACCTCTTCAACGAATACTTCGGAGGCTCGATGAATGCCATCGTCTTCCAGGAGATGCGTGAAAAGCGCAGCCTTGCCTACAGCGCCAGCAGCTACTACTCCAACAGCGGACACAAGGACGGCTACTTCTACAACAGCGCCAACGTCATCACCCAGAACGACAAGCTGATTGATGCTCTCGACGCCTACGAGGAACTATTCAACGACATGCCCGAGGCTGAAGCCAACTTCAAGCTGGCCAAGGATGCCCTCATCGCCAGCAGCCGTACCAAACGTACCACCAAGATGGCCATCATCAGTGTCTACCTGCATTGCGAGCGCATGGGTCTCAAAGAACCTCTGAACAAGCAAAACTTCGCCGCCTTCCAGAAGATGACCATGGACGACCTCACCAGCTTCCAGAAACAGTACATAAAAGGTCAGAAAAAGAGCTACCTCATCCTCGGCAAGGAGAGTGAGATGGACTTCAACAAGCTGGCCAAGTTCGGCAAGGTGAAGAAACTCACCCTCGATGAAATCTTTGGCTACTGATGTTTGACGGACAGAAAATAGCGGTAGCGATACCGTGCTATAAAGTGGAGCAGCACCTGCAGCAAGTGGTTGCAGGGTTGCCCGCTTTTGTCGACACTATATTGTTGGTCGACGACTGCTCGCCCGACGGGACACCGGCTTTGGTAGACCGGCTGGAGTCGGAGGATAGTCGCATTGTCGCTCTGCACCATGCTAAGAACCGCGGTGTGGGAGGTGCCATGAAGACTGCTTTCGGCAAGGCTATGGAGATGGGTGTCGACGTTGTGGTGAAGCTCGACGGCGACGGACAGATGGATTCTTCCTATATTGGCCCACTTGTCGAAACCTTGCGTAATGCAGATTTTGCCAAAGGCAACCGCCTCTTCGACCGCCAGATGCTGCGCCGTATGCCAGCTGTGCGCCGTATGGGCAATATGGGCATCGGCTTTATGGTCAAGGCCGCCTCGGGTTATTGGAACGTGAGCGATCCTGTAAACGGCTTCTTCGCAATACGTACAACCACCCTGCGTGGCATGGACTTTGCAAGAGTTGCAGACCGCTATTTCTTTGAGAGTAGCATGCTCATTGAGATGCACTATACCGGAGCACGCATCGCCGAAGTGCCTATGCCGGCCATCTATGGTGACGAGAAGTCGAACCTCAGCATAGGTAAGACCCTTTGTTCGTTCCCACCACGGTTGGTGGCGGCGTGGCTGCGGCGCATCTATCTGAGCTATTTTGTGTATGACTTCAATATCTGTTCGCTGTATATCCTTGTCGGTGTGCCGTCGTTCCTGTTCGGTCTGATATTTGGCTTGTGCGAGTGGATACACTATGCCAGCATCAGCAGTCCGTCGCCCACCGGCACCATCATGGTGGCAGTGCTGACGTTCATCCTGGGATTCCAGATGCTTCTGGCGGCTGCACAATATGACATCTCTGCCCGCAATCCCTTCGACAAACGGGCAGAATGAATGTGAGAAAATAAGCAAAAGTGCTATAGGGGTGCGATTTCGTACCCCTTTTCTGTCTTCACCAACTCTTTATAGCCCTGTGGCGGGAGTCGGAAATAGTGTGGGTTGAGGTCCTTTGCCTCCCAGCGCTTCCACCAGTTGACCGAGACATAGACCTCGGGGTTGAGGTAAAGGTCGTTGTTGCTGCGGTCGAAGTCATCCTCTTCCATATAGATAGTCACCGTCTGGTCGGCACCGTCGCGTGCGGTGTAGAGCATGCTCTCGAGTGCAAGGCCCCAGATGTTTATGGGGAAAATCTCTTCGGCGGTGGTGCGGGTGACAATCAGTTTCTGTTGACCTTCTTCGCGTGCTTTGGCTGCAATGGTGCCGATTTCGGCCAAACGGTTGGCGTATGGGCGGGTACTGGCGCCGATGCGCACGAGTGACACTATGATGAGCAGGGTGAAGAGAATATAAAACAGACCCCTCTTCCATCCGTGCAGTCGGGGTAGTTCATCTTCGAGAAATGCCAAGCCGATAAAGAAGAATAGCGGCAGGTAGGTGCGCTCCATGCCGATAGGACCGTCGCCTTGCCAGTAGACAACCACACTCATGGTGAAGAATCCGGCGACAAACAGGCCTACGAAGGCCATTTTCAGCCACTGGCGGCTGCGAGCATATCCTGCCAATGTGAGCAGCCACAACAGTATAGGGAAGAGATAGAAGTCGATGAAATGGGCGTAGAAGAAGCCAATGCTGTTGAGCTTGAAGAAATGCGTCAGTGCATAGGTCAAGGTCTCGCCGGTAGGGACGAAACTCTGGTCGTGGCCGCTCTGTCCACATATCAGCTTCACTGCCATGCAGGCCAATAGTAACAAGGTCGCCACCGCTATGGGCATTTCGAATTTCCGCCGGCGAATCCAGCGGTAAAGCACTATGAAGGCAATGAAGAAGACTGCAATGGGGTGGATGAAGAAGGCCGCCACCTCGGTCAGCACCAGCGCGACCCACCGCAGCCATCCCCTCTTTTCACTGCACACGAGGGCATAAAGCAACGGGGCAAAAAACATCAACTGGAAGGTCTCGCTTATGCAGTGGAAGAAAGTGGCGCGCATGCCCAGGAGGGTGAATAGCATCAGTAATGACGCTTTCCGGTTTTTGAGCCAATAACCGGCCAGCATGAAGCAAGCGTAGGCAATTAGTATGAAACCCGCCGAATAGGCTACAATTATCCATCGCAGAGGCACATGCAGCTTGATGAGCAACCACGGCAGCAGCTGTGAAAGCACCATCGTGAAGCGATTGTCGTTGATGAGGATACTTTCGTGGTTGATGTCGTGGAACAGCTGGTAGGCCGAGTCGATAAGGAGCGCTCTCTCTTCGGCAAACCACAGTGCCAGTCCCAGCAGGGCCAGCAGTGCGGCGTGAACGGGCAACAGGCTGTATTTCGGCAAGCGTTCCATTGCTTTTTAGAATATTTCTTTGATTGTCTGAGACTGGCCGTTGAAGACGATGGTGTCGCCCACTTTCTTGCCTTTCAGGGCCATGTATATTGGCGTCTGGGCGCTGATGGCAAAGTATACTTCATTGCCGACCATGAATTTTCCCGCCCCGATGCTGAGTAGAAACCGCTGCTTGTCGCTTACCACGCAGGCTCCGTGCTCCACGGTGTCGAACGGCGGCATCTTGAGCAGGTCCTGCAAGTAGCGCACACCCGTCTGTGCGTTGCTGTATTGGCGGGCATACATATCTCGCGAACGCATCATCTTGGTGCGATAACTGTCGTAGCGGTCCACGTTGGCTCCGTAGTCGTTGCTCTGCTGCTGCGCCGATTCCATCTCCTGCTTGGCGACATCGGCTATATGCTGTTGCTGTGCGATACAGGCTGTTATCACTGCAGTGCGCCGCTCTTCCCTATTCATGTCTGAAAAGTTTTATCCGCTTCCAGTCCACCATTGTGGCAAGCATCATGAGCAGAGCCGCCACTGCGGTGACAAGGGCGCGGTAGTTGAACCAATTGTGGTGCCATGCTGGACGGGCCATGAGGAGGTAGTATACGAATGGTATGAGCATCACGATGGCATACATCGTCACCGTTACCGCCGTTCCTTTGCGATGCCGCACTATGGCCAATATAGAGAGAACCGCGGCAGGCACTAATATGTATATCCACCGCAGCCGTCCGAGACAGGCGCTGAGCGCCATCGCAATGTAGTTTCCGCCGTCGTTGCTCCAGTAGGCAGCCTCGCCGTAGGCGTCGGCGAAGATATCGGCCCCGGTCAGCAGGGTGGCCAACCCCCATTTCATAATCCAGGTGAGGGCATAGCCCGCCGCCCACCACAGGGACAGCGAGACCAATCCTCCGAGGCCTTTCTTCCACTCGGTGGGGCGCTCGATGGCAATCCATGCTACCAGCGGCAGCCCTATTGTGACCGAGGGAACCGTAATAAGGTCGAGGAAAGCGGTCAGCGAACCTGCCACGAAGAATGCCAGTCCGTGGTCTGCTCCGCGTTGGCGGTAGGTCATCCATATAATAGTTCCGAGAGTGATGACGAGCACGGGTGCAAACTGCATGGAGAACTGCATCACATATACATTGACCATCAGCAGGCTGAACGGCAACACCACACCGACGGCCCGGCCTGCCGTGCGCCACAAGCGCAGGCAGCACCAAAGCAACAGCAGCGAGGTGAGTATGTACAGCGCATAGCGAATGTCGGTGAAGGTGAGTGCGGCGAGCAATATGCGGGTGATGAACGTGCTGCCGTGCCAGTAGCGGGCATAGTGTGTCGTATGTTCATCCTCGGTGGCGGTGCGACCACCTTTGTGGGGCGCAATGGCCAGCAGGGCGGCGAGGTTGCCGCATTGGTCGTTGGGATCCACCTGATGACGCGGAAGCATCATTATGCCGCGCAGCCCTTCGGTGCGCAACATGAGGGCTTGGTTCACTATGAGGGCGTCGGTGAAGTTGTCCATCCTGAACCGCTCGCGAGGCAAGATGGCCTGTGGATAGTCCTCGCACAGGTCGCCTCGGTCCACGGTCTTTTGCACATTGCTGCGCACCCGCCAGTCGGGCACCAGATAGGCAGCCAAACCGGCCATTAAATAAAAGGCGACCAAAAGCACGAAGGCTTTGGTCGCCTGTATGAGGTTGTGTTTTATCATCTGTTGATTCGTCCGGGATACACACGGAGGGCCTCTTCGAGGCACTTGATGGCTTTCTTCAGGTCTTCGATGCAGATGCAGTAGGTGATGCGGGCCTGATGGCGTCCCTGTTCGGGGTCGACATAGAATCCCGTGGCGGGGGCCAGCATCACGGTGGCACCTTCGTAGCTGAAGTCGGTCAGCAGCCACTGGCAGAACTTGTCGCTGTCGTCAACCGGCAGGTCGATGACGGTGTAGAATGCACCCTTGGGCATCGGGCAGAAGCAACCGGGTATCTTGTTGATGCCTTCCACCACCACGTTGCGACGGGCCACATATTCGGCCTGCACCTTGTCGAAGTACTCCTGCGGGGTGTCGACGGCGGCTTCGGCGAAAATCTGGCCGAACGACGGGGGCGACAGACGGGCCTGGGCCAAGCGCATGGCAATGGCGTAGACCTCGCTGTTGCGCGTCACCATACAGCCCACGCGGGCACCGCAGGCGCTGTAGCGTTTCGACACCGAGTCGAACAGGATGACGTTGCGCTCCAGCCCTTCGAGCTGCATCACGCTGAAGTGCTTCTGGCCGTCGTAGCAGAACTCGCGGTACACCTCGTCGGCAAAGAGGTACAGGTCGTACTTCTGCACCAGGCCGTCCACCTTCAGCAACTCCTCGTGGGTGTAGAGGTAACCCGTCGGGTTGTTGGGGTTGCAGATCATGATGGCCTTGGTGCGTGGGGTGATCACCTTCTCGAAGTCCTCGATG
>JAEEGL014763667.1_pt1 | contig 19001 bp, 14 predicted proteins | sample 9134231 | NCBI WGS metagenome assembly JAEEGL01 (sample SAMN16246548, study PRJNA631951) | gut metagenome | biome: gut microbiome; feature: rumen; material: fiber-attached | host: Bos | place: Iran: Karaj | collected 2018-10 | reverse complement strand
TCGACACCGGTATGGGACTCGAGCGGCTCGCCTGTGTGATGCAGGGGGTCGACAATATGTTCGAGGTGGACACCAACCGCCGGATCCTCGACGCCGTCTGCGAGGCGGCGGGGAAGACCTACGGGCAGAACGCCGGGGACGACGTCTCTATCCGCGTCTGCACCGACCACATCAAATCGGCGATGTTCATGATCGCCGACGGGGTGATCCCGTCGAACGAGGGGCGGGGCTACGTGCTTCGCCGGATCATCCGGCGCGCCTGCCGTCACGGGAAACTGCTCGGGATCGACCGTCCGTTTTTGGTCGGGCTCTGCCGCGTCGCGATGCAGGAGAACGAGGGGGCGTACCCCGAATTGTCCGCCAAGCGCGACTATATTTTGAAAGTGCTGTCGATCGAAGAGGAGCGCTTCGACGCGACGATCGACGCCGGGACCGCGATGCTGACGCGCCTGACCGACGAGGCGGCGGCGGGCAGCAAGACGGTTTCGGGCGAGGACGCCTTCCGGCTCTACGACACCTACGGGTTCCCGATCGACCTGACGCGCGAGATCGTCGAGGAGAAGGGACTTTCGCTCGACGAGGAGACCTTCCGTACCCTGATGGCGGAGCAGCGCGAACGCGCCCGCGCCGCGAGAGGGAACGTCGGCGGCTGGTCCGAGGGATCCAAGAACCTGCTCGCCAAACTGGATAAGACCGAGTTCCTCGGCTACGACCAAAACGAGTGCGAAGCGAAAGTGATCGCCGTGGTCGCCGAAGACGAACTGGTCGAAACGGCGTCGGAGGGCGAGGTCTCGGTGATCTTCGACCGCACGGTCTTCTACGGAGAGGGCGGCGGTCAGGTCGGGGATACCGGTTCTCTTGTCACGAAGGGCGGGGTTTCGCTCGCCGTCACCGATACCAAGAAGAGCGACGGGGTGTATATCCACTTCGTTTCGATTTCGGACGGCGCGATCTCGGTCGGCGATACCGTCACCCTGAAGATCGACGGCGCTCGCCGCGACGCGATCCGCCGCAACCACTCGGCTTGCCACCTTCTGCAGGGCGCGCTTCGCCGCGTGCTCGGCGCGCACGTCGAACAGGCGGGCTCGTACGTGGACGAGCACCGCGCGCGCTTCGACTTTTCGCACTTCGCTGCGCTGACGCCGAAGGAACTGGCGGAGGTCGAGCGGCAGGTCAACGAGGCGATCCTTTCGGATATCCCGGTCGAAACGCAACTGACCGATATGGAAACGGCGAAGAAGTCGGGTGCGATGGCGCTCTTCGGCGAGAAATACGGCAAGGTCGTCCGCATGGTGAAGATGGGCGACGCCTCGACCGAACTCTGCGGCGGTACGCACGTACGTTCCACCGGTCGGATCGGTCTGTTCCGCGTCACGTCGGAGACCTCGGTCGCCGCCGGCGTTCGCCGGATCGAGGCGGTCACCGGGTTCGGGGTGCTTTCGCTGCTCTCGGAGAAGGACGAACTGATCCAGAAGACGGCGAAGGAACTCAAAGCCGTCAATCCGCTCGAGATCGCGAAACGCGCCGCGCAGGTCGGGGAAGAACTCAAACAGACCAAACGCGCGCTCGAGTCCGCCGAGGCGAAACTCGCGACCGCCGATCTCGATAAACTGCTCGACAACGTGAAGGCGGTCGGCGCGTACCAACTCCTGACCGCGCGCCTCTCGATGAAGCCCGACGCGGTGCGGACGCTCTGCGACAGTCTGAAGGAGAAACGTCCCGCGATCGTCGCGGTCTTCGCCGCCGTCTCGGACGGTAAACTCAACTTCGTCGCCGCCTGCGGTAACGACGCCGTCAAGAACGGGGCGCACGCCGGGAAGATCCTCTCGACCATCAGCGCCATCGCCGGCGGTAAGGGAGGCGGAAGACCGGACAGCGCGATGAGCGGCGGACGGGATCTGGACAAAATCGACGCGGCTTTGGCAGCAGTAGAGACTTTACTATAAGAGCCGTTCCGCCCCCCTGCGGGGGCGGAAACTCTTTTTTGACCGTCACCGTTTCCGGAAGGGAGCGGCGTTTGCAAAACCGGAGCCGAAAGGACGTTTGAGCGATGAAACAGCAAAAACCCCCGATGGCGCCCGAGGGCGCCGAAACGGGCGAAAAACGTCCGATTTTGTTTCTCCGGTTCTTTCTGCCCCGGTATATGGTGCCGGATAGTAAGAAACTCGGGGACGATTTCAATACTAAGCAGATCTACCGGATCTTCCTCCTGCTGGCGTGGCCGTCGCTCGCGGAACAGTTTTTGACCGGCGTTATCAATTTCGTCGATACGCTGATGGTGTCGAAGGTTTCGGAGACGGCGGTGCCGGCGATCGGGTTGACCATTCAGCCGCGCATGATCTTTCAGGTGGTGCTGGTGGCGATCGCGACGGCGGTGACCGCGGTGGTCGCCAGACGAAAGGGGCAGGGCGACCGCGAGGGGGCGAACCGGGTGCTCGGGGCGATCCTGCCGATCGTGGTGGGGCTTGCCGTGACCTTTTTCGTGGTCTCGTGGTTCTTCGCGACGCCGATCCTGGAGTTTATCGGGGCGAAAGAGGATACCGTCGCCGACGCCACTTCCTATTACCGGATCACGATGTTCGGACTGATCTTTCTCGGGGTGTCGCTGACGTTGAACGGCGCGCAACGCGGGAGCGGGAATACCCGGATCGCCATGATCACGACGGTCACGGCGAACCTGGTCAACTGCCTGTTCAACGCCCTGTTGATCCACGGGTTGTGGATCTTTCCGCGGCTCGAGGTCGCCGGCGCCGCCATCGCGACCGTGCTCGGGCAGTTTACCGCGATGGTCATCAGTATCGCGTCGGTGCTGCGGAAGAACGGGTATCTGTTCTTGAAACCGTCGCTTCTGTTCCGGATCGAACGGAAAGTGGTCGGCCCGGTCTTCTTCGTGATGAGCGGGGCGCTGTTCGAGCAACTGTTCCTCCGGATCGGGTTCTTCGCGTTCGCGAAACAGGTCGCCGGACTCGGGACGATGGACTTCGCGGCGCATCAGGACTGTATGACGATCCTGAACCTGTCGTTCACCATCGGGGACGGGCTCGCCATCGCGTCGTCGGCGCTGGTCGGGCAGAGCCTCGGACAGAAACGGCCGGATCGCGCCCTGGTCTTCGGAAAGGTGGCGCAGCGGATCGGACTGGGGTTTGCCGCGGTCATGTGCCCCGTCTTTTCGGTTTTCCGGCGCGAGATCATCGACCTGTTCACAAACGATCCCTACGTGCTCGAAAAGGGCGCGAACGTCATGCTCCTGATCGCCGTCATCCTCCTGTTCCAGATCCAGCAGGTGCTTTTCGGCGGCACGCTCCGCGGCGCGGGCGATACGCGGTATATGGCGGTCGTCTCCCTGCTTACCATCGGTACCCTGCGCCCCGGTCTTACCTTCGTTCTGATGCGCTTCACTTCGCTCGGGCTCTACGGAGCCTGGCTCGCCGTACTGACCGACCAGATCATCAGAGCGCTCTTCGCCGGCATACGGTTCTATCGCGGCAAATGGGCAAAAATCAAGTTGTAAGGGGTACGCCGACTTTCTTGTAAGAAAGTCGGGCAAAGAACTTCATTAGGGAATGAAGTTAGCGCAACTCGTGCCTCGTTGCGCGGGCGGTCAGCCCGACTGCCGGGGCGATCTCCACCATAAATAATACGCCGCCTGCCGATTTCGGCAGGCGGCGTCATTATATACGGAAGGGAACTCGCGTTTGTTTTGGCTATAGAACCGCAAAACGGCGTCGCAACGCCGTTTTGCATACTTCATTATTCCCATAATGAAGTTCTTTGCCCCGCTTTCTCCGAAAGAAAGCGGGCGTTCTCCTTCGTTCCTTCGTCCCCTCGTCCTCTCACAACCCCGAGAGCAGATCGGGTTTAGGCGGGGCGAGGTTGACGACGGGGAGGGAGCGGGAGGCGGCGTAGCGGACGGTATAGGCGGTGCCGCCCGACTGTTCGGTGAGGTAACAGAGGCAGACGGTGCTATGCTCGACCAGGTACCGGTTCCGCTCCTGCATACACCCGGGGTGATACGCGTCGGCGAGTGTGATGACCTCGCTTGCGCGATCGAGGATCGCGTTGTAGCGGGCGATATCCGCCCGACTCCAGCCGCGCGTTTGGTCTTCGCAGGGGCGCACGATCACGAGCGAGACGCAGGGATAGTCCGCGGCGATCTCCAACACCGCCTCCGCGGCGAGGGTGTCAAAACCGAGCGCCCCGCCCGAGAGGAAGCGCGTCACGCCCTCGTCCCGGACCAGCCGAAGCACCTCGCGGCGAAGCGAAGAGATAACCCGGGGCAGAACCGCCCCCGGTATCCGCCGATGCCCGGTAAAGCAACAGACCGCGTTTGCTTCCATACCAAAACCCCCTTTTCCGATAAACGTGAGAAACCGGCGTCAGACGAGCGAGAACCGCACCCGCCCCGCGAGCGCGTCGACCTCTTCCACGCGAACGGTCACGCGATCCCCGAGGTGGAAGGCGACCCGTCCGCCGATCAAAGCCATTTCACTTTCGTTGTAGATATACACGCCCGGCAGATCCGCGAGCGGGATCATCCCCTCGCAGGTGTTGTCCAGTTCCGCGAACAACCCGAACGAGGTCAGGGACGACACACGCGCGTCGAAAGTCTCGCCGATATGCTTTTCGAGGTAGAGCGCCTTATAGACCGCCTCGATCGCCCGCTCCGCGTCCAGCGCGCGCAACTCCCCGGCGGTCGCCGCCTCTGCGGCGGACTTGGCGTAGCCGGTAAAGCGGCGGGGAGAGGACGAACCGAGCAGCACTTCCGAGATGATCCGGTGCGTCGCCAGATCCGAGAGCCGTCGGATCGGGGACGTGAAGTGACAGTAGAGGTCGATCGAGAGCCCGAAGTGGCGACGGGGCTGATCCTCGTAGCGTGCCTTCGCCATCGCGCGGAGCAAAGCCAGCGAGATCTGCTCCGAAACCCCCTTCTCCCCGGCTTCGTGGAGCAGGGTGGCAAACGAACTCTTGCCCGGGGCGGCGAGGTCGATCCCCGACACGTCGAGCCCCAGATGCGCCGCCGCGTTCTTGAACGCCGCGAGTTTCAGGGGATCGGGATCCTCGTGGATCCGGTACACGCAGGGGAAGCCGCGATCGTGGAGCAGGGTCGCCACCGCCTCGTTCGCCGTCAGCATAAACTGCTCGATCAACCGTTCGGCGTCCCCGCGCGGGCGGAGCGTCACGTCGACCGGATCGCCGCGCTCGTCCAAAACGAAGACCGGCTCGGGGCGGTCGAGCGAGAGGGCGCCGCGGGCGGCGCTCCGGCTTTCGAGCACGCGGTAGAGTTCCCGCATCCGGGTAAGCGCGGGGTAGACCGCGCGGTACTTCGGGTAGAACGGAGAAGACTCTCCGAGAGAGAAGAGCGAGTTGACCTCGGCATACACGCCGCGCACGCGTGAGCGGATCACGGTCTTTTTCAGTTCGGCGGATCGGATCGCGCCGTCGGGCGAGAGGGTGATCAGCGCCGAAAGGGCGCGCTTGGGTTCGCCCGCGTTGAGCGAACACGCGCCGTTTGAGAGCGCGACCGGGAGCATCGGGACCACCCGGTCGACGAAATAGACCGACGTGCCGCGTTTGAAGGCGTCTTTTTCAAGCGCAGAGCCCGGACGAACGTAGGACGAGACGTCGGCGATATGCACGCCGAGCAGCCACCCGCCGCCCGGTAAACGGCGGAGCGAGATCGCGTCGTCAAGGTCCTTGGCGTCGGCGCCGTCGATCGTGAAGATCAGGTCGCGGGTCAGGTCGGTGCGCCCCTCCGTGTCGAGCGGTTCCCGGGCGGCGAAGTCCGCTTCGCGGAGCGCCTCGGGGTCAAACTCGGGCTCGATCCCGCAGGACGCGAGGATCGCGTCGCAGTTCGCCCGACGGTCGGTCGAAGAGCCGAAAACGCGGACGATTTTGCAAACGCCCCCCCTTCGTCCGGGAAGGGCGATCTCCACGCGGTCGCCGGGGTCGGCGTCGGGGGACGGGAAGACCGGGAACTCGCCCGGGATCTTTTTGTCGTCGGGGATCAGGTACCACCCCGAGCGGAAGCGGTCGCGCGGAGCGTGGCGCCCAAACGACAGGACGCGTCCCGCGACCAGCACCCCGATCAGGGTTTTGCGCCCCTCGGAGAGGATCGCGGTCACCTCGCCTTCGGTGCGGCTCTCGTAGCCCTGCCGGAAGCGGACCGAGACCCGGTCGCCGTCGAGCGCGCCGCCGGTCTTGCCGGCGGGAATGAAGATATCGGCGTCGGCGCGCCCCTCCGCCCCGTCGGGCAGAACGAAACCGAAGCCCCGCGCCGTGCCCGTGAAGATCCCCTCCGCGACCCCCGCTTTTTTACGCGCGGGAGCCGAGCGGGCATAGGGAGAGCGCCGCGCGGGGGCGCGGACGGCGGTTTTGGCTTTGGCGAGCGGAGCGCGCCGCGTACGGCGGGACGTTCCGGTCTTGCGATTGCGTTTCATAGGGCGATTATCTCTTTCGGGTATTCAGAGTAAAAAACGCGGCGGGGTGCCCGGAGGCGCTCCCGCCGCGATTTGGTTGTCCGACTTAACCGTTGATGGCGCTCCAGAAGGACGAAGAGCCTTTCCAGAGATCCACGTTCGCGTAGTCGGAAGAGTAGTCGGGCTGAACGACATAGACCACGATGACGATCACGACGAAGATGATGCCGACGATGGTGGTCAGACGCCCGAGCATACGGTCGATCCGCGTCCCCTTGTCTTTGCCGAAGAAGGTCTCGGCTCCGCCGGCGATCGTGCCGGACAGACCGTGATCTTTACCGTGCTGCATCAGGACGGCGACGATCAGGAAAGCCCCCATCAGAAGGAGGACTCCCATCAGGATATAGTAGGCGATAACAGGCATAATCAAACCTCCGCGGAACGAAAAAACGCGATTTTTCGCTCCCGTTTCATTTACAGTATGAGTATTTTACCACAACCCGACGAAAAATGCAAGAGTTTTTTTGCTTTTTTTATGGAAGCGAAAAAGCGGCGTCCGGGCGGGGCGAAAAGAGGGGGCGGGAAAAGGTCGTCCCGGTCGGGGAAGCGGCGGGACGGGGCAGGGGTTTTCGTTACTTCGCCGCTTTCAGGGCGGCTTCAAAGGTGACGTCGCACGCCTCGGGATCCAACCGCCGCATGGCGAGCAGGCGGGAGCCGACCGCGCGGAGCGTGGTCTCGTCGGGGAGCGGGAGATCCGAGAGTTCGGTCGCGTTGATCTGCTCCGAGCGGCTGATGATCGAAACGTAGCGGTTGTAGAGCGTCCCCGACAGGGCGGCGTACAGACCGACCAGAAACGGCGCGTCCATCTCGTCGCCCTCGCGGTCGACGTAGTTCAGTTTATTGTGCGTCGAAATGAAGCGGTAGCCGCCCGCCTGCGACGCCATGTAGACCGCGCAGATCAGTTTGCGGGGATCGGATTTCGCCGGGAAGCGCTTGAGCAGAAGCATATTCCGGTTCTTCTGGATCAGACTGGGGATCGAGGGGCGGATGAACTGCCCGTGCAGACCTTTTGCCGGGAAGGTGACGCGCCCGGATCCGAGCGAACGCGGGTGGATCAGCGGGACGGCGCCGGGTTCCGGCTTGTCCGCGAGCAGGTCGGGGTAGCGCGAGGGGAGGGTCAGCCCGGTCTTCATGCGCAGTCCGTAGTCCGAGAAGCGGCGGGGGAGCGCCGCCATTCGGCGGAGCACCGTCAGGTCGTCGGCGTCGCGGAGCAGGAGCAGTCCCGCGCCGTTCTCGCGCACGATCATGGAGTAGGGGAGCGGCGGCAGTTCCTCGGTCAGCGTGCCGTCGGCTTCACTTTCGCGCGACACCGACACCGTGACCGGCTCGCCCGGCTCGTCGGTCTTTTTCAGAGAGAGCAGGAAGTCCTTTTTTAACCCCTTACCCGAGCGGAACAGGTGCATTCCGGTCAGGCGGAAATCGTCGAAGACCGCTTCGCGCAGCCGCGAGAGCGAGACGCCGGTCGCGAACCCGACGGGGAGATCGGCGACCAGTTGCCCTTCGTCTTTCAGACGGAGCGCCGCGGCGGCGAGGAAGAGGTAGCAGGCGTCGACCTTGGGGGAGGAAAGCAGGTCCTCGGCGGGGAGGGTTTCGGGCGCGCCGCGCAAAAGAAGTTCGCGCGGCGGGTTCATGATGACGCAATCGTAAGCATCGCCCGTCTCGGGGTGGGGCGCGAGCAGGAAATTCTCCTCCCGCACCTCGTAGGTCACCTTGACGCCGTGTTCGCGCTTGGCGCGGCGGCGGAGCCGTTCAAGGTTGTTTTTCAGCATCGGGATATAGAGGGCGTCGTTTTCGTAGCAGACCAGGCGCACTTCCTGCGCCGCCCGACCGAGGCAGACCGCCTCGAGCAGCGCGGCGGAGAGGATGCCCGTTCCGGCGCCGGGATCGAGGATCTCCATCAGCGGCATGGTCTCGAGGAAGGTGAACATCGACGCCATCTTCGCCGCCGCTTCCCGCTTGGTAAAGAAACGACCGAGCCGGACGTTGTCGGACGCCGACTTTTCCCGGATCAGTTTTCTCGTGTTTCGGACAGCCATCGCGAGCATTCCCGGTTCTTCCCCCTTTTCCGCCGGCAGACGACCAAATACGTCTGCCCGAGAATATCATTTGATTCCTGTCACTATTGTAGCACAACCCGGCTGTCGAATCAAGAGGAAAGCGAGAATCTTTTCGGATTTCTTCGGCGTCGGCTCTTGCGTGCGCGTGAAAAGTATGCTATACTGGAACGTAGAGAGTACAAGGCGGTTACGTAACCGCCGGAAGGAGAAGCAACATGAGCGACGCGACACAGATCGGCGAGGTCAGGATCCTGCATTTCGGGGACGTGTTCTTCGGCAGTCCGTTCCTGTCCCCCGCGCCCGAAAAGAGCGCGGAGCGCAGACGCCTGCAACGTGAGACCTTCGACCGGGCGCTGCAGACCATCCGCGACCAGAAAGTGCAACTCGCCCTGATCACGGGCAACCTGTTCGACGCCGACGACCTGTCGGATGAGACGGCGGGTCTGCTTCTGCGCGGCTTCCGCGCCTGTCCCTCGTGCCGCTTCGTGATCCTGCCGGGCGGGGCGGATCCCGCGGGCAAACGCTCGTTCTACTCGTCGGGCAGATTCCCGCAGAACGTCTATGTTTTCGGGGCGGGGGAATACGAGACCTTCTCGTTTGACGACGTCGGCGTTTCGGTGACCGGACGCGGCTCCGGCGAGCGCGGGGAGGAGTCCGCCGCGTTCCCGACGCTCCAGAGAAAAAACGAACAGGAGATTCTGATCCTGGCGGGCTATCGCCGCGAGACGCCCGACAACACCGAGATCGTATCGGTCGGCGCCGACTATATCGCCCTGTCCGGGCGCCCCGATCCCACGGTCCTCGAGATCGGCGGGAGCGTGGTCGGATACAGCGGGTGGCTCGAATCGCGCGGATATGAAAACGAGCAGGTCGGCGGAGCCAACCTGCTGACGGTCACGGTGGAAGCGGGAGCGCGCCGCCTGCACGTCAAGCGGCTGGATCTCGGGACGGTGCGGTGTCTGTCGCGCACCATCGACGTTTCCGATATGAAGAACGATTCCGAACTCATCGGCGCGATTACCTCGATCGTCCGGGATAACGCGCTCGGACGGACGGCGGTGCTCCGGATCGAGTTGACCGGAACGGTCACGCCGGGCTTCCGGATCCCGCGGAACGCCGGGACCGGTTCGTTCGGGTTGCTGGTCTTTTCGCTGGTCAACCTGACGGCGCCCGAAAGCGACCCGCAACTGTTGAAGGATATGAGCGCGCGGGGCGAACTCTACCGCCTGCTCGAACCCAAGATCCGCGAGGGCGCGGACGACTCCGAACGCGCCGCGGCGGCGCGCGCGCTGACCATCGGGCTCGCGGCGCTCGAGGGGCAGGAGATCAAGGATCTCTGATCAGGCGTCGGGCGGGGGAAGATCGGTCTTTTTCGCCCGGACGAGCGCCGACAGTTCCACGGTCATAACAGCCGCAAAGATGAGCGCGCAGCCGAGTATCTCGGGCGCGTTCATTCTTTCCCCGAGGAAAAGGAAGCCGCCGAGCGCCCCGAAGACCGCCTCGAGCGACATCACCATCGCGGCGACGGCAGGCGGGGTTTTGGCTTGTCCGACGATCTGAAGGGTGTAGGCGACGCCGCAGGACAAAAGACCGAGATAGAGAAGCGGCGGCAGCGCCGCAGCGACGGCGGAGAGCGCCGGGCGCTCCCGGAACAGGACGAAGGGGAGTCCGAGGACGCCCGAAACGAAGAACTCCATCATCGCGAGGCGGATCCCGTCGACCTGCGGAGCGTAGCGGTCGATCGAAAGGATCTGGAACGAGAAACCGACCGAGCAGAGCAGCGCGAAGAGCGCGGGGCGCCCGACCGAGAAATCCGCCGAACGCGCAAGCAAAAAGAAGTCGCCCGGCGAACGCACGCCGTCGGCGGCGGGGAGTTCCCCGAGGACCGAGAGCGAGTAGGTGCCGACAAGCGCGATCACGCAGGCGAGGATCACGAAAACGCCGACCTTTTTGCGGAACAGGATCGCCCCGAAGAGCGGAACGAACACGATATAGAGCGCCGTGATCGCGGCGCAGATCCCCGCGTCGCCCAGGTCGAGCGAGAACTGCTGCAGCGCGCTCGAAACGAAGAGCAGAGAACCGCAGATCGCCCCGGCGACAAGGTCGGTGCGTGAAAAGGGCGCGGGACGGTAGTCACGGTCGCGTCCTTTGCGGAAGGCGTCGCGGGCAAGGGTGAAGAGATACAGGGCGGCAGCCCCGATAAAGAAGCGGACGGTATTGACCGAAAAGGGGGGCAGCGCCCGACTCGCGGTCTTCTGGATCGCGAACGAGAAACCCCAGATCATCGAGACGGCGGCAAGGATCAGCGAGCCGACCGGGGAATACTTTTTCGGTTCGTTCACGGGCTTTGCTCCTTTCGTTTTGATAAAAGAAAACGACACCCGCAAACGAGTGCCGTTCTGGTGGAGACAACTGGACTCGAACCAGTGACCCCTTGCATGTCAAGCAAGTACTCTAACCAACTGAGCTATGCCTCCGAGGGTTCGATCGACGCGGGGGAAAGTCCGTGGTGGAGACAACAGGACTCGAACCTGTGACCCCTTGCATGTGAAGCAAGTGCTCTAACCGACTGAGCTATGCCTCCGCGTGACGGAGTATATTCTAACACACTCGAATTAAAAAAGCAAGTCTTTTTTTGATTTTTCGGAAAAAAGTTTCATAAGCCCGGTAAATACGGGAAGAAAGGGGGGAGACGCGATGCGATACGACGGCGAAAGAGACGCGATCGTTCTGACGGTATCCGAGTTGGTGCGCCTGGCGCGCCGGCGGCGGCGGACGCGTCCCCTGCCCGACGAGGAACCCGAGCGCCGCGCCCCCCGAAGCGAGGGCGAGCCGATCGCCGATCTGTACGAAGGGAACGGGCGGCGGTACTATGTCACGGGCGACGCCGTTTTCGACGGGGAGGACCTCGTTCTGTTCGCGTCGGTTCCGGGCGATCCGACCTCGCCCGACCCCGATCTCGTCCGGCAGACGCGCGGCGAGGGGTTCTGTTTGCTCGCGATGCTGACGCGGGCGGGGAAAGCCGGGAGCGGCGCGTTCAAGGTGATCTACCGTTCGCCTTCGGGCGAGGTGTGCGAGGTACGCGAGAAGCCGAAAAAAGAGGACCTTGCCCGCTTCTACGACCGGCTGTTTGAGGCGGTCGGACGCGACGCCGCCTTCGAGATCGCGCGGGTCGAAAAACGGCTGCCGTCGATGGCGAAGGTGGTTTTCCCCTACCCGAACGTCCGGGACGGTCAGCGCGACCTGATCTCCGCGGCGTACAAAGCGATCCGCGGGGGATACAGGCTCTACGCCTGCGCCCCGACCGGGATCGGCAAGACCGTCTCCACCCTGTTTCCCGCGGTGCGGGCGATGGGAGAGGGTTTTTGCGACAAGATCTTTTATCTGACGCCGAAGAACACCGCGGCGCTCGCCGCCGCCGACGCGGCGGAACGGCTCGCCAAAGAGGGCGCCGACCTGCGCGTGCTGTTGCTTTCGGCAAAGGAACGGATCTGCCCGCACAACCTGCTCTGCCGCGAGATCGGGGGCGAACGCTGTCCCCTGTCGCGTTCGGCTCCGACGCGCGAGGACGAGGCGGCGCTCGAATTGCTTGATTCGGGTAAGACCACGGTCGACCTGACGCTGCTCCGCCAGGTCGGGGAGAAACACAAGGTCTGCCCCTACGAACTCGCGCTGCGCTACGCCGAGTACGCCGACGTCGTGATCTGCGACTACAATTACCTGTTCCACCCGCGCGTCGCGATCCGCCGGTTCTTCTCGGAGCCCGGGGCGTGGTGCTTCCTCTGCGACGAGGCGCACAACCTGATCGACCGGGCACGGGAACTCTACTCGCTGGATCTCCCCCTGACCTTTTTCGACGCGTTCCGTCCGGCTTCGGACGCAAACCCCGCCCTGAAAGGCGCGCTGAAAGAGACGTCGGAGCGCGTGCGGGCGATCCTGTACCCCCTGGTGGCGGACACGGTCGAGCAGGACGCGGAGGGGATCAAGCGAGGGTTTTACCGGCAGCGGGATCTGCCCGAAGGGCTACTTGACGCTTTGGCGGACTTCTGCGACGTCTGCCTTGCCGTTCTCGAAGAAAAGAAACTGCCGCCCGATCTGTTGGTCGGGCTCCGCGACGCGACCTACGACCTTGCCGAAGCGGTTGCGAAACTGGCGAGGTACTCGTCGCGCTTCGTGTCGTTTATCACCCTGTACGGCGACGCGCTCGCCTACCGGGCGCTCTGCCTCGATCCGTCGGAGATCCTTTCGTCCCGGCTCTCGCTCGGGCGATCCGCCGTCCTGTTCTCGGCGACTATGACGCCGACGGCGTACTACCGGAACGTTCTCGGCGGGAGGGCGACCGACGACGAACTCGATCTGCCGTCCCCGTTCGATCCCTCGCAGTTCTCCGTCGCCGTCCTCGACCGGATCGGCACGCGGTACTCGGAGCGCGAAGACACCCTGAAAGCCGTCGCGCGGGCGGTGCTGACCACCGTGAAGGCGAAGCCGGGGAACTACCTCGTCTTCTGCCCGTCGTTTGCCTACCTCGACCGGCTCTCGGACGAGGTCGGGAGGATCGCGCCGGGGCTGGAGATCGTCAAGCAGAGCCGCCGCATGGACCGCCGCGAGCGGCAGGCGTTCCTCGACCGCTTTTCGGAGGACAACCGCCGCGCGCTGGTCGGGTTCACCGTCACGGGCGGCATCTACGGCGAGGGCATCGACCTGGTCGGGCGGCGCCTGATCGGCGCGGTCGTGGTCGGGGTGGGACTGCCCCAGCCGACGCCCGAAAACGAGGCGATCCGCGAGTATTACGACGATACGCTCGAGGCGGGGCGGGAGTACGCCTACGTCTATCCCGGTATGAACCGCGTCCTGCAGGCGGCGGGGCGGGTGATCCGCACCGAGAGCGACCGCGGCGTCGTGGTGCTGATCGACGACCGCTTTTCCGAACCGGTCTACCGCCGCCTGATGCCCAACCATTGGCGGGGGTTGAAATACGTCGGGGATCTCCCGTCGCTCTCGCACCTGCTCGGGCGCTTCTGGGGCAGGCGGGACGGGACGCCCGATTGACCGAAAAAACTGCGCGAAAAGAAAGGTTTTGACTTGCTTTTTCGTGCTTGAATTGCTATAATATCCATGACAAGAATAACGGTTGCCGCCCGACGCGGGCGGGAAGGGAGACAGAATGAAACGGGTACTGATCACCATGCAGGAAGGATCCACGAGGCGGTCCTTTTTCCCCGAGGAGGTCAAAAAATTCCTCGAAGAGCATTTTGAAGTCGTTTGGAACGAGACGGGGAAGAAGATGACCAAAGAGGATCTGAAACCGCTCCTTCCGGAGTTCGACGCCGTGATGACCGGGTGGGGCAGCGAGTTTTACGACGCCGCGCTGCTCGGCGAGAACCCCCGTCTGAAACTGATCGCCCACACGGGCGGTACGGTCGGCAACCTGCTCGACGCGTCGGTCTACGACGTCGGCGTGCGCGTCCTGACCGAGAACCAGATTTACGCCGAGTCGGTGGCGGAGGGCACCATCGCCTTCCTGCTCGCGGCGCAGAGAAGTATTCCCGACTACGTGCAGATCGTCCGGCAGGGCGGGTGGAAAGAAGATCCCGCGCCCTTCGGTTCGTGGATCTCGCTGATGGACGCGAAGGTGGGGCTGGTCGGTTTCGGCACCATCACCCGCTACCTGATCCCGCTGCTCCACGCGTTCCGCTGCGACATCCGGCTCTTCTCGCACCACGCCCCCGACGAGGAATACCGCAAACAGTACGGGATCACCATGATGGAACTCGACGACCTCTTCGCCGAGTGCGATATCGTGTCGATCCACTCCGCCCTGAACGCCGAGAACCGGGCGCTCGTCGGTGCAGAGCAACTCTCGAAAATGAAGGACGGGGCGCTCCTGCTCAACACCTCGCGCGGCGCGGTGATCGAAGAGGCGGCGCTGCTTGACGAGGCGAAGAAGGGTCGGATCCGGATCATGCTCGACGTGTTCCACCAGGAACCCCTAGCTCCGGACAGCCCGCTGCGCACCCTCCCGAACGTCTACTGCATCCCCCACATGGGCGGACCCACGATGGACCGCCGCGGTTTCGGGACCATGGAACTGGCACGCCAGATGGTGCGTTTCTTCGACGGGGAGACCGATCTGCCGCTCGAGATCAGCCGCGCGGTCTCGTCCCGTATGACCAAAATGTAAGGTGAACGAAATGAAAGCAACGCTCGGTTTCAGTACCATCGCCTGTCCGGATCTGCCTTGGCGGGAGATCCTTGACGAGGGAGCCCGCGCCGGCATGAAGGCGGTCGAGATCCGCCTGGATCGCGAGGACCGTCCCTTCGGGCTCTCGGACGCGGAACTCCCCGAACTGGCCGCGGCGCTCCAAGCAAGCGGGCTCGTCGCGTCGGACGTCGGCATGGGACTGGCGCTGACCGACTACCGCCCCGGACTGGACGAAAAACTGACGCCGGTCTTCGAGCGGGCGGCGGCGATCGGGGCGAAGGGCGTGCGCGTCTTCCTCGGCTATTCGGCGCTCCGCGTGCCGGAGGGCAAGACCGAGAATGAGGAGGGGATCATCCGCTCGGTTGCCGACGCCGCGCGCGTTGCCGAACGTTATCCCGTCGACCTCTGGCTCGAGACCCACGGCACCTACTCCCGGGCGCGCGACGTGATGCGGGTGGTAAACGCCGTCGGCAGCGAGTCGGTTTCGGTGATCTGGGATATTTTCCACTCCTACGAACTCGGGGAGAGCGTCGATCAGTCCGACGCGTTCCTCGGGAACAGGACCGTCCACGTTCATATCAAGGACGGCGTGAAGAAAAAGGACGATCCCGACGGCGGTATGACCTACACCAAGGTCGGGGAGGGCGAAGTCCCGCTCCGCCGGGCGCTCGAACTGCTCGATCGCCGCGGGTACAACGGCGTGCTGTCGCTCGAATGGGAGAACATGTGGCGGCCCGAGTTGCGGACGGTGTTCCCGGACCTTTCGTCCATCCTGGCGGCGTACCGGGCTTACTTTGAGACGGATAAGTAACCGGATATTTGACAAACAAAGAAAAAGAATATATAATAGAGGCGCGGGCAAAAATGCCCGCGCCCGCTTTGTGCGGGGAACGGAAGGACGCAATGGGAAACGGAAACAAGTATCGGTTTTACGGTTGGGAGACGGCGGACGTCAAGGACGCCCTGGGACTGACGCCCCGCGACTACTACGATCTGCTCTCGCGCCTCTGGTGCAGGGAGACCTGCGCGAGCCGGATGCGCGCCGACTGGTCGGAGCAGAACAAGACCTTCGGGCAGTGCACCATCACGGCGTTCCTTATGCAGGATATCTACGGCGGCAAGGTGTACGGCGTGCCGCTCCCGGACGGGAACGTTCACTGCTTCAATTCCGTCGGGGGACGGGTGTTCGACCTGACGAGCGAACAGTTCCCCGAACCGCTCGATTACGAAAACTGCCCGGAGCAATTCCGCGAAACGCACCTCGGGAAAGAGGAAAAGCGGCTTCGCTACGAAGAACTGAAACGAAAACTGGCGGCGATCCTGCCGCCGGACGATAAACGGAGGGAGAATCAAATGGAAGAACAGATCGTCACCGTCAAGATCAGGACCAAAGGCGAGAAGTGCGAGATGACCGACGCCGAGATCAAAAACTGGTACGCGTCGCATATCGCCAAACTCTTCGATCCCGCCTACGGCACGCCCGAGATCGAAGTCCAACTCGAACGCATCGAGAAGTAAACCCGGGCGGGGAGACTTGACATGAACGAAAACCGCCGAAAAAAACGATGGGGATCGCCGCGTTTGCCGCGGGGATCCTCGCCGTCGTCTTTCGGGGGATCCCCGGCGGAGAAAAAAAGGAAGGATAAAACGATGGAATACCGGACGTTTAACGGGATCGGATATCTGCGGCTCGACCGCGGCGACGGGGTGATCGCGTCGGTCCTTGCATATTGCCGCCGCGAGGGGATCGCGTCGGCGACCTTTTCGGGGCTCGGGGGCTGCGACCTTGCCGAGGTCAAGACCTTTGATCCCGAAACGCGTACCTACGGGAGCCGCACGCTCTCGGGGATGCTCGAACTCGCGTCGCTCTGGGGCAACGTGACGGGCGACGGGAACGGCGGTCTTGCCCAGCACACGCACGCCGTGTTCGCCTACGTCGAGAACGGAAAGCACGAAACGGCGGGAGGACATCTCGGGGAAGCCCGGGTGCTGATCACCGCGGAGATCGAGGTCCGTCCGGTCGTCGGGGGGGCGATCTCAAGAAAAGCCGACCCCGCGTGGGGAACGAAGGTCTGGGATCTCGGGAACTGATCCGAAAAGGAGACGCGATATGGCACGGTATCTGGTGACCGGGGCAAACGGCGGCATGGGGCGCGCGATCTGCCGCCTGCTCTCCGACTGTGGCGACGAACCGGTCGGGATCGATCTGGCTCCCGCCGACGAAGGGACCCCGTGGACGGTGATCCCGGCGGATCTTACCGACGCGGCGTCGCTCGAAGCGGCGATCCGAACGGTCGGCGAGGGAGGTCTAGTCGACGGCGTGATCCACGCCGCGGGATTATACGATCTGGGCTCGCTCGTCGAGATGGACGAGGAGCGCTTCGTCCGCATTTTCAACGTCAATCTGTTCGGGGCGTACCGCGTCAACCGGCTTGCCCTGCCGTACTTTAACGCCTGGGCGCGCGTCGTGATCATTACGAGCGAACTCGCCCCGCTCTCGCCCCTGCCTTTCACCGGGCTCTACGCCGTCACGAAGGCGGCGCTCGACCGCTATGCCGACGCGCTCCGTATGGAACTGCAACTGCTCGGATACCCCGTGACCGTGATCCGTCCGGGGGCGGTCGATACCGGGATGCTCCCCGCTTCGACCGCGGCGCTCGACCGGTTCTGCGAGAGCACCGAACTCTATCCCGTCAACGCGGGACGGTTCAAGGAGATCGTCGGGCGCGTCGAAGCCAAGAAAGTCCCGCCCGAAAAACTTGCGCGCGTGGTGTTGCGGGCGATCAAAGCCAAGCGCCCGAAACCGGTCTACGCGCTCAACCGCAACCCGCTTCTGCGGCTGCTGAACCGGTTGCCGCGGCGGACGCAACTTCGCGTCATCCGCCGCGTTCTGAAGAAACCGAAAAACCGTTAAAGGGGATTTAAAATGCAAAGGCTGTCCAAAAAACACGCGATCCTGATCTTGGTCGTCGGCGTCCTGTTCTTTGCCGTCGCGGTCTTCGCGTGGATCAAAACGGTCCACTACCGCGGAGAGGGGATCCGCGTCGACGCCGTCATCACCGACATCGAAACGACCTATTTCGACGACGATACCGACCATACCGTGACCGTGCGGTTTGTGACCGAGGACGGGGAAGAGATCACGGGGGAACTCGACGCCTATCAATCGGGGTTCTACGTCGGGAAGACCGTTCCGGTCCTCTATCTGCCCGACGATCCGCATAAGTTTACCTACGCCAAGAACGGACTGCTCCTTCCCCTGATCTTCATCGGGGCGGGCGTCTTTTTGCTCGGCTTCGGAGTTTTCGCCCTGGTCCGGAAAGACCGCGGGTATGACGACGGGACGGACTACACCCCGGACGACGCGAGCGGAGCCTGATTACGTCGGGGGGTTGCTTTTTTCCAAAAAGTGTGCTATAATTACAAATTGTTGTGATTTAAGCACGTTCCCAAAATCGATCATATGAGCGCGAACCCTTATAAAAAACCGCAATAATTATAAGGAAGAGCAATCATGAAGAAGGACAAAGCGACGGGTGGGATCCGGTTGCGCATCATGAATTACGTGTTGGGCGGTCTGACGCTCGCGATGGCAATCGCGATGCTGGTGACCACCTTCCTCGCCATCGTCGGCTACAATTCGTTGCGGCACACGTCCGAAGCGTTTTTCGAGTGCCGCGACGGCGCCGAACAGATCCAGGACGCCTCGGACTACCTGACCGAACACGTCCGCTACTACGTCGGATCGGGTATGCGGCAGTATCTGGACGACTACTTCAGGGAAGCGAACGAGACGCAGCGACGCGAAAAGGGACTTGCCGCCCTCGAAAAGCATTTTGCCGGCACCGAACTCTATAACGACCTGCAGCGCGCGGTCGAGGCGTCCTACGAACTGATGGAGGTCGAGTATCGCGCCATGCGTCTCAGGCTTGAAACGCTGGACGGCGAGGACCTCGCGGATTATCCAAAAGAGGTCCGGGACGCGCAACTGGATCCCGCCTACCTTGCCATGACGAGGGAAGAGCAGATGGATCAGTCGCGCAAACTGGTCTACGACGAACCCTACGAAGATATGAAAGCCGAGATCACGGGGCAGGTCGACAAGTGCCTCGCCGGACTGGCAGACCATCTGCAGCAGCGGCAGGCAAGACAGTCAAGACAGTTGCGCACTCTGGTCTTCGTCGAACAGGTGTTAATCGTTCACGTGGTCGCCGCGGTCGCCCTGCTGGTCGTTCTGACCTCCATGAAGGTTTTCCACCCCTTGAT